>Ga0315281_10005337_pt1 | contig 18431 bp, 14 predicted proteins | sample YL17G07_0_MG_FD_204540 | JGI IMG/M metagenome (GOLD analysis project Ga0315281, IMG submission 204540) | Sediment microbial communities from Yellowstone Lake, YNP, Wyoming, USA - YL17G07_0 | ecosystem: Environmental > Aquatic > Freshwater > Lake > Sediment | place: USA: Wyoming | collected...
AACGCCCCGATGTCCGCCAGCGTCACGAGCTCCGCGCGGCGCACGCCGGTGCGCGACACCAGATCGTCGAGCGAGGCGAACCGCCGGCGGAGGGCGATGACCTTCCCCACCTCATCCCGCAGGCTCGTGACGTAGCAGAGGCCGAGGCGGATCGCGCCGTCCTGCTCCACCGTGCAGGGCCAGTCCGACACCTGCACGTCGATCGGATGAAAGCGGACACCGCGCCGCTGCGCGTCCTTGACGAGCGTCGAGGGGTGGTAAAACCCCATCGGCTGGTTGTTGAGGAGCGCCGTGTAGAACGCCGCCGGGTAGTGCGCCTTGAGATACGCGCTCGCATAGGCCAGCAGCGCGAAGCTGGCGGCGTGCGACTCGGGAAATCCGTACAGCGCAAACGACGCGATGGCCAGGATGATCTTTTCGGCCTCGGCGCCGACGATGCCGTTGCCCGCCATGCCTTCGCGCAGCTCGGTTTCGATTTTCTTCATCCGCTTCTCGGATCGCTTGAACCCCATCGCGCGGCGCAGCTCTTCGGCCTGGCCGCCCGTGAAGCCCGCGGCAATCATCGCGATACGCAGCAGCTGCTCCTGGAACAACGGGACGCCGAGCGTGCGCGCGAGCACGGGCTCGAGCGACGGATGCGGATACTGCACGGGCTCGCGGCCCGCGCGGCGGTTCAGATAGGGATGCACCATCTGCCCGACGATCGGCCCGGGCCGGATGATGGCCACCTGCACGACGATGTCGTAGAAGCACGTGGGTCTCAACCGCGGCAGCGTCGCCATCTGCGCGCGCGATTCGACCTGGAACAGGCCGATCGTGTCCGCGGTCTGCAACATCTGGTAGACAGCTGGGTCATCTTGTGGAAGATGGGCCAGATCAACTCGGGGTTCGGGATTGGGGACTTGGGATTCGCTCGGAACGTTCACGATTGCGAGGGCATCTTGCAGCGCGGCCATCATCCCGAGCCCGAGCAGGTCCACTTTCACGATCCCCATGTCGGCGCAGTCGTCCTTGTCCCACTGGACGACGACACGGCCGGGCATGCTGGCGTTTTCGAGCGGCACGACCGCGTCGAGCTGGCCCTGGCAGATGACCATGCCGCCGGAGTGCTGCCCGAGATGGCGCGGCAGATCCTGCATCTCGTGCCACAGGCGCGCGAACAGCCGCACGCGATCGGAGTCGAGGTCGAGGCCGGCCGTCGAAAGATGCGTCGGCAACTCGTCATGCGCGTCCCGGAATTCGAAGTGGCCCATGACTTTCGCGAGCCGATCGATCTGCGCCTCGTCGATGCCGAGCGCCTTTCCCACTTCGCGCGCGGCGCTTCGGCCGCGATACGTGATGACGTTGGCGGTCATTGCTGCCCTCGGCCCTTCGGGGGCCGCGCCGCGGGAGTTGTATTTCTCGTAGACGTACTGGATGACGCGCTCGCGGCGGTCGCCGCTCGGCAGATCGAGATCGATGTCGGGCCACTCGCCGCGCTCTTCCGACAAAAATCGTTCGAACAGCAGGTCCATCGCCACGGGATCCACCGCCGTGATGCCGAGGCTGTAGCACACGGCGCTGTTCGCCGCGCTTCCGCGTCCCTGCGCGAGGATGTCGTGCTGCCGGCAGAAATTCACGATGTCCCAGACGATCAGGAAGTAGCCGGCGAGCGCGAGCTTCTCGATGAGATCGAGCTCGCGCGCAATCTGCGCGCGGGCGCGGTCGTGATACGGGCGATACCGCTCGCGCGCGCCGACCTCTGTGATCTTGCGAAGGAACGACGCCTGCGTCTCGCCCGGCGGGACGGGATAGTCGGGAAAGCGGTAGCCGAGATCCGCCATCGTGTACTGCAGCCGGTCGGCGAGCTCGCGGGTGCGCGCGACGGCACGAGGCTCGTCGGCAAAGAGCGCCGCCATGTCGGCCGGCGCTTTCAGATACCGCTCGGCGTTCGGCGCGAGCCGGCGGCCCGCGCGCACGAGATCCGTGTGGTGATGAATGCACGTGAGGACGTCGAAGAGCGGACGGCCCTCGGGCGCGGCGAACCGCACGCCGCCGGTGGCAATGACGGGCACGTGAAACGCCTCGGCCAGCGTCACGAGCGTCTGGTTGTCGGTCTGCTCGTCGCGCCGGAAATGCCGCTGGATCTCGACGTAGACGCGGTCGCGGCCGAACGTCCCGACCAGGGCGTCGACGAGGCCGCCGACGCCGAACTGATGGCCCGACAGCGCCGCGCGGCCGACGAGCGCGACGAGCCCGGCCGTCGATCCGTCGAGGTCGTCCAGCGTCAGCGCGCCGTCGCCTTTCGGCGCGCGCATCTTCATTCTGGTGATCAGGCGACACAGGTTCTGGTAACCCTGAGTCGATTCGCAAAGCACTGGGAGTAAAAAGTGAGAGGGTCCTCTTCGTACTTCTAAGTTCTGACTTCTCACTTCTAAGTTCAGTGTGAGTTCAGCCCCGATAATCGGCTTGATCCCAGCAGCGAGCGCGGCCTTATGGAAGCGTGGGGCGCCGTAGACGCCGTCGCGATCGAGGAGCGCGAGCGCGGGATAGCCGAGATCGGCCGCGCGATCGACGAGCGCTTCAGGCAGCGACGCGCCTTGAAGAAAACTGAACGCCGACGACGCGTGAAGCTCGACGTACACAATCGGGTAATTGGGTAATTGGGTAATTGGATCAATCGAGGATGGCGTCGATGAACCAGCGGCGGGTCGCGTGATCGAGAAACACGCGATACGCCCCGCCGTCGCTGAGCGCGACGTCCCACTCGTCGCGATCCCAGCCCGCCTGTCCTGCCCCTCCCGCCCACCACTCCCCGGAGGTCTTCCAGGGTCCAGTGGCACGCACCACGGCCCCGCCCGCAAACCCGCGGCGATCCGTCGTCACTTTGACGGGACGGCCATGCGCATCCGCCGCGACACGCGCCGGCACCGGCTGCCGGCACCGACGCAACGCTGCGAATACGGGAACGACATTGAACGCAGAACCCGCAGAATTCGCAGAGTTTTGTACAAGTTGTTCTCTGCGTGTTCTGCGAGTTCTGCGTTGCTCGTCGTTTCTGTGCTCCGTGGCGAAGGGCGTCATCTCGAACGCCCCCGGCCGGTACGAATCGACCGTGACGGGCGCGCCGATGCGGTCCTGGCCCATCGCGGCGCAAAGACGCGCGACGAGCGTGGAGAGCTGCTCGGGGGTGGGATGCGGACGCGCAAAGAGCGTGTGCTGCCAGACACGGCCGGGCGTGGGGTCGATGACGATGGCGACGCGATCGATCGCGGCCTCTGGCGGATGCGCCTCGAGATCGAGCAACGCGAGCGTCCGCAGCGTCTTCACGTCGCGCATGGGCGTCGGCAGTTCCAGCCGGCGCGCATGCGTGTGCTTCGTCACCAGCCGCAGCGCCACGTGCAGCACGGCGACGCCGCGATCGCGCTGCTCGAGGCGCAGCGACAACGGCTCGAGCAGGCGCGTCAGGACAAACGACAGCGGCTCGAGCCCGTCGATCGGCCACTCGAGCTCAAGGGACGCCTCGAACCGCTCGTCCTCGACGTCCGGCACCAGCGGACGCACGTCGGCGCCGCGGGCGATCGCGTGCCAGACGAGACCCTGCCGCCCCAGCCGCGCAGACAACTCGTCGGGCGGCAACGCGGCGATCTCTCCGAACGTCTTCAACCCCCAACGAGTGAACGCAGAAAATACTTGTAGGGCGACCCTTTCAGGGTCGCCATCTGGCGGCGGCCCTAAAAGGGCCGCCCTACGAAGCACATCGATGGGCAGTGGTGCAAGAGCGGCAGCTTCCCCACCGGGCTCAATCACCACAACACCAGGTCGCGCAATGGCGAGAACGATGGCCGCGGTCTGCGTCCCCGCAATGGCGACGCGGGCGCGCACGCCGCGATCGGCGGCGTCACGCCGCAGTTCCTCGCCAATCGCCCGCGGGCTGCCGAACAGCCGCTCAAGCCCGCGCACGTCAATGACGACGAGATCGCCGCGGCTCTCGTAGCGCGGCGAAAACTGCTGCGCGATCTCCTGGAGGGCGGGCCTGCTGGCCCCTGCAGAGTGCAGACACGCGTACATATAAATGTTGCGACTTAGACGGCCGCGCGGAGGGCGGCGGCCTGCAGGCTCAGCCCGTTCGGGCTGCGTGTCATGCGATCCGAACCGACGAGCAGGCAGGCCGTGGAACCCGCTTCGACCATCCGCTGCAGGCGCAGCCAGGTCGTGAAGGGCAGACGACGGATGGCGTCGGCGGGCGCTTCGCCGGCATCGAACACCACCAGGCCGAAGTTGCCGGCTTCGAGCACGAGCGTGAACGCGCGGACGGCCTGCACGAGCGCGCGGTGATTGCGATCGCGGCACAGGCCCGGATTCGGCACGACGAACCCGCGAATCCACAGCAGCCGATCGAGATCGACGCCCGCCGCGGCCGCCGACTCGACATCGAGCATGTCGAGCGCATCGACCAGCGCGACGAGTTCGCCCCGCCGCGTCGCGGCGGCGAGCATCTGCAGCGTGAGCGCGGTGCGACCTGAGGACCGCGGGCCGACGAGTTCGGACACCTGCCCCCGGGGGATCCCGCCGTGCAGCCGCGCGTCTAACCCCACGTGCCCGGTCGACGCATGCTCCCGATCGGGCTGCCCGCCCGGCCCGAAGCGCGTAAGCGTTCGATCGAGATTTTTCGTATGCAGAAGTGATTCGAGATCGGCGCGCGCAAGAGAAGCCATGGTTTTCGCCTTTTGTTCGCCCTGTCTGGGCAGAACTATAGCGAAAGCCGAAGGTCCAATCAAGCCAGTAAAATAGGAACCCTTAGAGCCCCATTTGGCCGATACCGCGACCGCAGAGAAGCCGGCAGAACCCCACATCAACACCCTGCAGCGCGCCATGCGGCGCACCCTGGTGGCGTTCACCTACCGCGATTTTCGCGTCCAGTGGATTGGCGCCTGCAGCTCGGCCATCGGCACGTGGATGCAGATCGTCGCGCAGAACTGGCTCGTCCTCTCGCTGACCGGCTCGGCGTTTTACCTCGGCCTCGACGCGTTCCTGCAGCAGCTGCCGATCATCCTCTTCACGCTCATCGGCGGCGTCTTCGCCGATCGCTACGACAAGCGCAAGACGCTGCTCGCGTCGCAGTACATCCAGATGGCGACCTCGGGCACGCTCGCCGTGCTGATGTATCTGCACGTGGTCCAGGTCTGGCACATCCTCGCGCTGTCGTTCGTCACCGGCTTCGCGCAGTCGTTCGGCGGCCCGGCGTATCAGTCGCTGCTGCCGCAGCTCGTGGACAAGAAGGATCTGCCGAACGCCATCGCGCTCAACTCGATCCAGTTCAACCTGGCGCGCGTCCTCGGCCCGCTGCTCTTCGCGGCCACGCTGGCCGGCTTCATCAAGTTCGGCTACAACGAGCCGCAGGCGATGAACGCGGCCTTCGCGCTCAACGCCGCGTCATTTTTCATCGTCGTCTACACGCTGATGTCGCTGCACGTGAAGCACGTGCCGCCGACCGACACCAAGCGCATGCGCGATGAGCTCGCCGGCGGCCTGCACTACGTGCAGCACCACGGCAGCCTCGTCGCGCTGATCGTCCTCGCGGCGACGACGACGTTCCTGGGGTTTGCGATTCTGACGTTTCTTCCGGCGTTCGCGCGCAACGTGTTCAACGCGGACGCGAGCACCTACAGCCGGCTGATGGCGTTTTCCGGCGCCGGATCGATCTGCGGCGCGCTGATTATCGCGTGGCTCGGAAAATTTCCGCGCATGGGACTGACGGCGCTGCTGATGCAGGCGATCTACGGCCTGCTGATTTTCGCGTTCGCCCGATCGCACGTGCTCTGGCTCAGCTCGCTTCTGCTGTTCTTCACGGGCGCGGCGCTGATGATGGTGTTCTCGACGGTGACGTCGCTCGTGCAGCTCATCGCGCCCGACAGCATGCGCGGCCGCGTGATGAGCATCTACATGGTGGCGTTCCGCGGCGGCATGCCGCTCGGCAGCCTCGTCAGCGGCTACTTCGCCAGCAAGATCGGCACGCCGCAGGTGATCGCCATCAACGGCGTCCTGCTCGTCGTCGTCGCAATCTACTTTCTCGTGATCAAAAGTCACGGGGTCCGAGAAGCCTGAGATCGGCTGGGCGCGGCCCGACAAGGTCAGGTCGTCGCGAAGTAGCCGGCCGCAAGCGTCACAAGCCCGATCACGACCTGCCCGACGATATTCACCGACGCCGCGAGGAAGTGTCCTTCGTGAATGAGGGCGAAGCTCTCGAAGGCGTACGACGAGAACGTCGTGAACCCGCCAAGGACGCCGGCAAACAGAAAGAGCCGCACGTCGGGCGCAAGCGACAGCCGCCCCGTCGCCGCACCGGCCAGCGCCCCGAAGGCCACGCAGCCGATCACGTTGACGACGAACGTCCCGAGCGGGAACGACGGCCCGCTAACACGGAGCACGAGCGACGACAGCAGGTAGCGCGCGACGGATCCGATCGCACCGCCGAGCGCAATGGCCAGAAGATTCACGTAAGATAGCCGGACCTCATTATGCCAGTGTTCGAAGTCCTCACGGGGTCGGCTCTCGGGTCACTCCTCGGGATGCGCCACGCGCTCGAACCGGATCATCTGACGGCGGTGTCGACGCTCATGACATCGGCGCCCGGCGAACGCAGCCGCGTCCGCGCGGCGATGCTGGGCGCCTCGTGGGGCGTCGGCCACACGCTGTCGCTCCTCGTCTCGGGCGTCGTGCTCATCGTGCTGCGCGCGGAGATGCCGGCGCGGATTGCGGATCTGTTCGAGCTGTTCGTGGCGATCATGCTCGTCGGTCTCGGCGTCCGTGCGATCGTCCTCGCCGTGCGGCAAGGCCCCGTCGGCCCGGCGCACACGCACAATCACGGCCCCATCGTGCACAGCCACCCCGGCGCGACCCCGCATGTGCACGTCGGCCGCTGGACGCTCGCGCGCCGTCCGCTGCTGGTCGGCGCGGTCCATGGACTGGCCGGCAGCGGCGCCCTCACCGCGCTCGTGCTCGCGACGCTGACGTCGACAGCGGCACGCATCACCTACATGACACTCTTCGGATTCGGATCGACCGTCGGCATGGCGGCGCTCTCGGGACTCCTCGGCTGGCCGCTGGCGAAGATGGGATCGAATCGCTCGCTGGCGCGCGCGATGTCGGTGACTGTCGGCTGCGTGTCGATCGCGCTCGGAATCTTCTGGGGCTATCCGCTTACTTCACGCTTACTGTCCAACTGACCGGCGCGGTCACCGGGTTGTAGCAGATCGTGTCGTCGCACGCCTGATACTTCAGGACGCCGAAGACGGTCAGCGTCTGCCCCGGCTTCACCGCCGTGCCGATGACGATGTCCTGCGTGAGGCGGAAGGGCGCCTCGTAGACGGGGACGTGTTCCTTGAGCGGCTCGAAGTACCAGTCCTGCGACGGCGGGTAATTCAGCTTCCCTGCGCGAACGCCGGCAGGCGGCGTCGAGAGCTCGACGACCACGGGCAGGTAGTCCTTTGCGCCAGGCGCGTAGACGTGGATCTTGCGATCGGGAATTACGTCGACGAACAGCTTCACCGTCGCGCCTGGCCTGACGGTCGCGCCGGGGGCGACGCTCACGCTTGTCGCCATCGTGACGTGCGGTGTGGCCGCGAGGAGCACCTGCGCCAGCCATGCGAAGAAAAGCATGGGGGGATTATAGAATGGCGCGAGTGACCCGCGTCCTCGTCGTCGAAGACGATCCCGATATCGCGCAGCTGGTCGCGCACTATCTGGAGAAATCCGGCTTTTCCGTCGACCGGCTCGCGAACGGACGCGACGCGCTGACCGCCATTGCCGCGCGCCCACCCGACGTCCTCGTGCTCGACCTCATGCTGCCGCAGGTCGACGGCCTGGAAATCTGCCGCGTCGTGCGCGGCAACCCCGCGACGGCCGCGCTTCCCGTCATCATGCTCACGGCGCGCGCCGAAGAATCGGACCGCATCGTCGGCCTGGAGATCGGCGCCGACGACTACCTCGCGAAGCCGTTCAGCCCGAACGAGCTCGTCGCGCGCGTGCGGGCACTGGTGCGCCGCGCGCAGCGCAGCGCGCCCGCAGCCGCGGGACGCCCGGTCAGCTACGGATCGATTGCGATCGATCCCGAACGCCACACCATCACCGATGAAGGCTCGCCGGTCACGCTGACGGCGAAGGAATTCATGCTGCTCGAGTACCTCCTGCAGCATCGCGGCCGCGTGCTCTCGCGCGACGTGCTGCTCACCGATGTCTGGGGCTACCGCTACACGGGCGGCACACGCACGGTGGACGTCCACGTCCACCGGCTGCGCGAGAAGCTGCCGCTCCTCGCGGCGGCGCTCACGACGGTCAAGCAATTCGGCTACAAGCTTCTCGATTCGCCAGACGCAGCCGAGTGACCTTCCAGCGCAAACTCTTCGCGGCGGCCACGGTCGCAGCGGCGATTGCGCTGGCCGTGGCGGGCGTGCTCTTTGCGACCACGACCGCGCGGCGGACGGACGAACGAATCGAGCAGACGCTGGTCGCGGAAGCGCGGCTCGCCGGCGACCTGCTGGCGCGCGGCGCGCCCGCGCCCCGGGCCGTCGACGACTCGCAGGCGCAGATCGCGCAGTTCGATCCCGAGGCCGATCGCATCGGCGAGCTGATCGAGGCGCGCGTGACGTTCATCGCGCGCGACGGCCGTGTCCTCGGCGACTCCGCCGAAGCCGCGGGCGCCGTGGCGACGATGGAGAATCATGCGTCGCGGCCGGAGGTGATCGACGCGCGCGAACGCGGCCTCGGGATGGCGCGGCGCCACAGCGACACGATCAACATCGACATGCTGTACGTCGCGGTGCCGGTCGTGCACCCGTCGATTGCCTTTGTCCGCGTGGCGCTTCCGCTTTCCACCATCAGGCAGCAGCTCGAAGGCACGCTGCTCGCCACGGGCGCGGCGCTCGGCATCGCCCTCCTCTCCGCCCTCGCGATCGGCTGGCTGTTCTCATCGCGCGTCGGGCAGCGCGTGCGCGCGATTGCGGCCGTCGCGACTCGCTATCGCGCCGGCGATCTGTCGCCGGCGCGCCTCGACTACGGCGAAGACGAGCTGGGGATGGTCGCGCGCGCGCTCGACGACTCGGTGCAGGTCGTCGGACGGCAGCTCGCCGAGCAGGCCCGCGATCGATCGCGCATGGAGGCGATTCTCGCCGGCATGATCGAAGGCGTCATCGTCGTCGATCCGCAGGGCCGGCTGCAGCTCGTGAACGACGCGGCGAAGCGGATGTTGAAGCTCGATGACGACCCGCCGCTGGGACGCCATTATCTCGAGTCGATTCGACATCCGGCGATTGCGGAGCTCGTGGCCGCGGCGCTGGCCGGCAAGACGCCCGATGCGCTGCAGATGTCGCCGCCGCGCGACGCGTCGCGGACGATCATGGCGCGCGCGGCCGCCGCGGCGGGTGGCAGCGAACACGGCGCCGTGCTCGTGCTGCACGACATCACCGAACTCCGTCGCGCCGATCAGATCCGCCGCGACTTCGTCGCCAACGTCTCGCACGAGCTGCGCACGCCCCTGACGGCGATCCGCGGCTACGTCGAGGCGCTGTCGGACGGCGACGCGACGCCCGAGGACAGCCGGCGGTTCCTCGAGATCATCGAGCGGCACACCGAGCGGATGGAGCGGCTCGTGACGGATCTACTGCGGCTCGCGCGGCTCGACGCCGGCCAGGAGACGCTCGACATCACGTCATGCGACGCGCGACCCCTGATTCACGCGGTCGAGACCGAGCTCTCATCGGCGCTCGACCAGCGCCATCAACGCGTCGACATCGCCATCGGCGCCGGCGCCGAGTACCTGCGCGCGGACCCGGCCAAGCTCCACGATGTCCTGCGGAATCTGATTGCCAACGCGATTACGTATGCGCCCGAGCACACGGCAATTCGCGTCGAGACCGCGCGTGCCAATTCGTCAGTGACGCTGTCGGTGTCTGATGAAGGGCCGGGCATTCCCGAGGAGGATCTCTCGCGCGTCTTCGAGCGTTTCTACCGCGTCGACAAGTCGCGGGCGCGCGATCCGGGCGGCACCGGCCTCGGCCTCGCGATCGTGAAACGTCTCGTCGAGCTCCACCACGGCGAGGTCAAGGCGGAGAATCGGCAGCACGGGGGCGCGATGGTGTCGGTGACGCTGCCGGATTGAGAAGTGAGACGTTTCTCACTTCTGACTTCTTACTTCGCCACGCGCTCACTCGCCCGAGCGCCGCTCAGAATATTGAACATCGCGTAGTTGCCCTCGTGGCACGCGTACTCGGGCACCTGCACCTGCCGCGCGTCTGTCTTCAGATCGAGCGCCGCCGTCCACGGCTGCGAAAACGTCATCGGGTCTTCGACCGTCAGCTCGTAGTGCACCGTGCCGGCGTCGGTGCGCCTGAAGCGTTCGATGACGTGCAGGTTTGTCGTCGCGCCGCGATAGCCGGCATTCCTGGAAAAATTCGTGACGTCCACTACGAGCGTGTCGCCGTCCCAGCGGCCGCGCGAGTCGCCGAAGTACGACCGGATCGTCGGCGAGAGGTGCGGGCGCCCGTCGAGCGGGATGACGCGCGCGTCGTGAATCATCTCGTAGCGGATCGACACGTAGCCGGGCCCCTGGACGATCTGCGACGTGTTGTCGTAAATCGTCGGGAAGATCACGTGCGGAAATCCGCGCGTGATACAGCGATCGTAGCGATCGAGATCCTCGGGGCCGTCGAACGCGATGCCGTCTGGCGTCCGCGCCGCCGCGGCCGCGCCGCGACGGCGCGCCTCGTCGTTCAGAAACGGAATGCGTCCGTCGGGCGGGTCGATCACGAGCGAGGTGCGCCGTGACGGCTTGCCACGCTCGAGCCAGTGGCCGGGTGGCCCTGTGCCTCCCGCCGCCGGACCGGCGGCCTGCGTGGGCCGGGGCGCGACGAATGCCTCGCGATCGGCGTCGTCCAGACGCCCGGCCTGGGTCTGCCGCTGCGCGTATTCCTCGTCGGTCACCAGCCGCCGGGTGCCGAACGGCGCCGGCCGCTCGAACGGCACGCCGAGCTCGTCGTCGGTCGTGAAGAGGCCCGAGATATCCGGATCGCCCCACGCGGTCCTCGGCCCGGCCTTCGCAGCCTGCGGCTGCTTCGGCGAGGCAAGCGCTGATTGCGCGGACGCGCTGACACGGATGAGCGCCGCCGCGGCGATTGCCGCCATCGCGATGCTCAGGATGGTCTTCATGGCGTGAAGAATAACACCGCATACCGCATAATTCGTACGGTGAAGACCGTCGTCTACACGTTCGAGTCGCCGGCGACACTCGCGGTCGCCAGCCGGCTCGCCGAGAGCGGCAAGGTCTCGGCCGTGATCCTGCAACGGCCGATGCATCTCCGGGCACAGCTGGCGCTCGTCCGTCGCCGGCTGTCGCGGCACGGTCTCGCGCGCGTCATCAACGAGCTGCTCTTCCAGATCTATTACCGCCTGTTTCTTCAGCGCGGCGACAACCGCATGCGGCAGCTGCTCGAGCTCAACACGTCCCGTGCCCGCGAGACGCTCGCGACGAGCGTCGAGATATTCGACGTCGACTCGATCAACTCGCCCGAATCGCAGGCGCTGCTGAAGCGTCTTGCGCCCGACCTCGTGGTCATGGCGTCACGCGAGCTGATTCGCCCGGACGTCTTGAAGCTCGCGACGATTGGATTCATCGGATGTCATCCCGGCATCCTTCCCGACTTCCGCGGCGCCTACGCCTCGTTCTGGGCGATGCACGAGGGGAAGACCGACAAGATCGGAGTCTCGGTCTACCTCGCGACGGCGGGCATCGACACGGGGCCGCTGGTCGCCGAGCGCGTCATCGCGCCGCGATTCGGCGTGAAACACTTCAAAGTGGAATCCGAACGGCTTATTCTCGAAGGCACGCGCGAGCTGCTCGACGCCATCGATCAGGCGGAACACGGCAGCCTCAAGACGTACACGAAGCCGGACGCGCGGGGCCCGCTCTACAGCCTCGTCGGCCTCACCGACTATCTCCGGGTCGCGCGCCCGCGTAAACAATGACGTACGCGATCCTCCTCTACCATGGCATCGAGGACGGCGAGCGCTCCGCGCGCCAGATGGACGAGGTCGATCGGGAGTACGTGCTCGATCGGCGGCGGTTCGAGGAACACGTCGCGTACCTGGCAGCGAAGCCGAAGGGCGCCGCGCGCGTCGTGATCTCGTTTGACGACGGCGACCTGAGCGGCTACACGATCGCCGCGCCGATTCTCGAGCGCCACGGCCTTCGCGGCGAGTTCTTCGTCGTCACGCGCTGGATTGGCCAGCCGGGCTTCATGACCGTCGATCATCTGCGCGAGCTCGCGCAACGCGGACACGGCGTGCACTCTCATTCGCGCACGCATCCACGGCTGTCGGCGTTGACGCCCTCCCAGATCGAAGACGAGCTCAAAGGGTCGAAAGACGATCTCGAAGCGGCGCTCGGCCGACCGGTCACGCAGTTCTCGATTCCAGGCGGCGCGTACGACGATCGCGTCGTCGACATCGCGAAGCGCGTTGGCTATCAGGCGGTGATGAACTCCGTCGAAGGGTACAACGAGGACGACGCCGCGCCGTTTCTGCGGCGGCGCTTCACGCCGCGGTCGTACTCGGATGTGTCGATGCTCGCCGGCATCTGCGAACACCCCGGGCGAACGATGGCGCGATTGACGGTGAAGCGTACGGCGCTCGCGGCCGCGCGTACGGTGATGGGCGAAGGCGGGTACGGGAAGCTGCGCGCGATGATTATTTCGCGCCGGCGAGGCGAAGAATAAGATACGTCCCGGCGCTGATCAGGAACGCGGCCGGGATCGTCAGCACCCACGCCCAGACGATCTGGCCGGCGACGCCCCATCGCACGGCCGAGAGCCGCCGCGTCGATCCGACGCCGACAATCGATCCCGTAATGGCGTGCGTCGTGCTCACGCCGACGCCCAGAAACGTCGCCGTGAACACCGCGATGGCGGCACCGGTTTCGGCCGCGAATCCTCCGACGGGCTGCAGCTTGGTGATCTTGGATCCCATCGTGTGAATGATCCGCCAGCCGCCGGCGAGCGTGCCGAGCGCGATCGCCGCGTGCGCCGCCAGAATCACCCACAGCGGCACGTAGAACGACTGGATGTAGCCGGCCGCCAGCAGCAGGCCCGCCACGATCCCCATCGTCTTCTGCGCGTCGTTGGTGCCGTGGCTCAGGCTGAACGCGCCGGCCGAGAGGAGCTGCAGCCGGCGGAACCAGCGATCGACGCCGCCGGGCGTATGCCCGCGCAGAATCCACGAGATCGCGGTCATCAATCCAAGGCCGGCCGCCATGCCGATGAGCGGCGAGAGGACGATGAAGATCAGCGTCTTCGTCCAGCCCGCCACGATCACGACTTTCCACCCGGCCCGCGCGACGGCGGCGCCCGCATAGCCGCCCATCAACGCGTGCGAGGAGCTGGTCGGCAGTCCGAAGTACCACGTGATGAGGTCCCAGACGATGGCGCCGGCGAGCCCCGCGAACACGACCGCGAACGTGATCACGCTCACGTCGATCATGCCCTTGCCGATCGTCGTGGCGACGGCCGTGCCGAAGCCGAACGCGGCGATGAAGTTGAAAAACGCGGCCCAGAGGACCGCCTTGCCCGGCGAGAGCACGCGCGTCGAGACGACCGTCGCGATGGAATTCGCGGCGTCGTGAAAGCCGTTGATGAAATCGAAGATGAGCGCGACGAGGATGAGGAGGACGACGATCGGCAGCATCTACCCGTGCTTCACGACGATGCCCTCGATGACGTTGGCGACGTCTTCGCAGCAGTCCGTGGCCTGCTCGAGAAAATCGAGCGCTTCCTTCCACTTGATCACGACGATGGGATTGGTCTCCTCGTCGAACAGGCGGCCGACGGCCTGCTGATGGATCCGATCCGCTTCGTTTTCGAGACGGTTGATCTCGACACCGTGCGCCGCGACGCCTTTGGTCTGTTCGAGCGCCGCGAGCGCATGACGAATGACCACGGTCGACGCGGAAATCACCTTCGCCAGCTCGCGCGCGCCGAAGCGGATGGCGTCCAGCCGGTACAGCCGCATCACGGCAGCCGACGCGTCGATCGCGTCCATCACGTCGTCCAGCGAGCGCGCGAGCGCGTGAATGTCTTCACGGTCGATGGGCGTCACGAACGTGCGGTTGAGCCGCTGGATGATCTCGTGCGTGAGGAAATCGCACTTGTGCTCGACTTCCTTGATCTCGTCGGCCTTGTCCCAGACGGGCGGTTCGGCGGAGAGCATCTCCTCGAGAAGCTTCGCCCCCTTCGTCAGCTCGTCGGCCATCGTCAGGAAGTCGGAGTAGAACTTTTCTTCGCGGGGGAGAAGTCGGAAGGCCACGGGGCAGGGATTGTAACAGATTCGTGTACGATCACCTCAGACAATGGCGGTCAACAACGAGGTTCTGGCGATTATTCTCGGCGGCGGACAGGGTACGCGGCTGTTTCCGCTGACACAGCACCGGTCGAAGCCCGCGGTGCCCATCGGCGGCCAGTACCGGCTCATCGACATCCCGATCAGCAACTGCCTGCACGCCGACATCCGGCGGATTTTCGTGCTGACGCAGTTCAACTCCGCCTCGCTCAACCGGCACGTCGGCCAGACCTACCGGATGGACCTGTTCAGCCAGGGTTTCGTCGAGATTCTCGCCGCGGAACAGACGCCGGACAACCCGAACTGGTATCAGGGCACGGCCGACGCCGTGCGGCAGGCGGCGCGGCACTTCGCGCGCCATGACGCCGACTACTACCTCGTGCTCGCCGGCGATCAGCTCTATCGCATGAACTACACCGACCTGATCGACTCGCACATCGATCGGCAGGCCGACATCACGATCGCCGCGCAGCCCGTCACCGCGGACGATGCGACCGCGATGGGGATTTTCCGTTTCGATCGCGAAGGACAGATCGTCGCGTTCGAGGAGAAGCCGGACGCGGCGCGGCTGGCGGAGATCGGCCAGAGCATCCCGCGCGGCGCGACGCTCACCGGCCATTCGCCGGAGCAGCCCTTCATCGCCTCGATGGGCATCTACCTCTTCTCGCGCGAAGTCTTGCTCGACGTGATCAGGAAGGACAACACCGCCGACTTCGGGCGCGGCGTGATTCCCCATGCGCTCGATCGCTACCGCGTCAACGCGCACCTGTTTCGCGGCTACTGGGCCGACGTGGGCACTGTGGCGTCGTTCTACGACGCCAACATCATGCTCACGCGTCCGGACGCGCCGTTCCGTTTCTACGACTCGCGCCGTCCGATTTACACGCACCCGCGGTTCCTGCCGGGGTCGCGTCTGACCGACTGCACGGTGACGAGCGGCATCATCGCCGAAGGCTGCAGCCTCGATCGGTGCACGGTGGAGCAATCGGTAATCGGCATCCGCACGCACGTCCAGCCCGGCACGAAGATTTCGCGCTCCGTGCTCCTCGGCGCCGACTTCTACGAGACCGACGATGCCGCGCCCGCGCGCGGGAGCCAACCGCGCGTCGGCATCGGCCGCGACGTCGTCCTCGATAAAGTCATCGTCGACAAGAACGCGCGCATCGGAGACGGCGTCCACCTCACCAACGCCGCCGGGCTGGACCACCTTGACGGCGACGGCTATTACATCAGGAACGGCGTGATCGTCGTGCCGAAGGACGGCGTGATCAAAGCGGGGACGAAAGTCTAGCGGCAGGCCCTTCAGGCATCAACGACGCGGACCTCCGGCACCACGGTCGAAGCAAATTAAAGCAGACGCCTTCGGATTCGATACCATAGGCGCGTGATCTCCACGCGTCTCCGCTCTGCCGCGCGCATCGTCCTCACGATTGCGCTGACCGCCACAAGTCTGACCGCCTCGGCGCAGACGCCCGCCACGGGGCGCGAGACCTCCGCGGCGTCCGTCGCCTCTTATGCCCTGTCGCAGCAGATGCCCGTCGACCCGGAGGCCATTGTCGGCACGCTGCCGAACGGCCTGCGCTATTACGTGCGCGCGAACGGAAAGCCTGCCCGCCGTGCCGAGCTGCGACTCGTCGTCAAAGCCGGTTCGGTGCTCGAAGACGACGACCAGCAGGGGCTCGCGCACTTCGTCGAACACATGGAGTTCGAAGGCACACGGCACTTTCCGGGACGGGGCATTACCGACTTCCTCGACGGGCTCGGCCTGAGCATCGGTCCGGACGCGAATGCCGAGACGAGCTATGACGACACGCAATACACGCTGCGTGTGCCGACCGACGTGCCCGGCGTGCTCGACCGTGCGCTGCTCCTGCTCGAGGACTGGGCGCAGGCCGCCACGTTTGACCAGAGCGGCATCGACCGCGAGCGCGGCATCGTCCTCTCGGAATGGCGGCTGCATCTCGGCGCGGGCGAGCGAACGCTGGACCGGATCCGCCGAGTGCAGCTCGACGGCTCGCGCTATGCGAATCGGCCGCCCATCGGCGATCCCAACATCATCGAGCGCGCCCAGCGCGAGCAGCTGACGCGCTTCTACCGCGACTGGTACCGCCCGGACCTGATGGCGGTGATCGTTGTCGGTGACGTCGATCGCGACGCCGCCGTCGCGATGATCAAGGAACACTTTGCGCCGCTCTCCTCCCCGTCGCCCAAGCGGCCACGGCCCGCGTTCGACGTGCCGGAACATGCCGGCACGCGCTACGCCGTCATCACCGACAAGGAGGCGACGGCGACCGTCGTCCAGCTCACCGACCTGCGGCCGGCGCGCAACCAGGGGTCGGTCGGCGGCTATCGCGAGATCATGCGCGACCAGCTATTCGCGGACATGCTCCGCGCCCGCCTCGAGGAGCTCGGCCAGAGCGCGAATCCGCCGCTCCTCCGGGCGACGGCGGCGCGGAGGCTGTTCCCGACGCCCACGACGAGGGACGAGGCGTCTCTCCAGGCGCTCGTCTCGAACGACGGCGTGGCGCGCGGGCTCGACGCGCTCGTCACCGAGCTTCAGCGCGTGGCACGGTTCGGCTTCGCCGCAACCGAACTTGCGCGCGCCAAGCAGTCGACGATGCTGAGCTACGAGCGTAGCGTAACGGAAAGCCCGGACCGCGAGTCGGCGAGCCGCGCCGACGAGTACACGCGGAACTTTCTCCAGAGCGAGGCGCTGCCGACGATCTGGCAGGAGCTCGCGTTCCACCGGCGGTTCATCGACGGCATCACGCTCGCCGAGGTCAACGCGCTCGCGGGCGAGTGGTTCCCCACGCAGAACCGGCTGGTGCTGATTTCCGCGCCGGACTCGGCCAGCAGCAGTCTCCCCGATCAGGCGCAGCTTGCGGCCGTCGTCAGCGCCGCGTCGACGAGGCGGCTCGAGCCTCACGTGGATGCCGCAGCGGGCCGCACGCTGATGGACGCGCCACCTGCCGCCGGCACCATCGTGAAGACCACGGTCCGCGCGGAGGCCGGGATCACCGAGTGGACGCTATCAAACGGCGCGACCGTCGTCCTCAAGCCGACGACGCTGAAGGAAGATCAGATCCTGTTCCGCGCCACGGCGCCGGGCGGGACATCGCTGGCGGGCGGCGCCGACTTCATACCGGCCCGCGTCGCGGACTATGTCGTGCCCGCGGGAGGTGTCGGACGGTTCAGCGACGTGATGCTCGACAAGATCGTCGCCGGGAAAGCCGTCGCGGTGAGACCGTTCATCGACGAGCTCCACCAGGGGATGGGGGGCGGGAGCACGCCGCAGGATCTCGAGACCATGTTCCAGCTCCTGTACCTGCGATTCACGCAGCCGCGCACCGATCCGATCGCGTTTGCCGCCATGGTGTCACAGGCCAGGGGGCTGCTCGAGAACCGGACGGCGAGTCCCGATGTCGTGTTCGACGAGGCCATCAGCGCCATCCTCAGCCGGAACGACCCGCGGCGGCAGCCCGAGACGCCGGCCACGGTGGACACGTGGAATCTCGCGGCGTCGCTGGCGTTCTACAAGGCGCGATTCGCGGACGCGAGCAACTTCACGTTCGTCTTCGTCGGCAGCTTCACGCTGGACGCCATCAAACCGTTCGTCGAGACGTACGTCGCCAGCCTGCCGGCCACGCACGCACACGAGACCTGGCGCGACCCCGGCATCGTCCCGCCCACCGGCGTCGTCGAAAAGACCGTCGAGAAAGGCATCGCGCCGAAGAGCGAGGTGACGATCATCCTGTCAGGGCCGTTCGAGTACGACGATGCGCATGTGCTGGCGCTCAAGACGATGACGCTCCTGCTGCAGTCGCGGCTATTCGAGACGATCCGGCAGGAACTCGGAGGGACGTACAGCATCACCGCGACGCCGAACGCGAGGAAGTTGCCACGGCCGGAATACACCGTGCGCATCGACTGGACGTGCGATCCCGCGCGCACGGAGGCGCTCGTGCAGCGCGTCTTCAAGGAGATCGCCTTCGTCAGAGACACGCCCCTGTCGGCGCGGCAGGTGGCCAGTCTCCGCGACGTCCTCCTCCGGGAGTTCGAGACGAACA
>Ga0315281_10005338_pt1 | contig 18431 bp, 11 predicted proteins | sample YL17G07_0_MG_FD_204540 | JGI IMG/M metagenome (GOLD analysis project Ga0315281, IMG submission 204540) | Sediment microbial communities from Yellowstone Lake, YNP, Wyoming, USA - YL17G07_0 | ecosystem: Environmental > Aquatic > Freshwater > Lake > Sediment | place: USA: Wyoming | collected...
ACCAGGCCTATATCGATACCGTGCGGCTCTTGCTGAGAGTTGTGCCGGACATCTTCAGGAATGAAATCTTTGCGATGAAGGGCGGAACAGCGATCAATCTGTTTGTGCAGGATATGCCGCGCCTTTCCGTGGATATTGATGTGGTCTACGTGCCTCGTGATCCATCGAGGGAAGAAGCGTTGCGCGCAATTTCAGATGAGATCAATTCGATTCAGGGGCGGCTTGAGAAATTGGGCCTGTCAGTGCGCTTGAACAAGCTCAATTCGGATAGTGAATCCAAGTTATTTATTGAGGATGATCGCACCCAGGTCAAGGTCGAAGTGAATGTGGTATTCCGGGGAACAATATTTCCTGTCGAAATCCGCTCGCTTACCGCAAAGACAGCGCAGATGTTCAGTGTGACGGTTGATGCCCCTGTTTTGGCCGAGGCAGAACTTTATGGGAGCAAGATCGTTGCCGCATTGGATAGACAGCATCCGCGCGACCTGTTTGATGTGCTCAAACTCTATGAGCAAGGTGATCTGACGCCGGACATCCTGGATGCAGTTGTGATTTATCTGGCTGGGCATAACCGGCCAACACACGAGGTGCTATTTGGAACTGACAAAGATATCAGCACGAGTTATGCGAATAGCTTCGTGGGTATGACTTTTGAGGGAACGCCAAGCCTGGAAACACTGCTGGATGTTCGGGCTAGGTTGCGCGCCAATGTGACTCAGCGCATCACGGAAAAACACCGAGATTTCTTGATAGGGTTAGCGGAAGCGAATCCTGATTGGTCGCTGCTTGATTGTGAGCACGCAGAGAGCTTACCCGGATTGCGCTGGAAGCTGATCAACTTGAAAAAGTTTCAGAAGAGCCGCCCTTCAGATTTCGCAAAACAGGCTGACGCACTTAGAGCTTTACTGGGTAGGTGAATGGACAAATTGGCTGTTTGATATGGAAGAATGGCGTGCTGTTGTGGGCGTTTTAAAGTTTCCCATTGGGGACAAGTAAACCAGTATCATGATGTGGGACAACTTCACCTTAAGCAAGTGGTTTCCCCAAATTTTATAGTGATAACTAGGAATTATTGGATATGGAGAAAGAGCCATTTGCAATCGAACGTCCCGGCAACGACTACAGCGGCATGTCGTTCCGGGCCATGTCGATGCGTAACCAGCAAAGAGAGAACAGCTTCTTCAATGGCGTCGATTTCACGGACTGTGAAATCGCGGAGTCAAACCTTTCGCACTGCGAATTAAGCGAAGCGTTCATGCGTGACTGCTCCATACATTCTGCCGACTTCTCGAGCTCGGACTTCATCAATAGCGTGTTCGAGAACTGTGAGTTCAGGGAATGTGACTTCCGTACCGGTGAGTGGCGCAGTGCTAAGTTCTGTTCATGCAGTTTTATGGACTGCAACTTCGATCGGACAACAGTCGCATTGACTGATTTTTACGATTGCCAGTTCGATCAGACATCCATGCAAACAATGTTGCACCGCGCGGTATCCTTTAACGTCTTTAGTGGTTGCCGGTTTCCACAGCCCGTAAAGGACGATGTCTTCAGTTCGCGGAACTTCGGCATCCCTTGTGAACTACAGTCACGCAGTCCAGCGACTCAAAGCTCTGGCGTAAATTTGGAACAACTCTGTATCCTACGAAACTTGGAGAAGATGGAAGTCGCAGATTTGCTTGATGCCATCCGTGCTGCTTTCGATACGCTGGGTAGTACTGGTCGTCGCCGTGCGAGCACCTTCGAATTCATTACTCAAATAGTCCGAGCTACAGCGGCAGAACGAAGGATTTCGCCGACATCGTTAGTGCTCGTCGAGGACTTCGTTACTGGCTTTGCCTCTGGGATCGAAAATGCAGAAGTCTTCAATATTGCAATGACGCTTGTTATCGAAATACGATCAATACTCTTCGAAATCGGCGCGGCAGAAACGACCATTGACCACGAGGCAGCAGCAGACGCTGTCCAGCGAATTGAACTGAAGTTCAGAGAAACATTTGATCGGGGCGACGTGGATGTCCTACTAGAAAGCATCCTGACGGTCGGGAACTTCCCTTCCGATGGACTCCGAGTCGACAGATTGGAGAATGGGTCGACGTACATCGAAGCGGCAACCACCGCATTTATGTCACTTGGCCCTTTACTTATTGCCTTGAACTTCATACTTAGACAAGCAACGGTGACCGTCGAGCGAATGGGGCAGATGAAGTGCGCCGTTAGGAAGGCAATCGGGGCTCCGCCTGCGATCATACCGAAAAGAGATCGCACGAAGAACCAACTAGAAAAACGCGTTCATGCCGTCGCGGACGGAAAGACGGCATCTCGAGAAGTGGACGCGACCAGGAAAGTCGTTCGTCGCTCGGGCACCAGGTTAGCTAAGCTCGACGCTAAGGCCAGTGTCCACGTCACTACACAGCGCGGTGATTTGGGGTGACAGTAAGTTGATCCGATGGTGGTCCGGATACCTTGACTGCTCAAAATACCGCCCACTCATCAGAGCTTGTTCCTCAAGTCCTGTTTTGCACAGTTTCTCAAAGCAAAAATAGCCGCAATCCGGTGACCAGGATGCGCGGATAAGTCCTTTGGCGCGTAATTGATGATGGCGATGCGCAGCTAGGGACATTAGCTTCCTCGGAAACGCTTGCTGCATTATCAGGTTCGGTGCTGCGAGCAAGAATGCAACCGTATCAATGGACAGCGACGCGAACATCATTGAGTTCAGCGTGGCAAGATATCGGTGGAGACGTCCCGGAATCAGCGCGTAACTCGCCCGATAGCCGTGCAGTATTAGCTGCTTGGTAGGACACACCACGCGTATGGTGAGCGATGGATCTAAACAGCCGATGCTACTCTCAACGGGGCGCTCCCACTCCATGTATTGGAAGCTACCGTCGATCACAATTACAGAGTTCGTTGCTGATTGCCACGCGGCGATCTTCTCAATAACTTCGGGTGACATACGAGTCCCGGAGTACCAGATCGGGTCAGTTACGATGAGAACCGTTTCTTTGTCCGGCAAATTGATGGAGAACTGTGGCTCGAACGGATGTCTGCTGTTGACTGGGCGTGACCGAACGCCAAGGGTCTTCAAGGACCAGTGAAGCGTGTGATACATCGGCGCAATGTAGAAGACCTCACTCATATTCCTGCTGCGGATCCACGCAGTTATCAAGAGTAAGAGTTGAGTCGAGCCTGCACCGAAAAGGATTCGTTCCGGCGGGCATCCGTCGGTCGATTGATGGAGGTCCGAGAACGCCCGTTCAATCTCTGGATAGCGATCGGCGTACAGGTACGTCGAGGGCGTTATAGACTGTCGCTTTTCTACTATTTCACTGTCAATAGTGCACTGCCAGGGGTTAATGCACTGCCACCCGGATAAGAAGTTGCCGCCATCGCCGTCTCCGAGTTGTTCTTCCAGATAGATGTGGCGATCTATGAGATCGGATGTGAACCACTCCTGATGTGGCATTTCCATGGCCGATAATTCCTAGTTATCATCTCCCCCCCATTGCCCTCCCCAACGCTTCCCTCAACCCCTGATCCGACACATGTGTATAGATTTCTGTGGTGGAAATACTCTGGTGCCCCAGCAGTTTCTGCACGTAACGGATGTCTAGCCCGGCTTCCAGCCATTGGGTGGCGCAGGTGTGGCGCAGCATGTGGGGGGTAAGGGTTTTATTGATTCCTGCGCTGGAGGCGATCTGGTGCAGCGAGGCGCGCACGCGCTGGGGAGTGAGGTCCAGCCCCGTGCCGGTCACGAAGAGTTTGCTGTTTTGCGCATTGATTTTCTGTCGCCTGTTCAGGTAGCGGTCGAGGGAGCGATATAGCGGGGCGGATAGCAGGTAGACCAGTCTTTGCCGGTTGCCTTTGCCTTGGATTTTCAGGCAGCGGTCGGAGAGGGAGAGGTCTTCGATCCGTGCGCTGGCGAGTTCGCCCACCCGTATCCCGGTGTCCAGCAGCAGGTGTATCGCCGTCTTGCGGCTGAGTTCGTCGAAGTTGCAGCGTCCGCCGCTTGGTGCGATGGCTTTTCTCAAGCTGGCTATGTGGCAGCGCTCCAGTGCGCGCGGCAGGCGCTTGGGCAGGCGGATGCGCTCGTGCAGGTTGTCGAACGGGTTGTCGGCAATCATCCCCTCTTGTTTTGACCAGCGGAAGAACAGTTTCAGGCAGGCAATGCGGCGCTTGATGGTTGTTTCCTTGAGTTTGCGCTCTTCGCGCAGGTGGCGAATAAATTGACGTAGATTTTCCTTATCCATGGACACCAAGTCGGTTTCTCGTTTGGCGTGATTCTGGAAATCCTTCAGATCGAAGGTGTAAGCACGAAGCGTGTGTTCAGACAGGCTGACAGCGGAACGACAATGGGATAAAAAAGATTCGCAGGCATCTTGCAGGTTCATGGCATCTCCTCATAGGTTGATTTGCTAACAGACCATGATTAAGCCATTTATCCAGAATTTGAGATAACCAGTATGCAGGAGTGAATAGAGTGCAATGATCTCCACAGCGTATTCTAGAAATGATTTCAGTATCTATACCGGGCATGTCGCCGCCTAATTCCTGCATCACCTAACCAATAGTGAAGAGTCTGGCTCATAAGCAGTTCCCAGCCTTAAACTTTCCTGCTGCTTTGTCGCGGCACTTTATCGACAACAACTTGAGTTGCCTTGCCATTTGGGTTCTAATCCCCGGCCTTGACTGTGGAACCGTAATTCAAGAACGGTTTTCTGTTGCAGGGTGCCGTGCCGTTTGATCGCGGCGACGAAAGATTGAATTCCTTGAGAGGGTAAGGCATGCACTACTCCAGGCAAGACATGCTATGGCTGATCGGCAGCCTGTCCCGCGTATTCCGCCTCCCGTTCGACCCGCAACTCATCAGCCAGAAATTCCCGCCGCCGTATTCCCGCACGACTTTGCTCAACGCGCTGCAAGCGCTGGAATTCAGGGTCGGCGAGATGGAGCTGGACGAAGAGGGCATCGCCACGCTGGAGCGCATCCCGTTTCCTGTGGTTGCGTTTTTGCGGGAGGATGAGGTGAAAGCGGAAGCGGGGCCGGATGGTGGTGGCGGGTTGCAAGCAAACACCCTCTCCCCTAGCCCCTCCCCCGCCTGCGGGGGAGGGGAATGTGCTTCCGCTGTACATACCGATGAACCTGCCGTACCGCCGCCCAAACCCGCCACACCCGTACTGCTGGTCAAAGCGGACGCAGAGCGCGTGCTGTTCTTCCTTGCTGGGACAGAGCAGCCGGAAACTCTTCCTCTCACCGAATTCACGAAACACTTCCGCACCGACATCCTGTTGGTCGCGCGCGACACCGTGCAGAGCGTTGCCGACCTCGAAGAAGAACAGGCTGCTTCCGCGCCTCAGCCCATCCAGCCCGGCCATACCCCGTTCGGCTTCCGCTGGTTCGTGCCGGAGCTGATGAAACACAAGCGCGTCTGGCGCGACATCCTGATCGCCTCGTTCGCCATCCAGCTCGTCGGCCTGGTCACCCCGCTGTTCACCCAGGTCATCATCGACAAGGTCATCGTCCACCAGACCCAGAGCACCCTGATCGCCATCGCGGTCGGGCTGGTGATGTTCATGCTGTTTTCCAGCGCCATGACCTGGCTGCGCCAGTATTTCGTGCTGCACACCGGCAACCGCATCGACGCCGTGCTCGGCAGCCAGGTGTTCCGCCACCTGTTGCATCTGCCGCTGCCGTACTTCGAACATCGTCCCACCGGCACGCTGGTGGCGCGCCTGCATGGTGTCGAGACCGTGCGCGAATTCATCTCCGGCGCGGCGGTCACCTTGCTGCTCGACCTACCGTTCTTGTTCATCTTCATCGCCGTGATGTTCTGGTATAGCTGGCAGCTCACGCTGATCGCGCTGTTGCTGTTGTCGCTGATCTGCGCGATCAGCTTCGCCGTTACGCCCGCGCTGCGCGACAAGCTCAACCACCAGTTCCTGCTGGGCGCGAAGAACCAGGCATTCGTCACCGAATACGTCGCCGGCATGGAAACGGTCAAATCCCTGCAAATGGAACCGGTGCTGGAACACAAGTACGGCGACTTGCTGTCGAACTATCTCGCCGCCGGCTTCGCCACGCGCCAGCTCTCCAATAGCTACAACGTCGTCGCCAACGCACTGGAACAGATCATGACCCTGTCCATCCTCGTGGTGGGCGCGCTGCTGGTGATGAAGAACGAAGGCTTCACCATCGGCATGCTGGTCGCCTTCCAGATGTTCGCCGGGCGCATGAGCCAGCCGATGCTGCGCCTGGCCGGGCTGTGGCAGGAATTCCAGCAAGCCGACATCGCCGTCAAGCGCCTGGGCGACCTGATGGATGCCCCCGCCGAACCGCATGCGCTGGTTCCGGCGCGCGCACGCGGCAATACCGGCGGCAAGGTCGAGTTGCGCGATGTCAGCTTCCGCTACAGCGACAAACATCCCTACCTGTACCGCAACCTCAACCTCATTCTCCAACCCGGCAAGCTCACCGTGCTGATGGGGCCTTCGGGCTGCGGCAAGAGCACGCTGGGCAAGATGCTGCAAGGCTTCTACTGGCCGACTGACGGCAGCATCCTGCTCGACGGCTACGACATCCGCCACCTCGCCGCCAACGAACTGCGCAGCAACTTCGGCGTGGTGCCGCAGGAGACGCGCCTGTTCTCGGGGACGCTGTTCGAGAACCTGCAACTGGCCAACCCCCACGCCAGCTTCGAAGAGATCGTCCACGCCTGCAAGCTGGCCGAGATCCACGACGTCATCGAACAACTGCCGCAGGGCTACCAGACCCCGGTGGGCGAGAACGGCGTCGGCCTGTCCGGCGGCCAGCGCCAGCGCATCGCCATCGCCCGCGCCCTGCTCAAACGCCCGCGCGTGCTGATCTTCGACGAAGCGGTGAGCAACCTCGACCAGACCACCGCCGAACACTTCGCCGGCACCATCAACAAACTCAAGGGCAAAGTCACCATCCTGTTCATCACCCACCAGATGCCCAAGGCATTGCAGGTGGACGAGGTGATACGCTTCGGCCAGCCGGAGGCGGGTGCCGCCCAGCCGGCAAACCATTGATGCGCTCCCGCTCGGGAGCCGGTCAAACCATCTCACAGCAAGACTAGGCCGAAATATCTAGGCATTTCGGCCTATTGTTTAATGGGCATTGCCGGAGTATGGTTATTCTCGCGAAAAGGAAGTCATGCACCACCGAGAATGACCATCGCCGGGATTCTTCCGTCGATTCCTTCGAAAAAGGCAAACCTGCTGAAAAACAGGGACGCAAAGTTTCCGATCTAAAGGGTAAAACCCAGGATAGCGGGGCTGCCAGGGATGGATTCCTGCAGCCCCTCCGTTTGGCCAAAGGGGGCGCAAGTGCGGAGCAAGAAACACTGGAAGCAACGCCTCACTGGCGTCGACCCGCTCGACTTCTCCCCCGGCCTGCTGCGCATCCAGGCCCAGCCGCCCGCCCCGTTTGCCCGCGCCCTGCTGTACAGCCTGCTCACCCTGCTCGGATTGCTGCTGATCTGGGCCATCTTCGGCAAACTCGACGTCGTCGCCAGCGCCGAAGGCAAACTCATCCCGCAAAGCTACCTCAAGATCGTCCAGCCCTCCGAACAAGGCGTCATCCGCGACATCCTCGTGGACGAAGGCCAGCGCGTCAAAGCCGGCCAAGTCCTGATGCGCATGGACACCACCCTCACCGAAACCGACGGCAAAACCCTCGCGACTGACACACAAGGCAAACGCCTCGCCCTGCGCAGGATAGATGCCGAACTCGCAGGCCGCCCCTTCGCTAAACGACCGGACGACCCGGATGATCTCTACACCCAGACCCTCGCCCAATACCGCGCTAACCGCACCGCCTTTGATGCCGCCATGGCGCAGGAACGCAGCCTGCACGACAAAGCCCAAAGCGACCTCGCCGCCGCCGAAGAAATCCGCACCAAACTGCTCAAGACCCTGCCGCACTACCGCCAGCAAGACGAAGCCTACCAAAAGCTGGTCAAAGACGGCTTCGTCAGCAAAATCATGGCCACCGACAAAGCCCGCGAACATATCGAAAAAGAACAAGACCTCAAATCGCAGGAATACCTGATCCAAAGCGCCCAATCCACCCTGTCCCAATCCACCCGCAAACTCGCCCAGATCACCGCCGACTACCGCCGCCAGCTCCAGACCGAACGCGCCGACCTCGAGGACAAACTCGACAAATCCCAAGGCGAACTCACCAAACAACAATACCGCCGCAACCTGCACGAACTCAAAGCCCCGCAGGACGGCATCGTCAAAGACCTCGCCACCCACACCGTCGGCACCGTCATCAGCCCCGGCACCATCCTGATGACCCTCGTCCCCAACGACGAAATCCTGCGCGCCGAAGTCTGGGTCGGCAACGGGGATGTCGGCTTCATCCACACCGGCGAACCCGTCAAGATCAAATTCGCCGCCTACCAGTTCCAGAAATACGGCATGGTAGAAGGCAAAGTTGCCCACCTCAGCGCCGACGCCAGCGACAACAACCAACAGCAACAAACCAACAACAAAACCGGCAGCAACCTGCCGTTCGCCTACCGCGCGCTGGTTGACCTCAAAGCCCAGCACCTCATCGCCAACGGCGTGAGCCACGCGCTCACGCCCGGCATGCAAGTGACGGCGGAAATCCACCTCGGCACCAGAACCATCCTCGAATACCTGCTGTCGCCGGTGATGGGCGCGTTTCAGGAAGCGGGGAGGGAGCGGTGAGCGCGGCTAATCAGATGAAGAATTTATGGAAGCAAAAACGGTATGGCGAGAGCAGCGCCGTTTTGTTTGAACCTGGCAAGGGAAGCGCGTCGAATGACGCGCTATACGACGGGTCAAGCAACTTCAGTATGCAGTTTCAGCCCCAGCGATTTCATGACTTTCAGCACCGTAGAAAAATCCGGCACACGTTCACCGGAGAGAGATTTATACAAGCTTTCCCTACTCAAACCCGCACCTTCGGCAACGCGAGTCATACCTTGTGCGCGGGCAATATCGCCCAACGCTTTAGCGATAAACGCCGCATCGCCATCGCTCTCCTCGATGCAGGCATCCAGATAAAGCGCCATTTCTTCCGGTGTTCTCAATTGCTCTGCCACATCGTAGGGGAGCGTCTTGGTTTTAATCTTTGCCATGTTTTTCTCCTAAAGGTTTTTGACCAACGTGATCGCGGTTCGGATATCCGCGCTTTGGGTGGACTTGTCGCCACCAGCCAACAACACGATCAAGCGCTTGCCGCGTTGGGTGTAATACACCCGGTAACCCGCACCAAAATCCAGCTTCAACTCGCACACCCCACCCGTCAGCACCCGATGTTGTCCGGGGTTACCCATTGCCAACCGCTCAATGCGCGCCTGAATGCGGGCGCGGACGACCAAATCTTTGAGATCGCTCTCCCAAACGCGGTAGGTTTCCGTTATCTCGATCTGCATGGAGCAATTGTAGCCCAATGGCTACACCTGTCAAGCCTGTTGCCGCCAGCCTGGTGCCGGTGTGTCGCCGGTAATGGGGGCGTTTCAGGAGGCTGGGAGGGAGTGGTGACATGCTGATCCTGCTGACGCTCATCGAAGTTGCAGGTCGGGTTTGTGCGTGTGTTGTCAGGGCTTTAGCCCCATACAACCACGGCCTACTCCTTGCGGGTGTAACCCGACACATCATCAAATTATTCGGCGCACCTGCACAGAAGCTTATCGCCCGTCTTTGTGCGCCGCACCTGACGCACTACCGCCGCAAACTCGCGCAACCGGCTGACAGACACAACCACCGCCACTCCCCGCAAAAGCCCGAATGGCTCAAAGCAGAAATCATCCGCCTCAAAGCGCACATGCCCCAAGCCGGATGCCGCACCATTGCCGACACCTGCAACCGCCGCTTCGCCGCCAGCCGCAAAGTCACCGTCGGCAAAACTTACGTCCATCAAATCCTGCAACGTCACGACTACGAAATTCAAATCCTGCGCCGCAACCTCAAGCACGCCAAACCCAAAACTGTTCCGCGCAACCGCATCTGGGGACTAGACCTGACCGGCAAAACCGACACGCACGGCAACCTTCATGCGCTGCTCGGCATCCTCGATCCTCGAGCCTGTCCTGAGCTTAGTCGAAGGAGCAGCCGTGCACTGTTACACCTGCAAGCCCTGCACGACAAAACCTCGCGCACCTTGATTGCCCGCATCGGCGAAGTCATCCGCGCCCACGGCAAACCCAAAATCATCCGCACCGACAACGAAGCCATCTTCACCTCTCGGAAATTTCGTCGTGGCTTAAAGTTGCTCGGCATCCGCCACCAACTTACCGACCCCGGATGCCCTTGGCAAAACGGCAGAATCGAACGCCTGTTCGGCACACTGAAAGACAAACTCGACCAACTAACTTACTCCCCTCTCCCGCAAGCGGGAGAGGGGCTGGGGGAGAGGGTAAAGGAGATGGTGAGGGAGCAACTCAACACTGACTTGAGCATCTTTCAGCACTGGTACAACTACATCAGGCCGCATCAGAACCTGGATGGCCGTACACCGGCAGAAGCCTGGAACGGAATCGACCCATACGCGAAGCCAGCGAAACAAGAACGCTGGTTCGAAGCATGGGATGGACTGTTGACTGGATATCACCTGAGGTATTAGCCGACATGCGCAGGGCGAAAGAGAAACAGAACAGCATGATTGAGACAGTCAGAAGCCCTGTCCGGGATACAACGCGCCAAAATCGAAAATCGTGCGCGAAAGCGACAAAGCAACAAGCAGAATGAACAAAAAACGGATGAAACAAGCGAACGGCAGCAGAAAAAACTGACAGGAGACGCGAAAAAAATGAAGAAATCGATACGAAAAATAGAACGGCGGACGCGCGGACGGGACACAACGTATACAGATTTGCTCTTACACTTGGGTACAAAAAAGGAGACCAAGCGGATCGCGAACGCGTCAGTAAATTGGCAGGTCGTTACGAAAAAGATAAAAACGGTAAGTTGATTGAGCCTGGAGCCCCAATTCTGCTGAAGTTAAAAATTAACGTCATCGACGCATCAGGTGAAAGGCCAATGTTTGAACAAGAAATTTCGGAGCTAAGAAAGACCTCAGATGCTGCAGATTTTTTTGCAAAACAAATTATCGAACTTACCTTAAAGCCTGGGCATTACAGAGTCAGTATCGAAAGTCTGAAGGATGTGCCTGAATTACTCGGAACACCAGTAATTTTCCAGATGTTCATTCCATTTCATAAATAAACACAACCCAAGGAGCCAACATGCCAACCGTCACCATCAATATTGCAGGCGCAGGTACACCAACCTCAACAGGACCATCCTTCGCGGGGCACATGTGGTACTCACTCGACGATGGTAGCGGAAATCCACCGGCCAGTTACGGAGCGGTATATCTGATTCCATTGCATAATTTTACCATCACAGCATTTAGCTGGATACCCCACAAACATAATGTGACCCACTTAATTCCTATTACTCTTTTGCGCGGCGTTGCAATGCTAGCGACTTTTATTGTGTTTCTGCTCATTGGGGGGTGTAATGAACCGGACTTTCCTCGAGGGAAGCATCCGATCATCGACTCTGGTGCTTGGGTTTCTAGTTGGGGGCCATTCATCTGGTTAGATAATAACCGTCTGGTATTTGTTTCTAGCGAATCTACGCGACCTGATACGAAGCATTTGGCACGGGCCATTTGGAAGGTTGGAGGCCAGCCAGTAATCGATTGGAAAAATATGGATGCCTTATGGTGCTTCGATGGCCTTAACTTGGGGTTCAAGCAGAAAGCTGGCGCAACTCCTTGGATCAAGGGGCCGCTGGGAAATGAAAAGCCGTGGGATAGACGAATTTGCAGATCATCAAACTCGGGATTCGTACGTCCGTTAATCGATGGCGGGACTTGCGAGTGCTTTGGTGATAGAGATGGGCCATGGAAAGACCGGTATGCAAAACTACTGAAAGAAGGGCATGGGTGGCTCGACATGGGATCCCCACTCGGCACATCGCAAAGTCTCGACAACCTGCCGGTCACTTACCACCCAGCGAGAGGTGTACCTGTTCCAATGCCATTTCGCTCAAGAGAAGTTGGGATCATATCTTTCTACCCATGGAAGAATGCGTATTTTATTGAAGGGGAATATTTCAATAGACTAACCAACGAAGGAGGCCCAAGTCCATGGCCGAAAAATCTTCCTCGATATGCTTGGTGGTTAGAGCTTGACGGCAAGATAACCGAGATTGTTATCCCGCCAGCAATGAAAAACAAACGAGGGACTTGGGGTGAGCTGGTGCCGACCAAGTTTGGTATAGCCACGGTCAGCCACAGTGGGTGGAAATCGGATCACGATCCAGGTGATCAGGGTGTCTATCTGATCGACGGTGAACATGTAAAAAAACTACTGGATGGTGTGGTTGAACAGATGGGGCCATCGCCTGATGGCTGTCGTCTTGCTGTTGCGAGCGCTCCAAACAACGCCACCAACCATCTCGGCGAATATGACAAGCAATTCCGCACTATGAAAGTGATTGAATTTTGTAACCCACAGGAGGGTAAATAAATGCTAACCAATACACAAATGCAAATGATGATTGATTCCGCAGCCAAGGCGTATACCTATGGTGCCTCGAATCCTGCGCCTACCGGAACCACCTTTGTCAGGTCAATAGACGACTCGAAGACAGGTGCCCACGCTCAGATATATCGAATCAATGGGACGAATGAGTACGCCGTAGCTTTTACCGGTACGCAACCTAATATTGGTGGGCAGGACTTGTACTCAGATTTTGGCCACCATGGGATGAATCAGTGGCGAGCACTACAACCAAGTGTCCAAAGCTTTCTGGCTGGTGAAGGGGCAGCCGCAACCGCTGTTCACTTCACTGGCGAGAGCCTCGGCGGCGCGCTTGCGCAATACGCAACTTACGACATGGCGCAGGGTCTCCAAGCTGAAGGTAAACAAGTAACGATGACCACTCTGAATGCATTGGGTGGGCAGGCCGGGATTGTTGAGCGTGATGGAAGCGTCAATGCCGCCAAACTGGCGGGAGTGGATGCAACTCATCTCTTCGCGGTATCTCAAGGTGGCAACCCGGACGGAGTTTCTCGACTGGGAGATGGTCATCTCGGTGGGCAAACATATCGAGTCGATCTCAATCAGGAGCTGGGATTTGAGGATCGCCATACCGCGCTTCGCGGCATCGCATCAACTTTCAACTGGAGCATGGCCGCTGTCGATACACCAAACTACGTTCATATTCCGTTAGGCACGGAGATAACTCAGTTCGTGGGTAATCTTGCTTATGCAGGGGGAGTTAACGGTGCTTCAGGCTATCTGCGTGCGGCGGGTGGTCTGTTAACAGCTATGGCAACCATTCCGAAGGCTGAAAGAGATCAGTTTATTGACATGCTTTCACCAAACAACGCAGATGCAAAACGCATTGGCGACTATGTTTTCGGTCATCCCTTAACCAAGGGGGGAAGCATTCTTACCGGAATTGCACTGTCACTTCTGGGTGTTATAGCGGAAAATATACCGAAGCTCCTCGAAAAGTTCGATGGGTACTCCTACTTTGGATGGTCACCGCAAGCACTTGTCATAAGTACCTTCTTCACCGCCGCCGCCCGCTGGATCCAGCCCGTGGTCGGAGGCCGCGACCCGTTGACCTTCGACCTCAACGGCAACGGCATCGAAACTGTGCCGATCAATTCCGCCAACCCCATCCTGTTCGACCACACCGGCTCCGGCATGAAAGTCGCCACGGGATGGGTTGCGCCTTCCGATGGTTTCCTGGTGCTGGACAGGAACGCTAACGGTGCGATTGACAACGGCACCGAACTCTTCGGCGACAGCACGCCGCTGGCATCGGGCGGCAACGCGGCGGATGGTTTTGCTGCGCTGGCGCAAGAGGACACCAATGCCGATGGCCTGGTGAATGCGCTGGATGCACGCTTCGCCAACTTGCGCATCTGGCAAGACCTGAACCAGGACGGCATCAGCTTCGTCGATGCCAACGGCAACGGCGTGCTCGACGCGGGCGAAACCAGCGAGCTCAAGACCCTCGCCGAACTCAACATCGCCAGCATCAAGGTCGCCAAGATTGAAAACAGCCAGATGTTGGCCAATGGCAACGAGATCGCCGACCTCGGCAGCTATACCCGCACCGATGGCAGCGCAGGGGGCATGGGCATTACCTCCGGCCTCGCCGATGTCAATCTGGCAAGCGATACTTTTCACCGGATGTTTGTGGACACCGTGCCGCTTGATCCTCTGGTAGCGACCCTGCCCGATATGCAGGGATCGGGCGTGGTGCGCGACCTGAGAGAAGCCGCCAGCACTTCGTCCACCTTTCTCACAACGCTAGCCCAATACGCTCAATTCTCCACCAGCACCGTCCAACATCAGTTATTGGATACACTCGTTAGTGAGTGGGGAGCTACCAGCGGCATGGCAGATATGCAAACCCGAGCCACCGCCCATGGCTACACACTCACCACTAACCTGGATGCGGTACATTTCACGAGGCTGACAGCTCTGGAGCAATTCAATGGGAGAGGGTTATACCGCTTGCCATTTGAGACTGGTGTTGGAGTGCAAACCGTGACAGGCATGAGTGTTGTGGGGTTGCAAATTAACATTACGATGTCCCAAGCACAAATTAGTTTGCTGGATCAGGCGTACAGTGCTTTAAAGAACTCTGTCTATGACGCGCTGCTTCCACAAACGCGCCTCAAGCCCTACCTCGACCAAATTGGATTAACCCTCACAAATGGCAACTTTACTCTTGATGTCAGCGGAGTGTTAGCGGCATTCCAAAACAAGATGGCTGTAGATGTTGAAACCGGGTTAACCGACTTGGTTGATTTCAACCGCAATACAGCCAAGACGCTGAATAATATTGATTGGGCTAACCAAGGGTGGGACTTGTTTGGGAATGTACTTAACACAACGCCGATGACGACAACTCTGCTGTCGGCTTTGAATGATGTCGGATTGCAAGTTGAAGGGCAGGCCGGGTACAGCCCATCTGGAACATCCAAGGACGATATTATTATTGGCACGAACCTGAATAGCACCCTTAATGGAGGTGCGGGGAACGACGTATTGTTTGGTATGGCGGGCAACGACGCACTGAACGGAGGCTATGGTTCGGACACCCTGATCGGAGGGGCGGGCGACGACACCCTGAACGTGAACGCCCCGCCCTACAGCAACACCTGGAACACCTACAACTACAACAGCTATGAAGCGACCGGCAATGTCCTTGAAGGGGGCGCGGGCAATGACGCATTGAATGGAGGTGGCGGATCGGACACCTACCGGTTCAATTTGGGTGACGGTTCGGACACCATCACCGAAGTGGCCTACAACAACAATAATGCAACGGACACGGCGGTAGACAAGATCGAACTGGGTGCGGGGATTGTGCCGGCGGACATCACGATAGTGCGCTCCGGCAACAACCTGCTGCTCAAGTTTGCCACTGCGGGCGACCAGATCACAATCGCGAACTGGTACGGATCGACAGGAGCGCAAATAGAGCAAGTTGTATTTGCGGACGGCACGGTGTGGGACAAGAGCGCCCTGCACGATGCCGGACTGGTCATGCACGGCACGGCTGGAGCGGACGCCATCACCGGTATCGCTGGCGAGACCAACACGCTATATGGCGAAGGCGGCAACGACACGCTGACTGGTCAGGACACTACCGACTACTTGGACGGAGGGGCGGGCAACGACGCACTGAATGGAGGCTATGGATCGGACACCCTGATCGGCGGCGCGGGAAACGACACCCTCACCCTGAAGCTGACTAATAAGACGCTGCAATTGGGTAGCGCGAATGATGACAACTACGAAGACAGGAGAGCAGCATGAAGCAACGATCATCAGTGTGTCTAATGAAATGGCTTGCATTGATGTTGGTGTCTCTATTGCCACTCAGCGGCATTGCCGCCGAGCCTGTCAATGGCGTACAGATACCTTCGGCAATCGACCTAACTTTGCCCATCCATCAAAAACAAAAACTGCATCCCGAACTCTCCGACCCCGTGCTGGGCGATCAGGCGCAGATCGTCGAGTGGGCGTGGAGTCCGCAATATGCCAAGCGTTTTGGGTTGCCGGAGCAGCCGGATGGCTTGAAGGACGGCGGGCTTTGGCTGATTGGGGTCAAGATAGGACGCAAGCAGAACCAGCAATGGCAAAGTTATACCTGCAACATCGTCGGCGTGATGAAGAATGACTTGCCGATGCTTGCCCCGCCAGGGGAAATGTATATGGCTCACCCAAGTTATATGAGCGGTATGCCCGGGAAGTCTCAAGTTGGTTCGACGGACTTAAAGAGTCAGGTTCAGCACGAATCAGTACAGGTTTTTACACCCGCGCAAACCACCTGGTATAAAAAACCAAAAAATGAACTGGAACAAACGCGACCAGAGCGGAGCATTACACGGAGTTATCTGAGTTACTACCGCCAGTTCCAAGATGGCCTTGCATATTTCGAAATTGATGGGGGATGCGGATATTTCAACGATCCACAACTATTCCGAAATGAAATTCGTTTTCCAACAAAGTTTATTCATGAGAACCGTACAGCGGTTTTCGAACCTGACGCAATTCACTTCGATATCCCCGATGGTCTGATGCGGCGCATCTATCCATACATTCGCGATGCTGAAGATTGGACATCGTGTTTTATGACAAGAGAATTGGGGAAAAAAGCTGGACTAACCATTCGCGCACTTAAATCCAAACGCTTTGGCAGCACCTGTGAACCTATTACCCAGAAGCAGAAGTAATTTCTCTACTTATTCTGAAAGGAAACTGACATGGCTACTAATTACGAACTCGCACAACTGGCAGGCGCAGCATATAACCCAGCAACTACAGCATTACCTTTAGGGTGGTCTCTTTTAAGACAGTCAAACCCCGACCCGTCTGGCTACCAAGGCTATGCTTTCCAAGACAACATTACCGGTGAAATTGTCATTGCACATCGCGGCACAGAGATATTGACTTCGCAGGATCGTACCGCAGATTTGCAGATGGCTGCGAACCAGTTGCCCGATCAGTATCAATACGCAAGGCAATTTTATATCGACGTCCTTAACGCAAGTGGTAGTACAAACATTACTACCACTGGACATTCATTGGGCGGATCGCTGGCTCAACTTCTGGCAGCGGACAAAGGATTGCAAGCCACCACTTTCAACCCCTACGGCACAAAAGATCTGATTCCAGCCCTGAATAGCCGCTACGGTCTGAACATCGACCCCAACGCGACTTACAGCAACATCACCAACCATCAAACGATGTTGGATGGAGTTTCCAGATTGAACGGGAATTCGCCTATCGGTAGCGACCAAATTGGTCAAATGCAAACGCATGTTGCGGTCAGTGAACTACCGGCAGCGGCGATGATTGCTGGTTCCGCACTCATGGGGGGCGCTTCGGTGGTGGCTTTCCCTGCCACCTATTTGGGAGTGGAATTTTATTGGAGCCACAGCATTGATCGTTTCACCAAAGAAATATTTGCGCCGCCTACGCTCACCTCGCCAGTGGCGAAAGATTTCGTTGATTTCGCCCGAGCACTCGGTAATCAGATCAATGCTATCGAAAGCAGTATTACCTCTGCCGCCGATCCGATAGTGACCCAGCTGCAAAATGATTTCCAGCAACTTTCCGGCACAGTTGCACAAACCTATCAGGATGCAGTCAACTCCGCATCGACGATGATGGAACAAATTGCTGGTGCCATGACTGCCGCAGAAAAATCCGCCGTCAAAACCTTCCTCGATTTTGCGTTCGGCCTCGGCAACACCATCAACGGCATCGAACAGGCAGTTGCTAACACATTTACGGGTGCCGCCCGCTGGATCCAACCCGTAGTCGGAGGCCGCGACCCCCTCACCTTCGACCTGAACGGCAACGGCATCGAAACCGTGCCGCTTGATCCAGTTCACCCCATTCTGTTTGACCACACTGGCTCCGGCATGAAAGTGGCCACCGGATGGATTGCGCCTTCCGATGGTTTCCTGGTGCTGGACAGAAACGGCAACGGAACCATTGACAACGGCACCGAACTTTTTGGTGACAGCACGCCCCTGGCATCGGGGGGCAACGCGGCGGATGGTTTTGCTGCGCTGGCGCAAGAGGACACCAATGCCGATGGCCTGGTGAATGCGCTGGATGCACGCTTCGCCAACTTGCGCATCTGGCAAGACCTGAACCAGGACGGCATCAGCTTCGTGGACACCAACGGCAACGGCATCCTCGACGCGGGCGAAACCAGCGAACTCAAGACCCTCGCCGAACTCAACATCGCCAGTATCAAAGTCGCCAAGACCGAACACAGCCAGATGCTGGCCAACGGCAACGAAATCGCCGACCTCGGCAGCTTCACCCGCACCGATGGCAGCGTGGGGGGCATGGGGATTACCTCCGGCCTCGCCGACGTCAA
>Ga0315281_10005339_pt1 | contig 18428 bp, 14 predicted proteins | sample YL17G07_0_MG_FD_204540 | JGI IMG/M metagenome (GOLD analysis project Ga0315281, IMG submission 204540) | Sediment microbial communities from Yellowstone Lake, YNP, Wyoming, USA - YL17G07_0 | ecosystem: Environmental > Aquatic > Freshwater > Lake > Sediment | place: USA: Wyoming | collected...
ATGGATTTCTCGCTCATGCCTATAAGTATATCATATAATATACTGATGTCAAGCGCAAAAAGAAGAAAATCCCGAAATCTCCTCCCCCTATGACTAACCGATTACAAGATTTCTCGTGAGCCGGTTCCGGAAGCGGCGCTTTCGCGGAGGACGGTTGACAACGCCGGAGCGCCGCTGATATTCTGCACGGAGTGCGTGTTGCGGTTCTCTCGACTGGACGGCCCCATGCTCAATCCCGACGATCTTTCCATGATGACGGAGCAGGAAAAGCTCGACCTGCTCCGGCAGATCGGCGAAGCGGAAGAATGCCAGGACTGCTTCGAGCCGATCTACCGGCGGCTGATGGGGGACGAGAGTCCCCAGGTTCGGCAGGAAGCGGTGGCCGCGCTCTGGGACCTGGCCGATCCGCGACACATCGAGCCGCTGATGCGCATGGCCGAGAGCGACCCGGACGACGACGTCCGCGCCAAGGCCGCCAGCGTGCTCGGCATCTACATCTACGAGGCGGTGGTGAACGGCGCGCTCGACGAGGCCCGCTACCTGAGCGTGCGCAGGTTCCTGCTCGACCTGGCCCAGAACCCGCGCGAAAACATCCTCGTGCGCCGCATGGCCCTCGAGGCGCTCAGCTTCGACGCCGACGAGGCGGTGCACGACCTGATTGACTGGGCCTACCGGCATCCGGCCATCGAGGTGAAGACGACGGCGCTCTTCGCCATGGGCCGTTCGCGCAACCCGCGCTGGACGGAGTCCATCCTCGCGGAGCTCGATTCGTCCGAGCGCCAGTTGCAGCTCGAGGCGATCAACGCGGCCGCCGAGGCCGGCCTCAGCGCCGGCACCCCGAAACTCCGCAACCTGGCCGTGAACAAGGACCGCGAAATCCGGCTGGCCGCCATCTGGTCGCTGGCGAACACGCGCGGCCCCGGCGCGCTCGAGACGCTGGAGATGTGCGCGCAGTCCGAGGACGAGGAAACCCGCAACGCCGCCGGCGACGCGCTCGACGAGTTCTACCACGCCTCGCGCTACGATGACGACGAGGCCGACGATGACGACGAGTCCGACGATGACACCGAAGAATAATGCCGATCCGCCTTCGCTAAAGCTACGGCGGACAAGTTGTCGAATGACCGGTCAATTGGAAGTTGCGCCTGGAGGGCGCCATGGATTGTCCTCGTTGTCACCGACCGCTGAACAAAACGCCGGTTGACGAAGTCGCCTTCGACCACTGCGACGCCTGCGGCGGGCTGTGGCTGGAGTTCGCTCAGCTCGACGACGTGCTCGCGCGCGAATCCCGCTCGCTGCACGACCTGCTGCCGAAAGGCGGCCCCGCCGTCCCCGACGATGCCGCGTTGCCCGCCTGTCCGCGCTGCAGCGCCCCATTAATCCGGATGCGCGCCTCGCCCGAACCGCTGGTCTATTACGCCTGCCTCGCCTGCTACGGCCGCTGGCTCGACGGCAACCAGATCGAGCGAATCGTCGGCCGCCCGCTCGCCGCCAAGTTCGAGAAGCTCTTCCGGAAACTCTTCGAGTAAGCGAGGGCGAGGATGTGTCCGAGCCGGCGAAGCAGATTAAGTAACTCTCTTCACTTGCCTCGGAGAGACTTGAGCATTCTTGTCACATCTCGGTAGAACTTCTCAAAGGAGGGCGCTCGGCGGCGCTCGGCGCTCATATCGAACAAACCCGTTAACGCAGGTTGATCCGTTGTCTCGGCGTACCCGCGTGTTGGCCCCATTTTATCGCTGAGCCATTCCTTCGCGCCGCGTATAACCTCGGGGTCAGGCGGTGAGTCAAGATCAGATGGGAGGCCGCGCTTTCCACGGAGAGACTCCGCGGCAGCCAAAAACCATGCCTCGAACTCCTGTTTTGCGAGAACTACAGAAACAATCATGTCGCTGCGAGCAGAATGTGCGCGCTTGAGCAGCGCGGGCCCTTCTTTGGCCGGACAACCATCAGGCCAGTCGCAATCCAGCACCACCAGAATTCCCCCTTGTCCTTGCAGCTTGCGCCCAGCCAGTTCGACGGCCCGTTCAACTTCGCCATCCTTGAGCAGTCGCGATGAAGGAATTCTTAAAGGTGGGAGCACTCTTAGGACGAAGGCTGGATCAATGTCCAGTGCAATGCGGCGCAGAAGGATCGGGAGTGCTTCGCACTCTCCATGACCCTCGACGATAGCAGCAACCCGAATGTCGCTCATGGCGTTTCATCAGCAAAAAGGCCCGGTTGGTTCAGCGCGGCCTTCTCGATCATGGCTTCATCGGGCGACAAGGCTTTCGATCTGAGAAGCTCGCCTGCGGTGTACAACCGATCCCGAATGGCCGATCTCCCGGCATCATCCATAGGGCCGATGACCGTATCCCCATTGCGGTTTTCCACAACGAGTATGGCGTCGTCCGTGATGTCTTTGTCGTCAAGCAGGTCAGGCGAGTGACTTGTCACGGCCACTTGTGTCGTTCTTGACGCCGCCTGCAATCCGTCTCGTAACACTCCGGCGGCGCCCGGATGAACGGCAGCCTCGGGCTCCTCTATCCCGACAAACGGAACTCGTTTCGCGCCACTGTCTCCGGACTGGAAGAGAGCGGTCAAGACCCCGAGAGCGCGAAGTGTCCCATCGGACATGTTCTCTGCCAGAAATCGCCAAGGTTCTCTGTTGCTGCCGACTTGCTGGCGAAATTCGAGCGTCTCCTTCTTCCCAACGTGGCGGACTGTGACATCTTCGATTCCAGGCACAACCTTGGACAGAAACTCAATCACCCGGTTTCGCGCTTCCTTGTTTTCCTTGGCTATGGTATTCAAAACACTCGCCAGGTTGCTGCCATCTCGCCGGAGCAACTCCCCTGTGTCGGCGGGCTGCAGGTCTCGGATCTCGTCCGGGTTGAGGTTGTAAAAGCCCATGTGTGATAACGCGTCATAGACCGGTCTGAACTCCGGCAACCCAGAAGCCGCCACAAGGTATAACCGGTCAGCAGCAGCAGATGGGCCGACAGGGAAAGAGGAATCCTTGAGCAATCCACTCTCAACCTCGAAGCGGCTCCACTGCCTGTCAAAGAGTGCACATTTCTCCATTTGCACCTCGTAGCCGCCGTTCGGCCTGGCGCCGACGCGAAATGCATAAAATCCAAAACCATCGGCGACTCCCGGCAACTGAAACTCAATCCGGATGCCGAAATGGGTGGGATGCCCCGTGGATCGCCGTCGTACCTCGTTGATCCCGCCTCGCTCCCGCAAGGCATGATCAAGAGAGGTGTGGAGAGACTCCGACGTCAGCCGCAAGGCATCCAGGAAGTTGCTCTTTCCGGCCCCGTTTGGCCCGACGAGAAAGGTCAATGGGCCCAGTTGCACGGAACAGGACTTGATGCTCTTGTAGTTTTGCAGAATCACTTTCTTGAGAAAGATTGCTTTTTTCATGTCCAGACTCCATAGGAACTTTTTTCCAGCACGCCCGGATCATACCTCAAAAGTGGCGCGGTGTCACTGTCGAGTCGTTGTGCGTTGTTTGACCGTTCCAGGATCAGATGCACCGTGCCGGCACTGAACCACACCTTCAAGCAGCATGTCCTCGCCGACCGGAGTCCAGACGACGCGGTCGAGCTTGAGCGCGTCGGCGGGCGAGGCGATTCCGTGGCCGGCGATGGGGCCCGGCGCGGCGGCGCCGCCGAAGAGTTTCGGGGCGATGAAGATGCGGACTTCGTCCACGAGGCGGCGCTCGAAGAAATCGGCGAAGACGCCGGCGCCGCCTTCGACCATGAGGTTGGTGACCCGTTCGGCGCCGAGCGCGCGCAGGAGTTCTTCCGCGTCCACGCGCCCGCGCGCGCCGCTCAGCGGCAGGACCCGGCAGCCGGCGTCGGCGAGATGCCGGCGGCGCGCTTCGGGGGCGGAGGCGAGGCAGGCGATGAGCAGCGGCGCCTCGCGCGCGGTGGCGACGAGCTTGCTGGTCAACGGAATTCTCGCCTCGGCGTCGAGCACGATGCGCAGCGGATTGCGCCCTCCGGAAATGCGGCCCTTCGACAACGGCTCAGGGCCGCCCTGATGGAACTCGAACGGGCGGCAGGTGAGCATCGGGTCGTCGCGCAGGACGGCGCCGATCCCGACGAGGACGGCGTCGGCCTGGTTGCGCCATTGGTGGACGAGGTCTCTGGAGGCGTCGGAGGAGATCCATCGGGACTCGCCGGCGACGGTGGCGATTTTGCCGTCGGCGGTCATGGCCCACTTGGCGATGACGTACGGCATGCCGCGCGCGCGCAGTTTGAGGAACGGCGCGATCATTCGCCGGCACTCTTCCTCGAGCACTCCGGTCGTGACGGCGATTCCGGCGGCTTTGAGCCGGACGACGGCGCTTTCCTGCGTCGGGTCGCTCGCGCCGATGACGACGCGGCGGAATCCGGCCTTCAAGACTGCGTCGCAGCAGGGCGGAGTTTTTTTTGCGAGGCCGGCGCACGGTTCGAGCGTGACGTAGAGCGTCGCGCCTTTGCAGGCGCCGGGCGCGGCCTCCATCGCGCGGATTTCAGCGTGCGGGCCGCCGAAGCGCTCGTGGAATCCTTCGCCGATGCGCTTGCCGCGGCGTACGATCACCGCGCCGACCGGCGGGTTCGGCTCCACGCGCCCGCGCCCCTGGGCCGCCAGTTCGAGCGCCCGCCGCATCCAGCGGATGTCGCCGGCGCGCGCGTCCGGCTCCTGTTCTTTACTCCGCATTCCGCACTCCGCGTGACGACGTAGGTCGGGCAATCTTGCCCGACCGCGGGCTGATAGCCCGCGCTACATTCCGCAATCGGCGCGTTGCCTTGCAACGCGGCGCAGCCGTTCGTATAATCCGCGCGGCTCCGGTCGCGGCGCCGCGGTTGAATCGGGCGCTCCTTATGATACCGTTGAGGAGGCTGAAAATGAAGCGGATTTCCTGGGAAGCCTATCTTGGGCTCCAAGTCGGCGAAAGAATTCCGTATCTGAACAAGGATGGCGCCGAGAACGAGCCGTTCCACGTGCTCTACGCGCAGCAGTTCGACCGCAAGATGCTCGACGAGTTGTGCGCGCTGGCCGACCGGATCCGCAAGGCGCACAAGGCGCCCGAGGGCGCGGCGCTGCTGCGCTCGCTGCTGCCGAACAAGACGGCGCTCAACATCTTCGCGCAGCCGAGCACGCGAACGTTCATGTCCTTCCATCTCGCCGAGCAGAAGCTGGGCATGCAGACCAGCGACATCCGCGACCTGTCCACCTCGTCTCAGGCGAAGGGCGAGACGCTCCAGAACTCCATCCGCACGTTCAGCTCGTACGTGGACCTGATCGTCATGCGCCATCCCGACCAGGGCGCGGCCGAGCTGGCGGCCTATGAGATGAACATGGCCGACCGGCGTCTGCCGGTGCTCAACGGCGGCTCCGGCCAGGACCAGCACCCGACGCAGGCGCTGCTGGACATCTACACGCTGCAGAGATCGCTCGACGAGATTGACGGCAAGAAGATTGCGATGGTCGGCGACCTGATGCGCGGGCGCACGGTCCGCTCGCTCTCGTACCTGATGAAGAATTACCGGGACGTGGAAATCTACTACGTCGCGCCCGAGCGGCTGCGCATCGGCGACGACATCAAGGCGTTCCTCAAGAAGCAGCACATCCGCTATACCGAGAGCGACAACATCGAGGCGATCGTCCCGATCGTGGACGCGATCTACATGACGCGCATCCAGTGGGAGTGGGACAAGGCGGCCGGCGCGAAGGCGGGCGACGCGAAGTACGACCCGCGCTTCGTGTTCAGGAAGGAATACCTGCAGCGGATGAAGAGGAAGTCCTGCCTGATGCACCCGCTGCCGAAGATCAACGAGATTGATCCGGAGCTCGACTACCTCGAAGATCCGCGGGTCGTTTACTGGCGGCAGGAGCGCAACGGCATGTGGATCCGAGCGGCGCTCATCGCGCGCATCTTCGGAGTGGACGGACAGATCCCGGCGTAACGACAACGGACGAGTGATGAGTACTGAGGACTGAATACTGAGTGCAGAATATTCGTTGTCTCGGCGCCAGCATTCATCATTCAGTACTCAGTATTCAGTACTCGTCGTTCTGTGGTAAGCGGCGAACGCGATGGTTCCGCGCATCGGGTTGAAAAATCTGGCCGGCTTCAGCCGCCAGTTGGGCACCATGCTCGACGCGGGGCTGCCGATCCGGCGCGCGCTGGCGGTGGCCGAAAGGAGCGCCCGGCCGCCGGCGAAGGGAATCTATCGGCGCGTCGGGATCGCCATTGAGCAGGGCGACACACTCTCCCAGGCGCTCCAGCGCGAAGGGCGCGCGTTCCCGCTGCTCTACACCCGCATGGTCCACATGGCCGAAGCGGTCGGCAGCCTCGACAAGGTCTTCAAGCGGCTGGCGGACTACTACGAGTTCGTCCGCGCCATGTGGCTGCGCCTGATCAGTCAGTTGGTCTATCCCGTTTTACAGTACTGGGCGATGATCCTGATCCTGGCGGCCGTGTCGTATATCAGCAGCATGTTTATCGAGGGTGGCAACCGCTCTTCGCACGGCGCGCTATTAATCCTGGTCATTGGCGCGGCGGTTTTCTTCACGCCCATCGCAGGCTACTTCATACTCACGCGGACTCTCGGCGGGTCCCGGTTTGTTCACGAACTGCTGATACGCGTCCCCGTTGTCGGCGCGGTCTTCCGCACGCTGGCGCTGGCGCGGTTCAGTTGGTCCATGGAGCTGATGACCGATTCGGGCGTGAACATCTTCAACGCGCTGCAGTGGAGCATGGATGCCACGGCCAACGGCGCCTTCGAGGGGCGGACGCCGGCGATCATCCAGCGGATCAAGGACGGCCTGCCGCTCGCGAAAAGCTTGGAAATGTCCGGGTTGTTCCCGACCGACTACATCGAGATGATGCACGTCGCGGAGGAGTCCGGCAGCATGCCTGAGATGTTCGGGCGCCTGGCGCGGAATTATTTCGAGCAGGCGGACCGGTCGGTCCGCGCCCTCGTCACCGCACTTAGCTGGCTAATCTGGGCCTGCGTCGCCTCGGTAATCATCTATTACATCTTCAAGATGGCCATGATTTACATCCGCCTCCTCAACGGCGCCATGAACGGCGGGCTGCCCGACGTTAAATAGCGCGGCGACGAGTGGCTACTTGAACTCCTGCACGCTGATACTGAGGTTGCCGAGCGCCGGTGCGAGCGCGATGAACGAGGCGCCGGCGTCGGGGCCGTCCATGGCGCCGGCGACCAGCTTGATGTGGGTGGCATCCACCACGTCGCCGGGCAGCGTGGCGTCGAGGGCGGTCCAGTCGTTGAGGAACGCCTCGGTCCACATGTGGCCGAAGAACCGGCCATTCCAGTAGGTGACGCCGATGGCCACGCGCGACGGGATTCCCGCCGCCCGCAGCAGCGCGGCGAGCAGCATGGCGTGCTCCTTGCAATCGCCCTCGCGCGAGAGCACCGTCTCCTTCGCCGAGGCGAAGCCGACCTTGTAATCCTTCTTCGTGATGTTCCTGGACACCCAGGCGGCGAGCTGTTTTGCCTTCTGCGCCGGGGCGGCCGAGGGCTGGACGTTGTCGCGAGCGATGCGCTGGATGTCCGGATCGTCGCTCTGCAGGTACGCGGAGGCCGCAAGGCATTCCGGCCCGGGCTTCTCCGCCGAAGGTTCCGCCGCGTCGGCGAGCGCCTTCACGCGCAGCAGCGCCCAGCCGGGACCCCGGCTCTCGATCTTCTGGCGCCGGTCCTCGAATTTCAGCCTCTCAATGGGGCCTTCGATCCGGTAGAGCGCCTCCTTGACCGCGGCCGGATGGTCGAACTTCACGTTCGAGACGATCATGAACCGCTTCGCCAGATCCTCGATCGGGTCGGGCGAGGTCGCCGCGCCCAGCGCCTCCTCGCGCGTGGCGCGGAGCGTCTCGACGCCGCCCATGATCTCCGTCACGCTTTTGAGCGTGTCGCCGGTCTCGTCGAACCAGACGCGCGTCACCATCCCCGGCAGCGCGTCCGTCACCGAGGCGGCCTTGTAGAGCTTGCGCGGCTTGCCTGTGATCGTCACCGTCTCGCGCCCCTCGATCGTGATGGTGGTAGTGACGACTTTGTGGAGTTCGAGCATGTACATCTTGAACGTGATTCCCTTGCCGATCGGGAAGCCCGATTCGCGCAGCTTGCGCGACTGCGCCTCGGGTCCGATCGCCTCCGGGTCCCAGGCGGTTTCGGTGACGTGCGTCGTCCCGCCGGTGTGCGTGGCGACGATCACCTTGGCGCCCTGGACTTTCGCCTCCGACTCGCTCGCGAGCGCGCCGGACTGGGAAGAGGTTGCGCGGAGCAGCGCCCCTTCGAGCGTCTCGTGGTATTCCTCGGCATCGCGGAAATCGAGCGTCGCGCCGAAGCGCTTCAGGCGCATCTCGCTGAAAATCGAGGTCACGATCTCCGGCTCCGGCTCGGCGACCTTGCGCGTGATCGCGTGAACGCAGCCGACCCGCGCGCCGGATATCGAGATGACGTCCCACGATTCCCGGTTGAGCGGCTCAGCCGCCGGAGCCGCGCACCCGATCGAGCAGGCCAGCGCGCCGAGCAGGAGAATCAGAGCGCCTGACCACAAGGCAGGATTTCGGGATCGCATGTTCATGGTCTTTTTCATCGGACAGATCGGGCCGATCCGGCTGATCCGGCCGATTTGTCCGTCATTCGGCAATGCGTTCAGCGCCCGTACTCCAGACGGTCCGCCGCGTCTTTGCTGATCGGGCCGACGCGCTCCATCTTGGACATCGTCGCGTGGTAGGGGTACTGGACGCGCCGGTAGGTGATGCGGTTCCCGTCCGCGAGCACGTAGCAGGCGCGGTTGTCGCCGTCGCGCGGCTGGCCGACCGAACCGACATTGATGATGGCCTTTTGCTCGGGCGGCAGCTCGAACACGGCGCCGCTCTCGTCGGGATGCCGGAAGGTGAGCTGCGGGTCAATGATGCCCGGATAGTGCGTGTGGCCCACGAACAGCAGGCGCGGCGTCATCTCGAAAATCTGCCGGAGCTTGTCGGTCATGCCGAAGGTGATGTCGCTCTCGAGGATGTATTCGTTGCGGTCGTCGCGCGGCGAGCCGTGGACGTAGAGGATGTCGCCTTCGGCAATGCGCGTCGGCTGCGAATCGAGGAACCGCCAGCGCGCCTTCTTGTGTCCGCCCGAAAGCGCCGTCGGCTTGAGGACGTTGCGCGTGTAATCCACCGCCTCCTCGGCGAGCGGGTTGAACCGCTCCGCGCGGGTCAGCACCGCGTAGTCGTGGTTGCCCGAGAGGCAGAAACGGCACATCTTCTCGATCAGGTCAATGCACTCTTCCGGGTCCGGGCCGTACCCGACGACGTCGCCCAGGCAGAGGATTTCCTCGCCGCCCTGTTCGGCGATGTCCGCGAGCGCCGCCTTGAGCGCCTCGATGTTGCTGTGGACGTCGCTGATGATCGCCCGCATCAATCTCTCTCGTCCGGGACGTCGCCGAAGTGAATTAATCGCAGGGCCGGCGCGGCTCCCCGCGAATGCGCCCGCCTTCAGGCTCTGCGCCTTCGGCGCCTCGCGCCGACACAATTCTATCAGCCCGCGGAACGGCCTGTCAAAGATTGCTTTTGCCCCGCTGCGGATATAGACTGCTCTGCGTCAGCCGGACCGTTCTGTTTTCGACATTCATTATCGTCGTCCGAGGCGCCGATGCGGGTTTTGGGCATTGATCCGGGAACGCGGATCGTCGGCTATGGGCTGGTTGAGCCGCAGGGCTGCCGGATTATCGCGGTCGGTTTCGGCGCCATTCGGGCGCCGGTGAGCGCGCCGTATGCCGAGCGGTTGCTGCACATCCGCGACGAGATCATCCGCGTCATACGGCAGGAGAAGCCCGACGCCGTCGCGATCGAGGAGGCGTTCTACGGCAAGAGCGCCTCGGCTGCGCTGCGCATGGGCGAAGGCCGGGGCGTGGCGCTCGTCGCCGTCGCACAGGAGTCGCGCCCGCTTTACCAGTACACGCCCGCCGAGGTCAAGAAGGCCGTCGTCGGCAACGGCCGCGCGCACAAATCGCAGGTGCAGGAGATGGTCCGCATGATCCTCGGCCTGCGCGAAGCGCCCGAGCCCGAAGACGCCGCCGACGCGCTGGCCGTCGCCATCTGCCACTGCAACCGCGCGCAGATGCTGGGGCATGCGCCAATTTCCAAATCCTATTGAACTTCGCAAAACAAATGGAAATCACCGCAGAGCACGCAGAGGACGCTGAGGATACAAAACATACAGTCTGTCATTGATTGTTTCAAGAACACCTCGGCTGCCACCGCGGCGGCTTCACGGACTGCCTCCTTCAGCAGGGCGCTTTGCGCCTCCATGCCGTGGACATCGGCTACGGCATCCTCGACTGGAAACTCCGCAGCGATCCGCGCGTCGTCGTCCACGAACGCGCCAATCTCATCTATTGGAAATCTCCGGAACCGTTGGACCTGGCGGTCATTGACGCCGGCTGGACGCCTCAGCGGCTGAGCATCCCGGCGGCGCTGCATTCGCTCAAGCCCGGCGGCGTCGTCCTCTCGCTCGTCAAACCCCAGTACGAAGTCGAGCGGTCGCAGCTTCAGCGCGGCGTCCTCGCCGTGGACGGGCTGGGGCCGGCGATGGAGCGCGTCCGCGCGGCGCTGAGCGGAGTCGCGCGGATCCTGGGCGAAGTCCAATCCCCCATTCCCGGCAGCGGCGGCAACGCCGAGTTCTGGCTGTGCCTGCTCCAAATGCAGGCGACATGATTCGCGCTCATTCCGCGAGGGGCTGCTGACCGGCGGGTTTGCCGGCGATTGACTGCCGATGAATGCGCGTGCCTGCCGTCAATCAGCATATTCGGCAGCGCAATCCTTAGTACACACGGAGGGGCGTTGCATTGTGTGTATGCCCGTACTCCGTCGTGCGAAAAACTTCGCATTTTTCTCTTGACAAGCCTCCGCCTGCATGCTAATATTTTCGCCGTAGCCATTTAGCCATTAGAAGGAGGCAGCGGTGAAGGAAAACCTGCTCAGCAAGCGCGAACGCCAGATCATGGACGTCGTCTATTCCCTCGGCAGCGCCACGGCCACGCAGGTTCTGGAACACCTGGAGAACCCGCCGTCGCGCAGTTCCGTGCGCACCTTCCTCACGATCCTCGAGAGCCGAGGGCATCTGCGCCACAAGAAGGCCGGCAAGAAGTACATCTACGAGCCGACCCTTCTTCGGCAGAACGTCGGCAAGTCCGCCCTCCAGCGCGTTCTCAACGTTTTCTTCGCCGGATCGTTGGAAAGCGCCGTGTCGGCGCACCTGCTGGACCCCAAGACAGAGGTCTCGAAAGAGGAACTGAAGCGTCTCTCGGCGATCATCGGTCAAGCCAAGAAGAGAGGATGACAATGGGCACGTCAATCTCGACTGTGATGTCCTCCGCCATTCCGACGCTGGTGGACGTGGCGTTGAAAGGAGCGGTGCTCCTGGCGCTGGCGGGCCTGGCGACGGCCGCGCTGTGGCGCGCATCGGCGGCCATGCGGCATCTGGTCTGGTCGCTGACGATGGCCGGACTTCTTGCGCTGCCGGTCCTGTCGGCATTGCTGCCGCAGTGGCGGGTCCTGCCGCAATGGTCCGCCCTGAGCAAAGTCGAAGGGCGCGCTCCCGCGCCGACTGCCGCTCGCGCGCCTGCGCCCGTAACACCAACCGCCACGCCGACCCCGCAGATTGCGCCGCCCGCCGCGCCTGAGCCGGCCTTCATGCCCACGTCGGCGCAATCACCGGCGACCCGCGCCAATGATTTGCCTTCAGCCGGCAAGCCGTCTCGGCCCTGGTCCGATTGGCTCCTGCCTTTCTGGATACTGGGCGCAGCGCTCGCGCTTCTTCCGGTAGTCGTCGGCCGGTTGGCCTTGCGGCGTCTGAGCCGGGCCGCGCGGCCAATCGGAAGCGGTTCGTGGACCGCTCTGCTTCAGACTCTTGCGCAGGAGATGCGCCTTCGCCGGAGTATCATCCTGCTGGAAACTGACCGCCCCGTGATGCCGATGGCCTGGGGAATACGCCGCGCGCGCGTCCTGGTGCCGGCGGAATCGGAAAAGTGGACGTCTGAACGCCGTCGCGCCGTGCTGCTCCATGAAATCGCGCACGTGCGCCGCCGGGACTGCCTGACGCAGTTCCTGACGAACCTGGCCTGCGCGATGCACTGGTTCAACCCGCTCGCGTGGATTGCGCGCCGCAGGATGGTCGCCGAGCGCGAGCGCGCCTGCTATGACCTGGTCCTGTCCGCCGGGTTCGAGCCGAGCGATTACGCGCAGCACCTGCTCCAGATCGCCTCCACCCTGCGCGGCGGCCTTTTGACTTCCGGGGCGGCCATCGCTATGGCCCGGCCCTCGAAGCTCGAAGGCCGGCTCCTGGCCGTCCTCGACGGGAAACGCAGCCGGCGTGGGCTTACGCGCTCGCTGGTCCTAGCCGGGCTTGTCTTGACCCTCGGCATCGCCGTTCCGCTGGCTACGCTGCACGCGCAAGGACCTGACGCCAAATCGCCTGAAGGTGGCAAGGAGGCGAAAACTGCGGCTTCAGAGTTCGTTGCTGCCTTACCCAGCGGCGGCACCGTTGAACTTCTGGGCGTGTCCTACAATCCCTCGAAAGGAAAACCGTGGTGGAAGCCGGATGGAACAGCACTGTCGCCTGGCTTTGTCACCTCCGGCTCAAGCGTCTTTCCCCGTCCTGAATGCCAGGCTCGCGAGTTCGTGGTGCGCGTGGAAGGACTTCCGCAAGGCAGTTACGCGCTGAAATGGAAGTTGGAGCCTCCGGGAAGCTCTGCCGGCGGCCAGGGCGGAGTCATGCGCGATGACGGGAAATCCGCGGCTGATCTTAATATGATCGCAGCAGAAACTCCACTGTCTGCCAAGTCTGTGACTGTGAAGATCGGTGTGGCAACCGGAGCGTGGCAAGATGCGGAACAGTCCCCGCCGGGCGAATCGCAAGTGACCAGCGGGCAAGAATTCAGCGCATCTTTTGGGAAGGGGTATGAACTGCGGGGTAAAGCGACCGTGATGACGGTGAGCCACAACATCAAGGACCAGGATGTCCGGTTGGTCGCCGTAGACTTGCAGGACAAAGAGCATGTGTGCAACGGGATGGAGAGCGGCAGCCTCGACGCCTTTTCACAGGTGACCGCGACGTTTGACTTGCCACTCGATCAGGTAAAGATCTTCCGTCTTCAGAAACGGCCATATAATTGGATCGAGTTCCACGACGTGGCGCTGGAGCCTTTCGCCGAATCGGCGAAGGGCGGTGCCCCTGCGCCCGTGGGCAATCCGCACGATTACCTGGCAGCCGGTGTCGGAGTTGGGCGCGGTGCCCCTGCGCCCGTGGGCAATCCCAAAGAGGACTCGCGGGCACCTGATCCACTTCGGGTACGCGAAATGATCGCTGTACTGAAGGTGTCGTGGGCGAACGTGGCCGAATTGCTGCGCAAGGGAGACGCGAAGGGAGCAACGATAGCTCTGGAGGATGCTGATGTTCTCCCATTAATGGACCAGCTTCACGCCGAACTCCATGGCACGGCGGCCGACGAGCCTGTCGGACAGGCCGTCGGACAGGTTCGTGAGGCGCTTGCGGCGCTCAAGGCAGGCGATGTCGAGCGTGCCAAAGCGCTCATCATGAAGTTTGATACTACAGGACCGATGCTGGAGGAAACCATCACCCAGGCCACGGATCAAGGTCACGTCGCGGGCCAGTCGCCGGCGGAGATGATTGACGCGACAGTCTACGTCGAGTCCGCTGGGCGCGACACGGCATTAGACCTCGATACCGGAAAGTTCATCGTTCCGCCTGCGGACATCTCCTTCATTCCAGACACCAGTCAATTCTTGAACTGGTGCCGCAAGAGCGGAGCGGACGTTGTCTGCATACCGAAACCATCCAGTCCAGATCTCTTCGGGCTGTTGATGGTTGACGCGGCTGTCATAGAGACAAGTGATGGACAGGCAATAGATCGTGCGGCGGCCGCAGCGAGACAAAAACTTCAAGGTCGGCCGCTCCTCGTTGACAACCCCCTCCGACCCATGGGGAATTTTCCCTTCACATGTCTATTCAAGACCCGCGAAGGCGGGATCGGCATTCTCCAGATACTCGGCGTTACCGACAACCCCAAGGGCGTGAAGATTCGGTACAAGATGGTTCAGCAAACCCTGACCGAGCCGGCTCAGCCTGGTAGCCAAGTGAGCGTCGAGAAAGCAGTATCCGATCCCCAGTTCGCATTCGCCGCCGTCTGCGAGGCAGTTGAAGCGCCAACGAGCGTAATTGGGGAGCCTATCGGCGTCTTGAATGAAAATCAGTCGTTCAAGCTCATTCAGTTACTTTCAGGACAGACTCCGCCTGCCGACGAATTCAAGGTGCGTTACAGGTGGACCTGCAATCCCGTTCCGCTCGAACGTCCGATCCGGAAAGGTGAGCGCGTCATCTGGCTGCTGGCTCGTCTCGAAGGCACAAGAGTCGCTGGCCAGCTTCCCTTCAGGGGCATCAAGGCTCTGTCCGACACGCCCGAAAACAGGAAGGCCGTCGTCGCGGCAGCCACATTGCATGAGGAGCCTAGCTGGGGCGAAGCAGTAAACGGCCTGCAATGTGGCATCGGCAGCGCTTTCGTAAGCGATAGCTCCGCGACTCTGAGCGTCTTCTTGCGAAACGTTGGCGACAAGGACGAATCCGTAATCCAGGTGGGGAGCCTGTTCGAGCTGGAATGTGACGGCGCGCGGTACGCGCATCAAGGGTGGAACGAACTCGGCGCCAAGTCTACTCACATGCCCCCGGGTCGGAAGGTCGGTCCGATCTTCCTCAACCTGGCAGAGTACATTCCGTTTGACGAGCGGACGAAGGGCCGCGACGCGCCACACCCTCTGGCGTACATGGCGCCCGGCGAACATCGCGTGCGTGCCATCTACGTCGGGTCCGACGGGAAGCTGAACATCCGTAGCGGTGAAATACCCTTCGCGCTACCCGCGCCGGCGGAGAAGCCGAAGCCGAGCACACGCGTGAACTCAGACGACAAGAACATAAGTGTCTCTTCGTCCGACAAGCTTTCCCTCACCGTCGAGGTGGCGAAGTGGAGCAGCGACTTCGAGAAATTGGCCCATGACGGCCATAGGATCGGCCCGCCGATCCCACAGCGTAGGGAGGCTGAGCTTGAAACGCCAAGTCCGGCCAAAGGCTTACTATTCTTCTTAATTCCCGCCGGCCAGAAGGTCGAAGCGCAGATACTGAGCCGTTCTACCGTTACCTGCTCGGTCGGTGAAAAGGCGCAGGTTAGGATCGGGAAGTCCCTTTTGTTGAAGCTTGACAGCGGTCCGCAGCAGTACTTCGACGGGCTGGAGGTCGCAGTAGAACCCCTGTCAATTAAGGAGGAAGGCCAGCTCCGTTATGCCGTGCTTCGCGTGACGATCCAGGACAATCGTCTTGAGTCAGGTACGAAAGCCGAGAGCTCTACAATACGGCTTCCCGAAGGCGCCGGCGGCGGTTTCCCAGATATTGTGCGAATTGGAGCAGACCGTTACGTGGTCATCGTCCGAGTACAACCGACTGGTTCTGCTCCCGCGCCGGCGGAAAAGCCGAAAGAAAACATCACCGAGTTGCCAAATGGCGCGCAGGTCCAACTGATCGGGATCGCCCAATATCCTCGCGGCGAGTCGGCTTGCTGGACGGCGGACGGAACGGTGATCGAGAATCCTCCCCCTGGTGAATTCCAGCCGCCGCTGATGCCGACGGTGCCGAAGGAAATGCAGGGTCGCGTCTTGGAGATGCTCAAGCGGCAGCCGAACCTGCGCCAGTTCGCTGTCAGAGTGGAGAACCTTTCCGGCAACGACGCCACAGTTCAGTTGCGAGCGTTCCCCTGGGGAGAGTGCCATGCAGTGGGAATGAGCATGCAAAGCCCGCAGCCGCCAGAACGGGCAGCATCGGAGCCGGGTCTGTGGGGACTCCTCGCTGCCTTCCCAGACGATCCGCCTGCGACAGGAATCCGCGTCGGCGTTTCAGCCGGGGAGTGGGACATTACGGGACGGGGGCTTTCGAATATGCCGACCTCGTTCATGAATCAGGAAGGTCAGGGGAGCTTTCACGACATGAGCGAGGCGCAGGGGAACGCGCGGTTGACGACGACGGATACCTTCGTGAGCCGTGATATGCGTCTGGTCGCGATAGACGAAAAGGGGACGCCGCACGTCGGCCGCATCCTCAACAGCCGGACGGTGGAAAAGTCGCGCACGGCGACGGCCGTCTTTGAGGGGTTGAGCCTTGCTCAAGTGAAGGAGTTCCAACTTCACACGCGCCCGTTCCAGTGGGCCGAGTTCACGAATGTCTCCCTCAGGTCGGGAAAGAAAACGGACGTGCAGGTCACGGTGAAGGCTGGATTCCCGCTTTCGCGGGAATGACAGTGCTCGGTTCCTTTTCCTGTTTCAGCGATTACCCGCGCCGACACGGCCCGTGCGACATCGCATGCGCCTTACGCGTCCTCATTTTCGCTTGACAGACCGGAGAATTCCGCCTAGACTATCAGACGATGTCGGTTTCGCAGGGTTTACGGAGGGTGCCCATGGCACGCGCGCCACAACGGTCCAGAGGCGGTCCCGGCTTTCTCGGCATGATTATCTTTCTCGTGCTCAGCGTGATCCTCGCAGGCGCGTGTGTCTTCCTGTTCCTGGGGTATAGCAAGCGCGGAGCTTCTCTGACCAGGCTTCAGAGCGAGATCAAGAAAGACCTGGAAGACCCGCTGAAGTCCAAAAAACTTGACGTCAGCGCCCTGCCGGTCGCCAGCGCCTCGGACGTCGCGTACGATGACGCCTTCTTCGTCAAGATCCAGAAGCGCGCTTCGGACGGCATGGACTACGCCAAGCTGGTCGAGAAGACCGGCTATACCGGCGAGGACCCCATCAAGGACATCAGTGACGAACTCCAGAAGGTGCTGCCGAATAGTCCGGAGAGCCTCCACGCGCACATCACCAAGCTGATCCATGACGTGGGGTCCCTGCAACGGCAGTTGAACGAGAGGAACCAGGCCCTGCAACTGGCGACCGCGCAGACGAAGGCCGCTCAGGACCTTCAAGCCCAGGAGAGCGCGGAGTTGAAGGCGACCCTGGACAACAGCGCCAAACAACTGCAGGACGCCAGGGATGTCTACGACAAGGACCTGGCCACGGTCAAGCGGTTGATGGCGAAAGCGGACGAGGACGCAAAGAATGCCTGGGCCGAGAATCGCGCTCAGGCCGAGCTCCACAAGAAAGAGTCCGCCGATTTGGAGGCGAAGATTCTGAAGCTGGAACGGAACGTGCGCGACCTCGATGAGGAACTGACGCGCAAGAAGCCGAGAGCGGTCACCGTCACCGAGGGCCTGGTCCTGCAGTCGGACCCGCTTGAAGGTATGGCCTTCATCAACATGGGGAAGAAAGAGCAGGTTCAGAACGGCGAGAAGTTCGCCGTCGTCCGCATCGGCAAGGGCGGCGAGCGCATACCCAAGGGCGAACTGCAGGTCGTTCGCGTGGACGAATTCATATCGCAGACGGAGATCCTGAAGTCGGACCCGGATGACCCGGTCATGCGCGACGACATCGTCCAGCGCGAGAAGAAGACCGAGTAGCGCGACCGGCCGGACGATGAGCGGTCCCGCGAGCGCGTCCGGCGCCTACGCCGGCGCGCCTGTGCCCGGCGGACATTTCCTCGACACGTTCTTCCGCCCGGATTCCCTGCGCAGCGCCCCCGCGGCGCACATGATCCCCATCGCGGCGAAAACCAGCAGGAAGGGCATCAGCGGCTCGCGATAGCGAATCATGGCCAGGAAGACCGTGTGGATCGCCGTCGTATACAGAATGAGTCCATCCACGAGCAGCAGGTCCATCCGGTCCGCCTCCCGGCGCCGGTGCGCGCGCCACAGCCCGAACAGCATCAAGGGAAAGAGCGGGATGTACGAGAGCGCATAAAGCCAGACCTGCGTGCGCCCGACGAACTCGGCGTTCGGGTAGAATCCCCAGAGCGTCACGAATCGCCGCGCCATCAGGCGCAGCGCGACGCGCGGATGGCTCAGGAGGTAGCCGCCCGCGATGCGCATGAGCCTGCGGCTGGCCTCGACCTCGCCGATCGAAGTCTCGCCGGGCTTCAGCATGAAGGACCAGTCATTGGGTATGTAGAACCTGTCATCAATGGTGTGCTCGTTATTGGCCACGTAGAAACCGTGTCCGGCATCCGTCGTTGCCGGGACGAATTCGTGAAAGACGATGGCGTTGCGGACGATCCACGGCGCCAACGTGGCCAGCACGGCCGCGCAGAAAAGCGCCGCGCCGGACTGCGCGCGCCCGAGTCTCCGGCGCGCCCACCAGATCCAGATCGCTAGGAGCGGCAGAAATCCGATGAGCATCGAGCGGCTCAGCGCCGCCAGCCCGCCCGCCACGCCCGCCAGCGCCGCCCATCTGAGACGCCCCGTGCGACGGAAGAGAAACGCCGCGTAGATGCAACCCG
>Ga0315281_10005340_pt1 | contig 18427 bp, 16 predicted proteins | sample YL17G07_0_MG_FD_204540 | JGI IMG/M metagenome (GOLD analysis project Ga0315281, IMG submission 204540) | Sediment microbial communities from Yellowstone Lake, YNP, Wyoming, USA - YL17G07_0 | ecosystem: Environmental > Aquatic > Freshwater > Lake > Sediment | place: USA: Wyoming | collected...
CGTGGCATGAACGGGCTCAAGGTGTACGTGATGTGCGAGATCCCCAGCAACGCCCTGCTCGCGGATCAATTCCTCGAACACTTCGACGGCTACTCGATCGGCTCCAACGACTTAACCCAACTCACGCTGGGGGCAGATCGTGACTCCGGCTTGCTGAAAGGTTTCGATGAGCGCAACCCCGCCGTGCTCAAGCTGATGGAGCTGGCCATCAGCGCGTGCAACCAACGCGGCAAATACATCGGCATCTGCGGCCAGGCGCCGTCGGACTTTCCCGAGATCACCCGCTGGCTGGTGGAACGCGGCATCCAGTCCATCTCGCTGAATCCCGACAGCGTGCTGCCGATGACTCAGGTAGTGCTCGATACCGAGCGGTCACTTGCTGCGAACTCCAAGTAACGTGCTGCCATCAATACAATGCCAAATTTTCAAAGTACATCGTATTGATGTAACCCGCCGTCGGGCGACTTCAAATTTTAACTGCCGGCCTCACGGCCGCTATTTTCTATTACGGTGAAAGGGTGCTGTCGACACTAAGGAGACATTCGAACTCCATAAAATCGTTTCGAATGCACACCCGAAAGCAGTAACTGAAAAGCCATCTTCGCTCCCCAAAACCAGATTCGTGCTCACTGAAGCTAGCCGGAAAGTACGGGGCCGCACTTGCTCCCGTTGTTAAAAGTCCGCCTCAACCGTAAGCTCTGTAAAATTCAAATGATTCGTAAGGTTCTACTATTCCTGCATAGGCGGACCGGCATGGTCCGCCTATCTACATGTTAGATTTCTCAGGCTATGTCAGACAACTTACCTTGGGCTTCGAGATTTGATCTTTCTACCAAAGCGATTGGCTTGGTGGCGTCGTTTAGCCTTGCGGCTTCGCTTCTATACGACTGGGGATTCTATCTTGCGTTGGATCTGTCGTTTCTTGAGGTTCCATCGGTTTTGTCAGACCACGTTCGCAGTGAGTTGCTGTGGTTTCCAAAAATTGCTGTGTCACTCGGAGCGTTGCTGTTTATCGAAATGTTTATCCAGCGCATGGAGAAGGGGATGACCGAGGATGAAATCATTTCATCCACTTCAGATCCAGAGAGAACAAAGCGATTCCGCGAAAGACCTGAGAAGTTTATCGCGGTGACTGCGATGCTTGGTGTTATCGGATACGTCATCGCAGGAGACGTTTTCCTCGGCATCCTTCCGATAGGTTTGTGCATAGGCTGGATGACATTTAGTGTCTGGGCACAGAGCTCCGCGAGACTGCTCGTTCGTCGTCCGGTAGCGATTCGACTCGCTATTCATTTCTTGCCGCCTATCGCAATATGGCTGTTTTTTACCGGATACAACGATGCAGTTCGACTTTACCAACCTAGTGCTGGATCATCGCAATTATCAATAAAAAATACTTCCAAACCCGAGTCTGTCGTTCTACTACGGCTGTTAGATAAGGGGTTGCTTGTTAAAGAGCAAAATGGGGCCGTAGGGTTTCGCCCCTGGAGCGAGATTGAGAAGATCGAAACTCCAGGGAAATACGCGCCAAGGAAGGGGCTCATTTGTAACTGGATTGGTGTCGGGTGCCTTCCAGTGTCACCAGCTCCTCTGCCTACCAATGTGGATGAGAAATCTAACTCGACGGCCGAGGAGGCGCTGCGCGATAAAGCTGCACAGCACCCCTCACCTTGAACGTTCAAAAAATTCCGATGTTGAATGACCGCTTTTTTAAATCGCTTTGAAGGGCAAAATTTGGCTGGCTACAGTCAGTGGCACCGACACTCGCAAACGCAGATTCAGGGTCAGGTCTAGCTATTGGGGTCGGTCACGAATAATCGCTATTGGGGTCGCTATTGGGGTCAGTCACGAATTAATTTATTTAGCGGTTGGCCGCAGCATTATCTGTCGCATATTTTCCGGTCACTGCTGATGGTCTGGTAGCAAACAGGGCTAGATCTCGCACCGCAACACCAACTTTATTTGGCGGCTATCGAAACTGCATTCCGCCGTTACAGGAATCGTTGCAGGTCCGATTTTCAACTCAAGACTCTATTTTTTACGTATCGATCTGGTCCGATGCGGGAAGAATGAATTGCGTAGCGATCTAAGTATTTATATTATTCTCAAATGAAGCCGCTATTATTCATAGGTTCAAGCGACGACGATTTACGCGATTTCCCGTTGGAGGCAAAAAAGGCGGCCGGATTTGAGCTATGGCAAGTTCAACTCGGCTTGGAGCCTTCCGACTGGAAGCCAATCTCGGGTATCGCTCCGGGAGTGAAGGAAATACGCATCCATGTATTGGGGGAGTGGCGGGTAATGTATGTCGCCAAGTTCGCAGATGCGATCTATGTGCTGCACTGCTTCCAAAAGAAAACCCAGAAAACCCGGCGCGAGGACATCGAATTGGCACAGCGGCGTTTTAAATTGATCGGAGCATGACATGGCGAAAAAAAGTACCAAGATGACCAAGAGCTCGGGCAATGTTTTTATCGATTTGGGTTTCCCGCCGGAAGAAGCCACGATACTGGCAATGCGCGCCGACCTCATGGGACGTTTGCGCCTGTTGATCGAGAAAAAAGGCTGGACTCAAGCGCAAGCGGCTCAAACGCTCGGCGTATCCCAGTCGCGCGTGTCGGATCTTGTGCGCGGCAAGTGGGATAAATTCAGCCTGGACATGCTCATCTCCCTCGCCACCCGTGCGGGCATGCGGGTGCAATTACGAATGGCGGCGTAAGTTTGAAGTGGGTGGACGCAGATATTGCGAGTATTTGCATTAACGACTACACCGCAGTCGCTTGAGATACCGTAGCAACGCGGCTTTTAGCTCTGGGAAATTCTCTCCCGCCATGCGGGTTGCGTAACAGTTGCGCTCAAGTCGGAAGACCCATGCGCGCAAGTCCGTATCAACTTTATGTGTCACGCTGGTATCCCTTAACCACTGTCGCAGTGTCGTGGATGCGTGGTATTTTTCCGCGCCGCTGGCATCGAATTCGAGCAACGCGAGTTTGAGTTCGTTACTGTCTTGAGCGCGCGTGATACGGCGCAAGCCACGCCGGCGGCACTGCTGCCGACGGAGTGCGACCAGCGCGCGCCGCACCGGCCACGCCAACATGACGATGACAAGACCTGCGCCGCCGATCCACACCATCACTTGCCGCACTGGGCTGACCGCCGTGATGCGCTGCTTTGCCAGCACGATGCTATTGAGCTGTTCGAGTTGCGGATCGAAATACGGAATCGACAATTCCGGCAGTTCAAGGTCGCCGCTGTGTTGCGCTTGAAACGGCAGCGTGACGCGGAACGTCTGTACCAATGTGGTCGAGCGCGTTGCGTCCTCGGCTTCAATTTTGAATGGATACAATCGCAGCCCCGACGCGGCGCCCAGCGTCGTCGACAATAATTGCGCCAAACCATTTTCGCTCAAGCCGGTGCCGGTCACGCTGAAGCGCCAGTTCACGGGCCGGTTCACGACAATATCTTGAGGAAGGTTTTCCACGCGCAGCAGCGGTGCCGGGCCGACCGGCACCACCACCGGCACATGCCCTGGCACGGCTTGCGCAACGAACTTCAACGGCGGCGCGGCGTAGCGCAGGCGCACGCCAAACTTATTGGCACGCAATAACGGAAATTGAAGCGTGTGTTCGCCATCGCGTAACGGCGTCGCCGCCCACGCGTGGCGCACCACTTTGAATGTCTCGCCGTCGACGCGGGCGTCGCGGCGCGACTGTGCCAGCTCGCGCAGGTACAACCCGAGTGCCGCCGGAGCCTCGACCGGCGCCCACACCAGACTACCGTTGTCGTAGACATCCAGGTACAGCAACACGGTTTCGCGCACGTGCGGCGGATTGGGTTCCACGCCGGCGCGCAGCACCACACGCGGAATGCTGCCACCAGCGTCGTGCACAACAATATCCAGCGCCGCACTGCTCGCGCGCAAAATGTTGAGCTGGGGTATTTTCAGCCGGCCGCTACGTAACGGGTACAGCGTCGCGGTGAGTGTTTGCGTCGTTTCTACCCCGCCGCCGTGCGTCATCGCCTGGGTATTGCGCGAAACATCCAGCACTTCAAAATCCGCGCGCAGCGCATCCAGCGATAAGCGGTCCAACGGCGCGCTTGCACCGGCGGCGTGGCCGGTGACTTCCAACAGCAGCGATTCGCCCAACACCAGAGTGTGCTTGTCGACACGTGCCGTGAGCGACGTTGCCGCCGCGGCGTGCGTCGCAATGAACAGCAAACTCAACAGCAACCACCTCACCATGGCGGCAACTTCTCCGCCGGCGGGCCGTCGTGCGGCGTGTCGATCTTGATCAACTCCCTCAACATGGCGCCAGGTTGATCACTGACCAGTTCGAGCTTCTTCAACGCGGCGCGGTAGTCGCGCTCCGCGTCGGCGGAACGGTAGCCCGGCGCAGACTGAGTGACCGGCGCAGCCGTGGTCGTCGCGCGCTGGCCTTCAGTCACCGCAGGGTCGCGCGCACGGTAAGGGGCCATGCGCTCGCGCGTGGTGTCGAAGTCGACCGGAGCGTCGCTGTTGGATTCATCGATTGCGGTTCCAACGGCAAGGCCACTGCGTCGACCGGGAATCCCCGCGGCTTCGGGGCCGGGTTTAGATATTTTTTCCAGCCGTGCCGACGCATGTGCAAAATTCGCCGTTGCGCCGGGATCACCGGCCCGCAACTCCAGACTACCCAGATACGCGTCGACCGCCGCTCGATAGTTTTTTGCCTGGAAATAGCTGTTGCCGAGATTAAACAACGCATCCGCACGTTGGGTGTCGTCGTGTGCATTGAGCAACGCGGCGGTGAATTGCTCCACCGCTTCGGCGTAGCGTTGGCGTCGATAGGCGGCGGCACCCTCGCCGAGGCGCGCGTCGTAGCCACGCTGTTCGTGATACAGAATTTGTGCGAGCGAAAAATTTTTGTCGTGATACGCCGCGTAGGCTTCAGCAATTTCGGTGGCGTGCGCCGGGCGTGCATATCCCGCGGAAAACACCGCCGCAATGACCAACAGAATCAAGGCGCGCGGCGCTGTGTTCAGCCAACGACTGGCCTCCACCGGCGGCACCAGCAACAGCAGTGCCATGACCAGACAATACGGATACAACTCCCGCCACGCATGCACATCGCGCGGGGCGGGCGCCGCGCCGGGCAACGTGAGCAAGCCCTGCTCGTACACTGCCTGCCCGTCAGCGTCGCCGTCGCGGATGAATTCCACGCTGCCACCGGTCGGTTCCGCAAGTTGGCGCAGCGCGTTGTCATCTGGACGGCTGATGACCGGCGTGCGCGCCTCGGCATTTGAAATCACAGCGCCCGCGCGGCTTGCCGCGATCAGCACAGATATTGTCACGCCCTGTCGCTTCAGTTCTGCCGCCGCTTGGCTCGCTGCGACACCACGCGCGCCGCTCAACGCATCCGCCTCACCGTCGGTGACCAGCAACACCGCGCGGGATTTTGCCGCGTGTGGCGCTAGCTGCACGCGCGCGAGCTCCAGCGCGGCGGCGAGATTCGAGCCCGGTACGGCAAACAGACCCGGCTCGGCCAGATCAAGATAGTGTGCGAACGCGGCATAGTCGCGGGTCAGCGGCGCGAGCAGCCCGGCCGTGCCGGCGAAGGCGATCAGTCCGATCCGCTCACCGTGCAACCGCTGCACAATGTCGGTGATTTCCAGTTTCGCGCGTTGCAAGCGTTGCGGCGCAATATCCGCCGCCTGCATGGACGCGGAAACGTCCAGCACCAGCATAATGTCAATATCGTGCTCCGTTGCCGGAGCGCCGTCGGGCATCGCCATCGTTAGCGGCAAGCGCGGCCCGGCCGCCGCGCACGCCAGCGCGATCCACGCAAGCATCGTCAGCACGCCGGCCCAGCGTTGTCCGGGTTGCGGCGCGCTGCCCACGATCGCCCACGGCCGCAGGTGCTGGTCCGCATAGTCCAGCACGTGCGCGCGTTTGAATTTCGCCAACGCCGCAAACACTAACGGTTGCAGCGCCAGCAACAGCCACCACGGATTGCGCCATTCGAGTTGCGCGAAATCACTCAGGCTGATCACGCGCCCCTCCGGACTTGCAGCACGCGCCGTGTCGTCTGCAGCGCGACCGCCAGTAGCAACGGCACCAGATACCACTCGGTTACCGCGCGATGGGTGGCGGGGCGCGCGATGCTTTTTTCCAGTGCGCCGATGTCGTGAATCACCGCGTCCAGCGCGTTTGAGTTACCGGCGACGTAGTAACGCCCGTGCGTGAGCGCCGCGATGTCGCGCAAGCCGGGTTCAAGCAATGCAGTGGTCGCGGGTGCGTTCGGCGACTCGGCCGCATCGCCGCCGATTTGCACACAGTACACCGGCACGGACATCCGCCGTGCCAGTTCCAGCGCTTCCGCCGGGCGCAGCTCGCCGGCGGTATTGTCGCCGTCGCTCACCAGAATCAATGCCGGGCGCGCCCGCCCCTGCGACTTAACTTGTTTGAGCGCCAGACCAAGCGCGTCGCCGATCGCGGTGTTCTCGCCGGCGATGCCCGCCTGAATGCGATTCAGCGACGCGCTGATCAAGTCATGGTCGAAGGTTGGCGGCACCAGGGTGCTGGCGAGACCGCCGAATACCACCACGCCGAAGCGGTCTTCGGGCCGGTTCTCGACAAATCGCTGCATGATGCCTTTGAGCACCGTCAAGCGCTCGACTGGTTGGCCGTCGAGTTCAAAGTCGCGAATGCTCATGGTGATCGAGGTGTCCAGCAGCAGCACGATATCGCGACCCTGCGGTGTTTCCGGTAGCCAGTCGCCGATGGTCTGCGGTTGTGCGAGCGCGACGCACAACCATAACGTCGCGATATGGCTCCACCACACCCTGTGACGGGTGCGATGCGGGTCGTGCGCGCTAGCCGGCGCGGACCCGAGCTGCGGGTGCGCCAGCGTGATGGCGCGCGCGCCAACCTCATCGGCGTACGCGCCACGGCGCCACGTGAGCGCCAGATAACCTAGAAACGCAGGGATCAGCAGCAACCAATACGGAGCCTGAAACGTGAACATCAACGTGACCGCCGCGCCCAGTAGATCGCTGCGCGCACCATGACGTCGACGTGCGCCGAATCGAGTTTCATGCCCGGTTGATAACGCAATGTGTCGAGGCGCGCGATGAAGTCGCGCCAGGCATCGCGCTGCGTGTCATCACGCGCGCCAATCGGGTGCGCCGGGTGCAGGCGAGTGGTCTGCAAGCGTGTCCGCAGTTCCGCGGCGATCGCGTAAGCCAACACGCGTGACGTCACGCGTCCCGCGCTGAATTCGTGGCGTAAGTGCCGCAGACGCCGCAGCGTGCGCCGCCGGTCTTTGTTTTGCAGCCACCAACGCAGCACGGCAAGCACGCTGATGACCAGCACGATGGCGGCCACAAGCACCAGCGCGTTTTGCGATCCCTGCGTTGCCATCTGCGCGGGCTCGACAATATCGACCAACTCCGCCGGTAGCTCGTTCATGCGGGTTTTTTCAGCAAGTTTTCGCTGGTCATGCACACGTGCAGCATGATGCCCGCGCGCGCCAGCAGTGCGCGTTGTGCCTGGTGCAGTGCACTCGCTTCGGCGCGGAAAGCCGCACGCACCGCCGCGTCATGGGTATCCATTTGATTTATTTTACCCGTGCCCAGGTCGGCGAACCGGCGCAGGCCAACATCCGGCAGTTCACATTCCGCCGGGTCCAACACTTGATACGCGCTGACCTGATGCCGCGCGGCGAGTCGCGCCAGTTCGGGAAATTCTTCGACGCTGAACTGATGCAGATCGCCGATGAACACCACGCGCGAACCTTGCGGCAACTGCGCGTGCAACGCACGCAACACCTGCGCGAGTGATGGTGCTTGCGACGCAGCCGTCGTGGGCAGCGGCGGGCACGGCGCAATCGCGGCCTGCACCAACTGCAGTACGCCCGCTTCGCCCGCGCGACTCGGCAGCGTGACGGCGTCCGGTTGCCACAACGTGGCACCGATAGCGATGTGATTGCGCGCGCCGACAAACGCCAGCATCGCCGCGATGCGCGCGGCCTGGGTGACTTTGAGTTGGCTGCGTGTGCCGAATCGCATGCTCGCGCCGCGATCCAGCACCAGATGCAGTTGCGGCTGGTGCTCCTCGCGAAACGTTTTCAGAAACGCTTTGCCGGTGCGCGCGGTGGTGCGCCAGTCCATGCGGCGAATATCGTCGCCGGGCTGGTAGGGTCGCGCTTCTTCGAAGTCAAGACCGGCTCCCAGTGTGTTGGAACGAAACTCGCCGCTTTGCGGGTGTTGCACGACGCCCGTGTGTGGCCATGCGGGTGGCAACGTTTGGGCGCCGCGCAGGATGTCGGCGAGTTCGGCTGCGCTTAATAGCGGCGCGTTGAGCCCAGCGCTTTCAACGCGTTGCAGGTTGCTACCGACAACACGACCAAGAGTTTCAACAACAGATTTGAACTTAGCAAAATGCAGCATTTTGTTTGGAACTCATTTCTGGTTCAAACATTAGTCGTAGTAACGAAGCATTCCTTCCCCCTGCAAGGGGGAAGGGCAGGATGGGGGTGATGATAAAAGCAGCGTGCTACACACCCCCATCCCAGCCTTCCCCCTTGCAGGGGGAAGGGGCAACTTCTATCGAGAAGTAACCTTCCGTTCAGTTCTTGAGTTCCATTTATTACGTCTCGAACGACATCTTCACGGCACCGGCACAACGTCCAGCAACTGCTTCAGCAGCGCATCGCGCGTGACACCTTCCAGGCGCGCGTTGAATTTCAGGATGATGCGGTGCCGCAGGCAGTCGGGCGCGAGCTCGATAATGTCATCCGGCGTCACGTAATCGCGCCCCTGCAAATAGGCGTGCGCAGCAGCGGCGCGCGCCAGCGCCAGCGAGCCGCGCGGACTGGCGCCGACTTCGACAAAGCGCGCCAAGTCCGGCAGCCATTGGGCGAGCGCGCGCGTCGCCGCAATCACACTCACGATGTAACGTTCCAGCATTGGATCGATATGCACCTGCGCGACTTCGGCGCGCGCGGCCAGCACCGTGGCCACGTCGACCACCGGCGGCTCCACTGCGACACTGCCGCTCGCCAGACGGCGCCGGTCGCGTTGCAGGATTTCCAGCTCGTCGTCGAGTCCCGGGTAGTCGAGCACCACGTGCAACAGAAAACGGTCAAGCTGCGCTTCCGGCAACGGATAGGTGCCCGCCTGCTCCAGCGGATTTTGCGTCGCCATCACCATGAACAACGCGGGCAGCGCGCGCGTTTCGCCGCCCACGGTAATCTGGTGTTCCTGCATCGCTTCCAGCAACGCCGACTGCACTTTGGCGGGCGCGCGATTGATTTCGTCGGCGAGAATGATTTCGTGAAACAACGGCCCGCTGACAAAACAGAAATCGCCCTGCTGCGGATTGTAAATATCGGTGCCGGTCAAATCCCCCGGCAACAAATCCGGCGTGAACTGAATACGCTGAAACCCGGCGTGCACTCCGGCGGCCAGCGTTTTCACCGCCGTGGTTTTGGCAAGACCCGGCACGCCTTCGACCAGCACATGCCCGCCGGTCAGCAGACCGATGATGAGACGGTCGAGCAGGTTATGTTGTCCGACGATGACGCGTTGCAGGTAACTGCGCAGCTCGATGAGTTTGTGTTGATGGATCATGTTCGTCCTGCGGGTGGCTACAGAATGGTTTTCACGGCGAGGCCGATCATGGCGCAGGCGCCAATGACCTCGATGACGTTGCGCTTGAAGCGAAACAGTGCGAGCGCCGCCGCCAATGCAATCAGGGCGGACACCCAATCGAAGATGCCCGCAAAGCCCTTCGGCCACAACACGTGGTAGCCGAAAAACATCGCCAGATTCAAAATGACGCCGACCACGGCTGCTGTGATAGCGGTCAAGGGCGCGGTGAACTTGAGATCGCCGTGGGTCGACTCCACCAGCGGGCCACCGGCGAGAATAAAGATGAAAGACGGGAGAAAGGTAAACCAGGTCACGACAGTTGCCGCCACCGCACCCGCCAGAAACAACGCATCGGGGCCCAATGCCGCTTTGACGTAGCCGCCGACGAAGCCAACGAACGCCACCACCATGATCAGCGGCCCCGGCGTGGTTTCGCCCAGCGCGAGACCGTCGATCATTTGCGTGGGCGTCAGCCAGTTATAGTCGATAACCGCGCCCTGATAGACGTACGGCAGCACCGCGTACGCGCCGCCGAACGTGAGCAGCGCGGCCTTGGTGAAAAACCAGCCCATCTGCGTCAGCGCGCCATCCCAGCCGTACTGTGCCGCCAACAACGCCATCGGCACCGCCCACAGCAGCAGACCGACGACCGCCACGCTAATCAGTCGAGACCCGCGGAAACGCGCGAAGTCCGGCGTCGGCGTAGCGTCGTCGACCAGCGCCGGGCCAAATGATTTACCGGCTTTACCGTGACCGCCACCGGTCTTGAACGTCTCCGGTGAAATCCGGCCACCCAGATAACCGATCAGTGCGGCGCCGGCAATGATCGCCGGGAATGGCACGTTAACCGCGAAAATCGCGACGAATGCAGCGGCGGCAATCGCCCACAGCACATTATTTTTTAACGCACGCGAGCCGATGCGATGCGTGGCCTGCACGACGATCGCGGTGACCGCCGGTTTGATGCCGTAAAACAATCCGGCCACCAGCGGCACGTCACCGAACGCGATGTAAACCCACGACAGCGCGATCAGCATGAACAGCGACGGCAGCACGAACAGTCCGCCCGCGACGATGCCGCCCCAAGTGCGGTGCATGATCCAGCCGATGTAGGTGGCGAGCTGCTGCGCCTCGGGTCCGGGCAGCACCATGCAGTAATTCAGCGCGTGTAAAAAGCGCCGCTCGGAAATCCAGCGCCGGTTCTCGACCAATTCCTGGTGCATAATGGCGATCTGCCCGGCGGGACCGCCGAAGCTGATGAAGCCAAGCTTGAGCCAGAAGCGAAACGCTTCCCAAAAACTCACGGCGGCCGGGGGCGCGCTGGCGTTTGCCGTCGAACCAGGTACGGGTGTACTCATGATGTTGGGATTTCCTTTTCAAAGGCGGTCAGCAATTCATCAAAAATGGCGCTTGTGGACTGCAACAGTTGATCGTCATCAAGGATAGCTGAGCGGAACGCGACCAGCACCCATTCGGCACCGACGGCCTCAGAAATGTTGTCGAAGACAATGCTTGATCACCCAACGTATTGCGTGCTATTCAGTGTACCCATGTCGCGCATCATCGCCTCCTTACTGATCGTTTTTGTCACGGCCATGCACATTGCGTGGGCGAGCGACTTCCATTTCACCGGGATGGACAACATCAGCGGTGCCGCGTGTGTCGCCGGCGATGACTGTGACAAAGGCGAAACGCATCAAGCGGCAGCCGACCCCGATCATTGCTCGCACGGCAGTGCGCATCTGGTCGGTATGATTTCCGGTTCGCCACGGCATTTGTTTCCACAACCCGCGGTCACGCCAGTGACGGCTACGATTTATTTCTCTGTCGTTAGTTCTCCCCCGACTACCCCTCCAAAAGCCTGATCCTTCCGCAGTTTGATTGCCGCTTTGCGCAGTGTCTTGGCGCAAGCGTGGTCAAGCGTGCGCCGCTTCGCATACGTTTCTGCGTCGACGCGCCGCTGTGATCGCGAAATTCATTTGGCGTTGTGGAGAAAAATTCCATGTTGCAACGAACGAAATCCCGGATTTCTTTGGGCCTGCTTGCGCTCGTTTTTAGCCTCAGCCATTCCATGTGCGCTGCGGATGATCAACTCGCACTCACCACGGACCGAGACGCACGGGAAACGGAACAGCAAACCCTTGATACCAAGGAAAAAGATCTCTGCGGGAGAAACGGGCCGCGCAATGCGTACTGTAAATCCGCCCGCGTTCACGCGAAGAGTCATGCGGAAGAGACCGAGGGTCTCGAAACGTTGATGGCGCGACTTGAGCGCATCGAACAGCGCCTGACGGCTCTGGAATCGAAAACGAACGCAACAAAATTAAAGTAACCAAGGGAGTTTTTATGTTCATACCTGATCGACATGCTCGGGCAGTTTTTGCGTTATTGACGGCCGCCGCCCTGGCGTGCGTGCCGGGCTTGACAATTGCAGGGCAAGGTTCGCCGACGTTGCGCGATTGGGTTGCGCGGTTGTTGCAAGAGCACCCGCACGTGCTGGCCGTGCAGGCCAACGCGGATGCGGCGCAAGCGCAAGGACGTGCCGCGCAAGCGCCGCTGCACAATCCGGAACTGGAGTTGGGAGCAGAGCGCGCGGCTACCAACAGTTTCAGTGTCGGTGTAAATCAGACGCTGGATTGGAGCGACAAACGCGCGTCCCGCGCCGGACTGGCGAACCAGCACCTGCAAGCCGCACTGGCGGAACTCGACGGCGCGCGGCAGACGCTGGCCGCCGAAGCGCTGGCTGCGCTGGCGCGCTATCACGGCGCGCGCGGCGCGGTCGCGCTGGCGGAAAAACGCCTCGAACTGTTGCAGCGTTTTATGCAGGTGGCGGTACGCCGTTTCGAGGCCGGCGACATCGGCCGCGCCGATGCCGATCTGGCGCGGCTGGCGTTTTCGCAGGCACGCATCCGGCAGGCACACGCGCGCACCGCGTTGCTCGACGCGGAGCAAGGCATGCACGCATTGCACGGGCAAGCCCCATCCGCATGGCCCGCGCTGGACGTCGCGTTACCCGCGCTTGTAGTTCCGCAAGACGCCGAACTGGAACAGCTACTGTTGCATACCCCCGAGTTGCGCGCGGCACAGGCACGCATGGAGGCGGCACGCGGCAACATCGAGCTGGCGGAACGCGAACGGCATGCCGATCCCACCGTCGGTGTGCGCGGCGGCCGCGACGGCTCCGACACCCTGGTGGGTCTGAGCTTGACCATTCCATTGAACGTGCGAAATCCGCATCGCGCCGAAGTGGACGCGGCGCGCGCACAAGCACTCGCCGCCGAATACGAACGCAATGCGTTATACCGGCAAGCACGTGTACGCCTTGCTGGCGACGCAGCGCGCTATCGCATTGTGTTTGACGCCTGGGAGGAATGGCGGCGCGGCGGCGGCGTCACGTTGGGCGAGCGTACGACGCTACTGAACCAAGTATGGGAAAGCGGCGAGATCAGCGCAGCGGATTATCTGGTGCAGTTGCAGGAAACGCTGGATACGGAAAACGATGCGGCGGAATTACGCGGCAACGCTTGGGCTGCATGGTCCGAGTGGCTAGTTGCGTCCGGACAAATATCCGCATGGCTCGGCTTGCCTCTCCCCACACAGAAATAATCGAATTCAAACGGAGCATTAACATGAACAGAAACACGCGTTATTTACTCATCGGTATTTTCCTTGCGCTGTCACCGGCCGAGGTATTTGCCGCGGACGCCAATCGTGGCGCTAGCGAACCGGCGGAAGAAATCACCGCGCCCGGCGAAGTGCAGCTCAACGCTTACACCAGTGCGCAAGTCACGTCGCGTATCGCTGCGCAGATCATGCAACGCCATGTACGTCTGGGCGACCAAATAAAAGCCGGGGTGCCGCTGGTCACGCTGTCCAGCGTGGAAATGGCCGAGGCGCAAGGCGCGCTGATGCTCGCCGATGCGGAATGGAATCGCGTGCAAAAACTCGGCAAGGACGTGGTGTCGGAACGCCGCTACGTCGAAGCACAAACCGCACGGCAACTGGCCTATGCCAAGGTGATCGCCTACGGCATGACGCGCGAACAGGTTGAGCAACTGTTGCGCAGCGCCGATCCGGCACGCGCCGACGGCAGTTTTGCGCTGGTGGCGCCGCGCGCGGGCCGCATTATTCTGGACGACTTCATCGAAGGCAAACTCGCCGAGCCGGGCAAGGTGCTGTTTGAAATTACCGACGAATCCATGCTGTGGGTGCAGGTGCGCTTGAGTCCGGCGCAGGCGAGCGGCGTGCGTGTCGGACTGCCGGTGCGCGTGCGCGCGGGCGATACCTGGCTCGCCGGCCGCGTGATCCAGACCATGCACCGTCTCGACGAACAGACGCGCACTTACACGGTACGTTGCGAAGTACGCAATAGCGGCGATGTGCTGCATTCCGGCCAGTTCGTGGACGTGCGTTTGCCGATCAAGGCATCACACGCCGAGGCGGCACCATGATCGCCGCGCTGATCCGTTTTTCCCTCACCCAACGCTTGATGCTGATGCTGGCGGCGCTGGCGCTTGCCGTGGGAGGGGTATGGGCTTTTCGTACCCTGCCCATCGACGCCTTCCCCGACATCTACACGCCGCAAGTGCAAATTATCGTGAAGGCGCCGGGCATGACGCCGTCCGAAGTTGAAAGCCGCATCACCTTTCCGATCGAGACCGAGATGCAGGGCCTGCCGCGCCAAAATATGCTGCGCTCGCTCAACAAGCCCGCGCTTGGACTCGTGAGCGTATGGTTCGAGGACGGCACCGATATTTACTGGGCGCGGCAGCAAGTGGCCGAGCGGCTGAATCAGGTGCGTGCGAGCCTGCCGCCGGGAGTGGAGCCGGTGCTCGCGCCGATCACCACGCCGCTGGGCGAGGTTTACATGTACCGCATCGCAGGCGGCAGCCTCAGCAACCGGGAGCTGCGCACTATTCAAGACTGGACCATCCGGCCGCGTCTGCGCGGCGTGGATGGTGTGGCCGACGTGAACTCGCTGGGCGGCGAGGTGCAAAGTTTCGAGGTTACGGTGAAACCCGATCAGCTCGCGCAGTACCGCGTGGGACTCGACGAGGTGGAACGCGCGTTGGAAGAAAGTAATCGCAACGCGGGCGGCGATCGCATCGACCGCCAAGATAAAACATTGCTGGTACGCACCGTGGGCGTACTGCGCAGCCTTGACGACATCGGTAACGTGGTCGTCACCGCGCGCGCCGGTACCCCGGTGCTGGTCAGGAACGTGGCTGATGTCAAGATCGGGTCGCTGATCCGCTACGGCGCCGTGACCGCCGACGCCCAGGGCGAGGTCGTCACCGGCCTGGTGCTGCTGCGCAAGGACGCGAACGGCCGCACCACAGTGGAAAATATCAAGCGCGCGTTCGAAGCACTTAAACCGACCTTGCCCGAGGGCGTGTCGATCATTCCGTTCTACGACCGCTCCGAACTGATCAACGCGGCCGTATCGACCGTGGAGACCGCGCTGGGCGAGGCGGTCGTGCTAGTGATCCTGGTGCTCATCGTATTGCTCGGCAACCTGCGCGCGGCGCTCACCGTGGCATTGATCCTGCCGCTGTCGGTGCTGTTTACGCTGGTGATGATGCGCGTCTTCAATATTTCCGCGAACCTGATGTCGCTCGGCGGTTTGGCGATCGCCATCGGCATCCTGGTGGACGCCGCCGTGGTGGTGGTCGAAAACATTCATACGCAACTGGCGCATGCACCCGGCGGAAAAACTGCTCCTGCGTTTATCCCCGGAGGGATGGCTTCGCGCTCCGCACTTCCGCCATCCCTGGCGGTCGCAGGCGTGAGCCGCCGGCACCTGGTTTATCGCGCCGTCACCGAGGTCTCGGCGCCGGTGCTGTCCGGTGTCCTCATCATCGTCACCGTGTTTCTGCCGCTGTTCACGCTCACCGGACTCGAAGGCAAGATGTTCGCGCCGCTGGCTCTCACCATCTGCTTCGCGCTGGCCGGATCGCTGCTGCTGTCGCTCACCGTCATCCCGGTGCTGGCCAGCCTGTTGATGCGCGCCCACGTCGGCCCGGCCGGCGACGACGATCCGCGTGTGTTGCGCGCGCTCAAGCGCGTCTATCGGCCGGTGGTCGCTTGGGCGCTCATGCACCGTGTCACCGCCGTGGGACTCGCGGCCGCAGCGCTCGCCGGTGCGGCCGCGCTGTTTCCGTTCCTCGGCAGCGAGTTTATGCCGCTGATGGACGAAGGCACGCCGGTGATCACGATGGAGAAAAAACCCGACATCACGTTGGATGCCTCGCTCGCACTGGACGTGCCGCTGCAAAAGGCGATCATGGAGTTGCCGGAAGTCACGGGTGTGGTCGCACGCACCGGCGCGGACGAACTGCGCCTCGATCCGATGGGTCTTTACCAGACCGACAATTTTATCCTCACGCAACCGCGCGCGCAGTGGACCCGCAGCCTTGAAGAATTTCAGGCGGCGCTGCGCGATAAGCTCGCGCCGTTCAAGGACATCGAATACTCGTTCACGCAACCCATCGACATGCGTGTCTCGGAGATGCTGTCCGGCGTGCGCGCCGCGCTCGCCATCAAAATCTACGGCGACGATCTGGAGGTGCTGGAAGAAAAAGCCAAGCAGATCGAAGAAGTCGCCGGCAAGGTCACGGGCGCGGTCGACATCGTGCGTCCGCCGCTGCTCGGACAGCAGTATTTACAGGTTGAAATACGGCCGGAACGCATCGCGCGCTACGGCGTGAAAGTCGAGGACATCAATCGCCTGATCGAAACCGCCGTCGGCGGGCGCATCGCCACGGAAATTGTCGAGGCCAGCCGCCGCACCGCCGTGCTGGTGCGTTTCCCGCAGACGGCGCGCAGCACGCCGGAAGCGCTGGCACGGATGCTGGTCGAACTCCCCGGCGGCGGGACCCTGCCGTTGGCGATGCTCGCCGACATCCGCGAAGCGGACGGCCCGGTGCAGATTACCCGCGAAGCCGGCAAGCGCGTGGCCGTGGTCCAGGTGAACGTGGAGGGGCGCGATATCGTCGGCTTCGTGAACGAGGTGCGCGACGCTGTCGAACGCACGGTCAAACTTCCGCAGGGCTATTACCTCGACTACGGCGGGCAGTTCGAGAACCAGCAACGCGCCGCGACGCGCCTCGCGGTGGTCGTGCCGATTTCGGTCGCGCTCATCTTCCTGATCCTGTTCTCGACATTTCAATCCTTGCGCCAGGCGGGACTGATCTTGCTCAACATTCCGTTCGCAATGATCGGCGGCATCGTCAGTCTATTCGCTTCCGGTTTGTATCTTTCCGTGCCGGCGTCGATCGGATTCATCACGCTGTTCGGCGTCGCCGTGTTGAACGGCGTGGTGATGATTGCGTATTTCAATCAGTTGCGCGAAGCCGGACGTAGCGTGATGCAAGCCGTACACGAAGGTGCCGAGCGGCGCTTGCGGCCGGTCATCATGACCGCGCTCATCGCCAGCCTCGGCCTGGTGCCGATGCTGGTCGCGCAAGGTCCGGGCTCGGAACTGCAACGGCCGTTGGCCGTGGTGGTGATCGGCGGGCTCGTCACCTCGACGCTGCTCACGCTGGTGTTGTTGCCCACGCTCTACGCCTGGCTCGAAGGCCGCGCCGAACGCAAAATCAAGGAGGCATCATCCTAGAAACCTCAGTTGACCGCTACAAGGCATAAGCAAGTGTGCGCAGGTATTGATATTTTTTGTTTTTACAGACCTCACCCTGAAGGTGAGACCCGCTACGACCTACGGAGCACGCCCCGTTGTGCGCAGGACTTCGTTGCAACTCGTCCCACCCCGCGCAAAACCAGCGCGGTTGGGAATCATCGGAATAGCTCGCTATTCCTCGCTCGTTGCGCCTCGCCCTGCACCCAACGGGTCGCACTCCACAGGCCGTCCAACTAAGGTTTCTAGGATCATGAAGAATCTCACGCTAATCGTGCATGCCGACATCGAACAGGCATTGGCTGATCTCTTGCGCAGCTTGCCGCAGGTGTCGGAATTTACGTTCACACACATCGAAGGTCACGGCGCGCAGGACGAGCGCGATCCAACGCTCTCGGCCCGCGACCGCGTGGTGGGTTACACACCACAGATACGGGTGGATGTCGTCATTGGTGACCAGGATGCACCCGCGGTACTCGATGTCATGCGCCGCAACGGCGGTGTGGCCGGACGCGGCATGTACTGGGTAACGCCGGTCGAGGAACATGGCCGGTTATAGCCGACGAATGCCTGCGCTCGGCTAATACGGCTCCAGCATCGCTGCGGCACGAGCGATTTCGTGAAACAGGCGGTGTTCAACGGCTTGCGGCTATTGCCGCGCGTCATCATCACGATCGTTTGCTTCGACATTGAGTTGCTGTAAACGCAGCGGCTGCTCAACACAGTCCTTGCTGCGTGAATCAACCAATCTCACCGGTGACCAGCAAGAAACCGCCGAGCGGCAGGTGTCCGGGGATGGCGCGCTCCAGTACCTTCGCAACCCCTCCGCCGCCCGGAACAAAAATCGCGGAACGCACGACGATGTTGCGCACGTCGCACGCGCTCAGCAATTGCCGCGCCTCACGCGCCGTGTGCCAATGCGCGCCGCGATAGGCACCCGCTCCACCGTGCCGCCCTTTGCGTTGGTAAAGCAGGCTGTGTCGATTCAACAGACCGAGCGCGATGCGAACACGCGCGACGCGCAATATCTCCGCGACCGCGCGCTGCTGCTCATGGATGAAACACAGCGATGTGATGGCGACGATGTAGTCGAAGCTGCGATCGGGAAACGGCAGCGCGCGTGCGTCGGCGACACGATAAGTCACGTCGCCGCCTTGCGCCGCC
>Ga0315281_10005342_pt1 | contig 18425 bp, 18 predicted proteins | sample YL17G07_0_MG_FD_204540 | JGI IMG/M metagenome (GOLD analysis project Ga0315281, IMG submission 204540) | Sediment microbial communities from Yellowstone Lake, YNP, Wyoming, USA - YL17G07_0 | ecosystem: Environmental > Aquatic > Freshwater > Lake > Sediment | place: USA: Wyoming | collected...
ATGACGATCTCACCAAGCAGGCCTGGGCCTATCGCCAGATCTCGCTGCTGCTGCGCCGCCCGCCGGGTCGCGAAGCCTATCCGGGCGATGTGTTCTATCTGCATTCGCGTCTGCTCGAACGCGCTTCACGTGTGAACGAGGAGTACGTCGAGAAAATGACCAAGGGCAAGGTCAAGGGCAAGACCGGCTCGCTCACCGCGCTGCCGGTGATCGAGACCCAGGCCGGCGACGTGTCGGCGTTCGTGCCGACCAACGTGATTTCCATTACCGACGGCCAGATCTTCCTCGAAACCGACCTGTTCAACGCCGGTATCCGTCCGGCCATCAACGCCGGTCTGTCGGTGTCGCGCGTCGGCGGCGCGGCCCAGACCAAGATCATCAAGAAGCTCGGCGGTGGCGTGCGCATGGCGCTCGCCCAGTATCGCGAACTCGCGGCGTTCGCGCAGTTCGCCTCCGACCTGGATGCCGCCACGCGCAAGCAACTCGATCGCGGGCAGCGCATCATGGAACTCATGAAGCAGAAGCAGTACTCGCCCATGACCGTGGCGCAGATGGCGGTGGTGCTGTTCGCCGTGACCCAGGGCTACCTCGATGATGTCGAGGTGAAGAAGGTGCAGTCCTTCGAACAGTCCCTGCATGCCACCATGAAGGCCAAGTACAGCGCGCTGCTGGACGAGATCAACGCCAAGCCCGAGTACAGCGACGACCTCGAGCGCAAGCTGCGCGCCGCGCTCGATGACTTCAAGGCTCATTCCAGCTGGTAATTGAGAAGACAGTGATGAGTGATTAGTTATAAGTTAAGGTTGCGCGCGCAGCGCGCTCCAATAACTAAGCACTCAAAACTAAAAACTGGTTTTAAAAAATGGCTATCGGTAAAGAAATCCGCACCAAGATCAAAAGCGTGCAAAACACGCAGAAGATCACGCGCGCCATGGAAATGGTCGCGGCCAGCAAGATGCGCAAGGCGCAGGAGCGCATGCGCATGGCCCGTCCCTATGCCGACAAGTTGCGCAACGTGATCGGCCATCTGGCACACGCGCATCCCGAGTACAAGCACCCGTTCCTGCTGGAACGCGCGGTGAAACGCGTCGGTTTCATTGTGGTCACTTCCGACCGCGGTCTGTGTGGCGGTCTGAATACCAACTTGCTCAGGGCCACGCTCGGCAGCATGCGCGAGTGGAGCGAAAAGAAGACCGAGATCGACCTGTGCACCATTGGCTCAAAAGGGTTCACCTTCCTGAAGCGTGCTGGTGGCCGTATCACTTCGCATGTCTCGCACCTCGGCGACTCGCCGCGCATCGAGCAGCTCATCGGCACGGTCAAGACCATGCTCGACGACTACACCGGCGGCAAGATCGACCGGTTGTTTATCGTCTACAGCCGCTTCGTCAACACCATGACCCAGCAGCCGATGGTCGAACAGCTGCTGCCGCTGCCCGCCAAGGAAGAAAAGGCGTTGGAGCATCACTGGGACTACATCTACGAACCGGATTCCAAGGAAGTGCTCGACGATCTGCTGACGCGCTACATCGAGATGCTCGTGTACCAGTCGGCGGTCGAGAATCTGGCGTGCGAGCAGTCGGCTCGCATGGTGGCGATGAAGGCGGCCAGCGACAACGCCGGCAAGATGATCGACGAGCTGAAGCTGCGCTACAACAAGGCGCGTCAGGCGGCGATTACCCAGGAGATTTCGGAAATCGTCGGCGGCGCGGCAGCCGTATGAAACAGAACACCCGCCGCAAAGACGCAAAGGCCGCAAAGAAAAGCGGTTTTAAGTTAGACCCTTTGCGTCCTTCGCGTCTTTGCGGCAGACGTTATTACTTTTGAGGCATTGAACAATGGCTATGGCTAACGGAAAAATCGTGCAGATCATCGGCGCAGTGGTGGACGCGGAGTTCCCGCGCGAAAACATGCCGAAAGTATATGATGCGCTGCGAGTGGATAGCGCCAAGTTAACGCTCGAGGTACAGCAACAGCTTGGCGACGGTGTCGTACGTTGCATCGCCATGGGCACGACCGACGGCGTGCGCCGCGGCGTATCGGTGAGTAATACCGGCGCCCCGATCTCCGTGCCGGTCGGCCAGAAAACCCTGGGTCGCATCATGGATGTGTTGGGTTCGCCGATCGACGACAAGGGCCCGGTCGGCGCCGAGAAGTCCATGCCGATTCACCGTGCCGCGCCGAAGTACGAAGAGCTCGCACCCTCGACCGAATTGCTCGAAACCGGCATCAAGGTCATCGATCTCATTTGCCCGTTTGCCAAGGGCGGCAAGGTCGGCCTGTTCGGCGGCGCCGGCGTCGGCAAGACCGTGAACATGATGGAGCTGATCCGCAACATCGCCATGGAACATTCCGGTTACTCGGTGTTCGCCGGCGTGGGCGAGCGTACCCGTGAAGGCAACGACTTCTATCACGAAATGAAGGAAGGTGGCGTGCTGGATAAAGTCGCGCTGGTGTACGGCCAGATGAACGAGCCGCCCGGCAACCGTCTGCGCGTGGCGCTCACGGGTCTCACCATCGCCGAGAACTTCCGCGACGAAGGCCGCGACGTGCTGCTGTTCATCGACAACATCTATCGCTACACACTGGCCGGCACCGAAGTGTCGGCGCTGCTCGGACGCATGCCGTCGGCGGTGGGTTATCAGCCGACCCTCGCCTACGAAATGGGCATCCTGCAGGAACGCATTACCTCGACCAAGACCGGTTCGATCACGTCCATCCAGGCGGTGTACGTGCCGGCCGACGACTTGACCGACCCGTCGCCGGCGACCACGTTCTCGCATCTGGATGCGACTGTGGTGCTGTCGCGCCAGGTGGCCGAGCTCGGTATCTACCCGGCGGTCGACCCGCTCGACTCGACCTCGCGCCAGGTCGACCCGAACGTCATCGGCGAGGAGCACTACCGCACCACGCGCGACGTGCAGATGACCTTGCAGCGTTACAAGGAATTGCAGGACATCATCGCGATTCTCGGCATGGACGAGCTGTCGGAAGAAGACAAGCGCATTGTCGGCCGGGCACGCAAAATTCAGCGCTTCCTGTCGCAGCCGTTCTTCGTCGCCGAAGTGTTCACCGGCACGCCGGGCAAGTACGTGTCGCTCAAGGAAACCATCCGCGGCTTCCGCGGCATCGTGGACGGCGAGTACGACCAGATTCCGGAGCAGGCGTTCTACATGGTTGGCACCATCGACGAAGTGATCGAAAAGGCCAAAACGTTGTAAGAGTTTTCGCCGCAAAGGCGCAAAGAGCGCAAAGGATTTAAAAATGCTTTTCTTTGCGTCCTTCGCGTCTTTGCGGCAGATGATCATATAAAAGATAACGCTATGGCCATGACCCTGCACGTCGACATCGTAAGCGCCGAAAAGGAGATTTACTCCGGCACGGCCGAAATGGTGTTCGCGCCGCTCGCCACCGGCGAGGTCGGCGTGTTGCCGCGGCACGCGCCGCTGATTGCGCGCATGAAGCCGGGTGAGGTGCGCGTGCGCACCGGCAGCGAAGAATTGCAGTTCTACGTGTCGGGCGGCGTGTTCGAGGTGCAGCCGCATGTCGTGACGGTATTGGCCGACACCGCCATTCGCGCCAAGGACATGGACGAGGCCGCGGCGGTCGCCGCCAAGCAGCGCGCCGAAGAGGCGCTTAAAGATCGCAAGGCCGACATCGACTACGCCCAGGCGCAGGCCGATCTGGCCCAGGCGATCGCCCAGCTCCAGTTCATCCGCAAGCTGCGCGACAAGAGCAAACGCTAGCTGTTTTCGTTTAAACGTTCCCGCTCATTAGGAGTGACCCGCGAAATGACGGATGCAATTCGCAAAGGCAAAGTCGTGTCCGTGACCTACACGTTGCACGACGAACGCGGCCAGATCTTCGAGCAGAGCGATCTCCCGGTGCCCTATCTGCATGGTTACGCCAGCGGCCTGTTCGACAAAATCGAGCAGCAACTTGAAGGAAAGTACGCCGGCGACAGCATCGAGGCAACCCTCAGTCCGGAAGAGGGCTTCGGGCCGCACGACCCGGCGCTGACCTTTATCGACGATCTCGAAAACGTACCGCCCGAGTTGCGCACCCTGGGCGCGAGCCTGGAGGCCCAGAACGCCAGCGGCGAGACGCTCACCTTTGTGGTCAAGCGCATCGAGAACAACAAACTCACCGTGGACGCCAACCACCCGCTGGCCGGGCAGACCGTGAAATTCCGCGTCATTATACGCGACGTGCGTGACGCCTCCCCGGATGAGCTGCGCACCGGCCAGCCGGGCGCCGGCGGTGTCACGCTTCAGTAACACCATGTATTGCAGCAGCGCCGGTGGGCAAGCACCGGTGCCTGTGGTTAAATCCTCCCCATGAATTCAGCCGTGCGCGCCTCGCTCGACGTCGTGATTCTTGCCGCCGGCAAAGGCACGCGCATGCGCTCGAACCTGCCGAAGGTGCTGCACGGTATTGCCGGGCGTTCGCTGCTCGAACACGTGATTCACACCGCGCGCGCGCTTGAACCACGCGCCATCCACGTGGTGTACGGGCACGGCGGCGAGCAGGTGCCTGCTGCGCTCAAACATCTCAATGTGCACTGGATCAGGCAGGAGCCGCAGCTTGGCACCGGCCACGCGGTGCAGCAGGCCATGCCGGCCCTGACCGCAGACAGCGTGCTCATTCTGTACGGCGATGTGCCGCTCACCCGGCTCGCAACGCTGCGCGCGCTGCTGACCGCCGCCGCCGGCAAACTCGCGTTGCTGACCGCCGAGCTCGCCGACCCAAGCGGTTACGGACGCATCGTGCGCGATGGCGCCGGCCGAATCGTGCGCATCGTCGAACAAAAAGACGCCAGCGTGAGCGAACAAGCGATCCGTGAGATCAACACCGGCATCGTCGCCGCACCGGTGGCACAGCTGAAAAACTGGCTCGCGGCCCTGCGCAACGAGAACACCCAGAAGGAGTATTATTTGACCGATGTCACTGGCCTGGCCGCTTCCGAAGGCGCGGTCATCGCCAGCGCGCAACCGGCCGACGACTGGGAGATACTGGGCGTGAACAGCAAGGCGCAACTCGCCGGATTGGAACGCATTCACCAGCGCAATCAGGCACACGCGCTCATGGAGCAAGGCGTCACGCTCATGGACCCGGCGCGTTTCGACCTGCGCGGCACGCTGACCTGCGGCCAAGACGTCAGCATCGACGTGAACGTGGTAATCGAAGGCGACGTGACGCTGGGCGACCGCGTGCAAATCGGCCCGAACAATGTGCTGCGTCACTGCCAGATCGGCGCGGACACGCAGGTGCAGCCAAACTGCGTCATCGAGAACGCCGAAATCGGCGTCGATTGCCGCATCGGTCCGTTCGCACGCATCCGGCCCGACACGCGCATCGCTGAGCGCGCACACATCGGCAACTTCGTCGAGATAAAAAAATCCGTCATCGGCGTAGGCAGCAAGGTGAACCATCTGACCTATGTGGGCGACAGCACGGTTGGCAAAGACGTGAACATCGGCGCCGGCACCATCACCGCCAACTACGACGGGGCCAATAAGCATCAAACCGTGATCGGCGACAACGCCTCCATCGGCTCGAACGTGGTGCTGGTCGCTCCGGTAATAATCGGCGCCGGCGCTACTATCGGTGCCGGTTCGGTCATCAGCAAGGATGCGCCCGCCGGCGAATTGACCGTAGCGCGCGCCAAGGCAACGACCATCGCCGGCTGGAAGCGGCCGGTAAAAAAGTAGTAGTTGTGCGACGGCGCTAACCTGAATAAGTGCCGCACAAGCATAATTACCGTCATTCCGGCGAAAGCCGGAATCCAGGGTTAAATTAAAGTATCGGCCGAAAGGCCGATTCTGTAACTCAGCACTTATAACTAAACACTCAGCACCGGGATTTTAAATATGTGTGGAATTGTCGGCGCCATCGCCAAACGGAACGTGGTTCCGATTCTGATTGAAGGCCTGAAACGCCTCGAATACCGCGGCTACGACTCCGCCGGCGTGGCCGTGCTCGATGGCGACATCAAGCGCGTGCGCCGGGTTGGGCGCGTGGCGGAAATGGAAAACGAGGCCAATGCCCAGAAGCTCAGCGGCATGATCGGTATCGGCCACACCCGCTGGGCCACGCACGGCGGGGTCACCGAGTTCAACGCCCACCCGCACGTGTCGCGCAACGAAATTGCCGTGGTGCACAACGGCATCATCGAGAACCACGAGCAGAAGCGCGAGCAGCTCAAGAAACTCGGCTATGTCTTCGAATCGCAGACCGACACCGAGGTCATCGCCCATCTGGTGCACTATTACTACAAGCAGGACGGCGACCTGTTTCTGGCCACCCGCCATGCCGTGGCCGAACTGCACGGCGCCTATGCCATCGGCGTGGTGGCGGTGGGTGCGCCGGACGTCGTGTGCTGCGCGCGCCTCGGCTGCCCGTTGCTCATTGGTCTGGGCGATCACGAAAACTTTTTTGCCTCCGATGTCTCGGCGATTATTTCCCAGACACGGCGCGTCATCTACCTCGAAGAAGGCGACATCGCGCGCGTGACGCGCGAGCAGGTCACCATCACCGACCGCGACGGTAACCCGGTGCAGCGCGCCGAACGCCTGTCGGAAGTATCGGCCGACGCCATCGACCTCGGCCCCTACCGGCATTATATGCAGAAGGAAATTCACGAACAGCCCAAAGCCATCACCGACACCATGGAAGCGGTGATCAGCGAGGGCATCCGCCCGGAGCATTTCGGTGCGCAGGCGGAGGCCACGTTTCGTGCCATCGACTCCGTATTAATTCTCGCCTCCGGCACCAGCTACTACGCGGGCCTGGTCGGCAAGCAGTGGATCGAATCCATCGCCGGCATTCCCTGCAACGTCGAACTGGGTCACGAATACCGTTACCGCGAATCCATACCCAACCCGAAACAACTGGTGGTCACCATTTCGCAATCGGGCGAAACGCTCGACACCATGGAGGCGCTGAAGCGCGCCAAGGAGCTGGGCCACGTCCACACGCTGTCCATCTGCAACGTGCAGGAAAGCGCCATCCCGCGCGCCTCGAAACTGGTGTTCTTCACCCGCGCCGGCGCCGAGATCGGCGTGGCCTCGACCAAGGCCTTTACCACGCAACTCGTGGCCTTGTTCATTTTGACGCTGACCATCGCCCGCGTGCGCGGCAGGTTGTCGCCGGCCGATGAGCGCGGACATCTCGAGGCGCTGCGTTATCTGCCCGGCAGTGTTCAGCACGCGCTCAATCTGGAGCCGCAAATCCAGGCCTGGGCCGAGCAATTCAGTGCCCGCCATCATGCCCTGTTCCTGGGCCGCGGCCTGCATTACCCCATCGCGCTCGAAGGCGCGCTCAAGCTCAAGGAAATTTCCTACATCCACGCCGAGGCCTACCCGGCCGGCGAATTGAAGCACGGCCCGCTGGCGCTGGTCGACAGCGACATGCCGGTGGTCATCATCGCCCCGAACGACGCCCTGCTGGAAAAAGTGAAGTCCAACATGCAGGAAGTGCGCGCGCGCGGCGGAGTGATTTATGTGTTCGCCGACCTCGACTCGCATTTCGGCGAGGCCGAAGGCGTACACGTCATCCGCACACCGCGCCACGCCGGCGTGTTGTCACCGGTGGTGCATGCCATCCCGGTGCAGTTGCTCGCCTACCACACGGCGCTGGCGCGTGGCACCGATGTCGACAAACCACGCAACCTCGCCAAGTCGGTGACGGTGGAGTAAGGCAGGGATACTGTGAACAAAATACTGAAACAGGCAGAGGGTGCACAATTCGTGCAGTGGTTCGGTCCACTGCTCGATGCGCTGCGTGCATTAGGTGGTTCAGGTACGCCCGACGAGGTCGTTGACAAAATTGCCGAGTCATTAAAAATTCCGGATGAACAACTTAATGAAGCTCTTCCCTCCGGCGAGCAGCGGTTTCGGAATCAAGTAGCATGGGCGAGATTTTACCTCGTTCGAGAGGGGTTGCTCGATTCCTCGCGCCGTGGCGTGTGGAGCCTTACGGAAAAGGGGCGCACGATCTCACTATCCGCTGAGGAGGCGCGAGCGATTTTTCTCAAGTGGGTAAAACATTTCTCTGAAGAGAGAAAGAAGCGAAAAGGAGCCAGCGAGCCACCCGAAGAACAAGTGGCTGAAGGCACGGGAATGCCTTCCCGCGACTATCGAGAAAAACTGCTTGAGCTTCTTCGCTCCATTCCGGCGGAAGGTTTCGAGCGTCTTTCTCAAAGGTTGCTTCGTGAATCCGGGTTTACCCAAGTTGCGGTTACAGGACGTAGTGGCGATGGCGGCATTGACGGCTACGGTACGTTACAGATCAATCCATTGGTGAGCTTCCGGGTATTGTTTCAGTGTAAGAAATATTCCGGTGCTGTAAGTCCGTCGCATGTCCGCGATTTTCGTGGTGCTATGACGGGACGTGCGGATAAAGGGATAATTATCACAACAGGAACATTTACCGCTGAGGCAAAACGAGAGGCCTCCCGTGATGGCGCACCGCCAATTGAGTTGATTGACGGTGACAAGTTGATAGATATGTTCCAGGAATTGGAACTTGGTCTAAGGCCAGTCAAGACTTACGAAATCGAAGAGAAATTCTTCGAGGAGTTTGGTTTATACAGCGAGGCAAATAAATCGCCCAAGCCGACGTGAACCTGCCCCCGAAAAAGCAGACAGTGCGGTAAGTTGGGCGGAATGAAACGAAGCCCAACATCAGTGGTTCACACATACTCTGGAAACGTTGGCTTCACAAAAAAACGTTCAGCCAAATCTACCGCACAAGTTCTAGAAGTTTGGGCTTTGCGTACAGCTATAGCGTGTATGCTAACAATAACCTGTCAGACACGACCTCCGCTTCGAGGGTTTGTCCTTCCATCTGGAACCGGCGCAGCATCGAGCGGCCGACGTTGACGAAGATTTCTTCCTCGAAGAGGCCGTCTGGAATGGGAAGATCGCAAATCGTATCGCCGGACTTCTTCGTGCCGTCGATACTCAAGGCCACATAGACGCCTCTAGACTTACACCGAAGTATTTCCTCGAACAAATCTTCCAGCCGGAACTGCTGCCCGCCATAAAGAATCGACTGGCTATGTTTATACGGTGGATCGCAATAAATGAGGTCGCCTTTCTGGGCCCTTTTCATCGCTTCGCGGTAATCCAGCACGGCAAATTCAGTGGCGTGAATCTTTTCATGCCACAAATCGACTCGCTTGTCGAAACTGGCCGGCGATATAGGCTCATGGACACCGCATGGCGTTGACATATAACCATCGGCTTGACGGAAGCGCACCACCCCGCCGTAGCAGGAGCGGCAAAGAAAGAGAAGATCGGCTCCATTTGGAGAACGGTTGTAAGAGGCTTTGATTTTCTCGTAACCTTCCTTCTTGCGCTCTCCGTGCGCAAGCTGCCAGCGCTCCCGATACCAGCCTTTCAACTTTTCGGGGTCTGCCTTCAGGGTGCGCCAAATCTCCATGAGTGGTGCGAATGTGTCCGACGCCAGGGCATTGAGCGGCGCGAGCGTCGCCAGTATTCCACCGCTACCCAGAAATGGCTCATGGTAACGGCCAAACTTTTCAGGGAATGAGCCGACGATCTCGTGGGCGAAGCGCTGTTTGTTGCCCACCCATTTCAGCAGTTGGGTCGTAAACGGCCGGATGAACTTGTGCGGAGCATCCTTAAAGAGTAAGTGCTGCATCATTGAAGTCGCGTTTCCCCTGGCCCACTGGACTTAACCATATCCCGATATGGGATATCCGTCAATCGAATCTATATTGCCGCCATGCGCAGGAGTAGTGAAACACAGAAACGAAAATTACGGGAGCTTCTTCGCGACCTGCGCGAAGCGGCGGGGCTCAGGCAGATTGATCTGGCTGTTCGCTTGAAGAGGCCGCAGTCCTTTGTCAGCAAGTATGAGTCCGGGGAGAAGACCTTGGATTTTCTGGAGGTAAGAGAAGTGTGCAGCGCCCTGAGTGTGCCGCTGGCTGACTTCGTGCGTCGCTACGAGGGTGGGTTGGATGAAGGCTGATCCAAAATTTGCAGCACTGCCCAAATCCTTTTGGGCGGTTGTGCGGAGTGTAAGCCAGGAGATCGGGTACACCATCCGGGGCGAAGGCCAGGTCAAGGTGCCCACCATCGACGAGGTCCGTCAGGCTTTCAAAAATCTGCACTTGAATCCCGACCGCATCGGCAATGCAGAAAATCCAACCGGTTTGGCGAGCACGCTGCTCGCGTACTACGAGCATCGCGCCAAAGTGCTCAATAAATTTGTTGAACCGCGTCTCATGGACGCCAAGCGCGCCAAATCGGTGTTCGATGCGTTGAAGAAGAAGCTCAGGCCCTCGTGTCCAATCCCATTAAATAAACAGAAGGGGAAAAAGAAAGCGCCCGCGTATTTTACCGGCATTGTGAATATGCTGATCGAGGCCCACTCGAAGGGTCTTGCCTGCGATTACGATCCGCGCGAACTTACCACGGTCACCCGGAACGGACTTCCGCTCCGAACATTGGCGCGGCGAGTGGATGGCGCCTTTCCCGGCGCGGTCAACCCGGTGGCGATATGGGAAATTAAAGAATACTACTACACGACTACATTCGGCAGCCGCGTTGCAGATGGCGTTTATGAGACCCTGTTGGATGGCATGGAGCTAGAGGAGCTTCGGGAACATGAGAAAGTGAAGGTGCTTCACTATCTAATGCTCGATGCCCATTATACGTGGTGGAAATGTGGCAAGTCGTACCTGTGTAGAATTGTCGACATGCTGCATATGGGTTACACAGATGAAGTGTTGTTTGGCTATGAAGTCGTTGAACGTTTGCCAGAACTGGTGAAGAGCTGGGTAACTCTTTCATCAAGGGCGAAATATCAACCGTAACTTGAATGATGAACCCACTCCGCTTGTTGCGTCTGATCGGCGCCAGGAAACGGCGCGACATTGAGTTCTTTCCGCCGTGGTGGTTGCTTGGCATCCGGGTGGTGGAGAACCGCGACCACTGGCGGCACGTGCGCATCCGTTTGCCGCTCGGTTTTTTTACGCGCAACATGGGCGGCCACATGTTCGGCGGTTGCCAGGCGAATCTCGCCGATCCGATTGCCGCCATCGCCTGCGCGCACATTTTTCCCGACTACTCGGTGTGGACGCGCGCCCAGAGCATCGACTTTCGCGAGATCGGCAACAGCGATCTCGAGTTGCGCTTCGACTTCGACCCGGCCCTGGAGGCGCGCATCCGCGAGGAGCTACGCGTGAAGGGGCGCAGCACACCGGTCTTCGAGTTTGGTTTCTACCGGGCCGACGGCGCGCTCTGCACCCACGTCACCAACACCGTCGCCATCCGGCCCAAGGGCTATCTCGCGCAGAGCGGTGCGTACACGCCGCCCGGGAAGCCGGGGTAGGCAGGCCACCAGCGCCCGCGGGTTCCGCCTGCTGCAGCAACAGTTCCCGCTGTGTTACCCCGCCGGAAGGCAGGCAAAACCCTCATTGAACGCGGTTCAGGATAACCATGGCCATCACCATCAGAGAACTTGCCCACGAAGATCGATAATCAGGTGCACATTGCGCACAATGTGCAGATCGGCGCGCGATCGCTGTTATGTGGCCAGGTCGGCATCGGCGGCTCGACGGTGATCAAGGACTACGTGACCCTGGCCGCGCAGTGCGGCGTGGCCGACCATGTCACCGTCGGTTCGCGGGCCGTTGTGTTTGCACAGGCGGGCGTGACCAAGGACATCGCGGACAAAGATCAGGTGATGGGTTTCCCGGCCGTCAACCGCAAAGAATGGTTGCACGAGATGGCGGCACAGCGACGGCTGGCCGGCAATCAAAAGGTGGTTGAGGAGCTGGTGCGTCTGTTGCCGAAACTGCGGGATGTGGTTTCCGACGAGTAGACGAAAACACGCAGGCTTCGCGTTGCCACTGCGAGGCAAGCGTCAGCGTCGGTGCCTGGAAGGACGGCGCTCCTCGTTCGTGGCTTGATGCATCGCGTGCTTCCGGTCGGGCTGATGGTTGCATGGCCTGTGTCCGCAGTCATCACATCGCAGGGTCACCGGCGTGCCACCGGCTGGACACGCGGCGGGAGTTTCATCGCCCTGAAATGCCTCCATCCGGCAGGTTCGGCACCACGCTTCTGTGAACGGCCAGCATTTTATTTTGTGGTAAAATTCATTATAAGAGTAAAATCACTTCTCCGGGCCTTCCCCAGACAGTCATGCAAATCCACATCCCCAGCTTTTCGGCCGCCCGCGTCCTGATTGTCGGGGATGTCATGCTCGACCGTTACTGGCACGGCCAGACCTCGCGCATTTCCCCGGAGGCGCCGGTTCCGGTGGTGCGCATCGAGGAGCGTGAGGACCGCGCCGGCGGTGCCGGCAACGTGGCGCTCAATGTGGTCGCGCTCGGTGCGCGCGCCACCTTGCTTGGCCTGATCGGCAACGATGACGAGGGCCGGATTCTCACCCAGCGCCTGACCGCCGCCGGTGTCGATTGCCACCTGCAAGCGGTAGAGCATCACCCCACCATCACCAAGCTGCGAGTGATCAGCCGTCACCAGCAGCTCATCCGCCTGGACTTCGAGGGCGACTTCTCGGATTGCAAAGAACCGCGCTTGCTCGAAGCCTATCGTGCGGCACTCGCGGCGCATGACGTGGTGGCGTTGTCCGATTATGGCAAGGGCACCCTCGGCAACAGTCGCACGCTGATCGAGCTGGCGCGCGCCGCCGGCAAGCCGGTGCTGGTCGATCCCAAGAGCCGCGATTTCGCGGTTTATCACGGTGCCACCATCATCACCCCCAACTACGCGGAATTCGAGGCAGTCGTGGGACGCTGTCGTGATGAGGCGCAGATCGTGGAGCGCAGCCGCAACCTGATGCGCGACTGTGGCCTCGATGCCATGTTGGTCACGCGCGGCGAGCACGGCATGACACTGCTGCGTGACGGATACGAGGCGCTGCACCTGCCGACGCGCGCGCGCGAGGTTTATGATGTCACCGGCGCCGGCGATACCGTGATCGCGGCGCTGGCCACCGCGCTGGCCGCCGGGCAGGACCTGCCCGGCGCCACGGCGCTCGCCAACCTGGCCGCGGGAATTGTTGTGGGCAAACTCGGCACCGCCACGGTCAGCGCGCCGGAACTGCTCGGCGAGTTGCGCCGCGAAGGGGTCGCGATCCGCGGTACGCTCGGCGAAGACCCGTTGCTCGATGCGGTGCGACAAGCGCGTGCGCAAGGAGAGACCATTGTCATGACCAACGGTTGTTTCGATATCCTGCACGCCGGGCACGTCAGCTACCTGGAACAGGCGCGTCGTCTCGGCGATCGCCTGGTTGTGGCCGTGAACGACGACGCCTCGGTTGCACGCCTCAAGGGCGCCGGGCGGCCTATCAACACAATGGAACGGCGCATGGCGGTGCTCGCCGGACTCGCGGCCGTCGATTGGGTAGTGCCGTTCACCGAAGACACGCCCGAACGGCTGATCTGCCGTGTGCTGCCGGACGTGCTGGTCAAGGGCGGCGACTACCGCCCCGAACAGATCGCCGGTCACGGCTGCGTGACGCGCGCCGGCGGCAAGGTCGTGGTGCTCGGCTTCGAAGCGGGTTGTTCGACCACCGGGCTTATCAATTCAATCCGCGGGAAAAACTCGCCATGATCGTCATCACCGGCGGCGCCGGCTTCATCGGCAGTAACCTGGTCCAGGCGCTCAATGCGCGCGGCCGCAATGACATTCTGGTCGTTGACCATCTCAAGAACGGCATCAAGTTCAAGAATATCGCCGACGGTGAAATTCTCGACTACCAGGACAAGGACGACTTTCTGGAAGATGTGCGCGCCGGTTGCGAGCTGGCCGGGAAGACCGATGCCATCGTACATCTTGGCGCCTGCTCCTCGACCACCGAGTGGGACGGGCGCTTCATGATGCACAACAACTACGAGTACTCGAAGGCGCTGCTGCACTACTGCCTCGAACGGCGCATCCCGTATATCTATGCCTCGTCGGCGTCGGTGTACGGCGGCGGGCGCGTGTTCAAGGAGCAGCGTTCGCACGAAGAGCCGCTCAACGTCTACGGTTACTCAAAGTTTCTGTTCGACCAGTATGTGCGTCGCCTGATGCCGGGTTTTCAGAGCCAGGTGGTCGGCCTGCGCTATTTCAACGTGTACGGCCCGCGCGAGAGCCACAAGGGTTCGATGGCGAGCGTGGCGTTTCATTTCAACAATCAGCTGCTGGACGGTGACCGGCTGCGGCTGTTCGAAGGCAGCGACGGCTACGCCGACGGTGAGCAACGCCGCGACTTCGTGTACGTGGGCGACACCTGCAAGGTCAAGCTGTGGCTGCTCGACAACCCCAAAGTGTCCGGCATTTTCAATGTCGGCACCGGCCGCAGTCAGAGTTTCAACGATGTGGCGCACGCCGCGCGGGCGTGGCACCAGCGCGGCGCGCTGGAGTACGTCTCGTTCCCCGATCATCTGCGCGGCCGCTACCAGAGTTTCACCGAGGCCGACATCGGCGCACTGCGCGCCGTCGGTTATAAGGATGAATTCCTGACTGTCGAGCAGGGTGTGAAGACTTACCTCGACTGGCTCAATCGCCGCCCACCGACTCAAGGCTGACCCGTGAATCCCGCCGAACTGTTGACCAAGAACCTGCGGTTGTCGATTGCCGCCAAGCAGAACTTTCTGGAACGACCGGATCAGATCGAGGCGTTCGCCCGCGCCATCGACGTGGTGGTCAACGCGTATCGCCACGGCGGCCGTCTTTATCTCGCCGGCAACGGCGGTTCGGCCGCCGATGCCCAGCACATCGCTGCGGAACTGGTGGTGCGGCTGGCCAAGGACCGACGGCCGTTGCCGGCCGAGGCGCTCACCACCGACAGCTCGATCATCACCGCGATCGGCAACGACTATGGCTTCGATAAAATCTTCGCGCGCCAGATCGAGGCCAAGCTGCGCGCTGGCGATGTATTCCTCGGCATCAGCACCTCCGGCAATTCACCCAACATCCTGGCGGCGCTGCGTCAGTGCCGTGTACAAAAGATACCGAGCATCCTGTTCAGCGGGCACGACGGTGGACCCGCGCGCGTCCTTGCCGATCATTGCATCCTCGTATCCGGCGAGGACACCAGCACCATCCAGGAGCTGCACATTGTCCTCGGCCACACGCTGTGCGAGGCGGTCGAGCGCGCCGTGCTCGACGTCGCGGCGCGCTGAGCGCGTCGTCCCCAGCCATGTCGCGCCGTGCCGTGTTTCTCGATCGGGACGGAACGCTCAACGTCGAGAAGGAATACCTGCACCGTGCCGAGGACTGGGAGTGGATCCCGGGCGCGATCGAAGCCATCCGCCTGCTCAACCAGGCCGGTTTCGTGGTGATCGTCACCACCAACCAGTCCGGCGTGGCGCGCGGTTTCTACAGCGAGCAGGCGGTGCGTGAACTGCATGCCAGCGTTGACCGCTGGCTGGCGGCCGAAGGCGCGCACGTCGACGGCTATTACTATTGCCCGCATCACCCGCAATACGGCAGCGTTCGCGACTGCGACTGTCGCAAGCCGGCACCCGGTCTGCTGCTGGCCGCCGCCCGCGAACACGACATCGACCTGAAAAATTCATACGTGGTGGGCGACAAGGCCAGCGATGTCGGTGCCGCACTGGCAGTGGGTGCGACACCGATCCTGGTGGCCACCGGTTACGGCAAAGCCGAGCGCGCCAAGGTGGATGCGAAGGTGCCGTTTGTGGCGGATGTGCTGGCGGCGGTGCAGCGCATTGTGGCGCAGTGCGCGCCTTGAGGCTGGTGCAGTGCGCGCGAGAAAGTCAGTACAGGTGCAGGAAGTTCAGGAAAGTCGGGCAGCGTGATTACTCACCCTGGCTTGTGGCTGCGGAACGTCCAGAAGTTGTTCACCAGAAAATTGAATAGGCTGGCCATGACGATGGCCAGCGCATTGGCGATGAGGTAGTGCAAATAGACCACGAGCAGTTTGGTCAGCAACACTTGCAACACGATGCCCACCCAGCAAGCCAGCGCGTATTGACCAAAGTGGAGCAGCAGGTGCTTGTCGGGGCGGTGCTTGCGGTCGCCCCAGGTCCAGGCCCGGTTCCAGAAAAAGTTGTTCAGCGTGGCGAAAAAGATCGCCATGGCCAGAGAGGCGTTGAGCCGCATGCTCGGGGACTGGATCGCGACGAACAGAAATTCCTGACAGATGTACAGCACACTCAAATTGACCACCACGCCGGAAGCGCCCACGGTGCCGAATTTCACGAAGCGTTTTTTAAAGAACCAGGCCGTCAACGGATGCCGCGCGAGTCGGGTGAGCAATTTCATGTGGACTTCCGCTCAATGGGCGCTGCGTTCAACATTTCATACGCCTTGGCCAATACCTGCTCCGGTGTGATCTGCTTCAGGCACTGGTTATCGCCATCGCAGGGCGAGGTGCGGTGATTGTAGGCGGTCAGACAGGGCGAGCAGGGCAGTTGACGGTGGAAGCAGTAGGCGTTGTCGCCCAGCGATCGATACAGCACCGGCGTTTCCGGTCCGAAGAAAATGATCGTGGGAAGCCGTGGCGTGAGCGCGGCGAATTGTCCCGGCCCGCCATCGTTGGTGACCAGCAACGCGGCGCGATGGAACACCGCCAGCAGATGCCGCACGCTCCGGGTATAACCCGCCAAATTGACACAACCCGGATTCGCGCAGTGATCCACCACGGCCTGCGCAATTTGCCGGTCACTCTGCATGCCGATCACACCGACCGCATAGCCCTTGTCGAGCAACGCCTTGCTGATCTGGCAGTAATTCTGCAACGGCCAGGCGCGTATCGGAAGAACGCCGCCGCTCGGGTAAATCAGCACCAGTTTTTTGTCCTGGATCGCCGGAAAGAAATGGTGCAGTTCCTTGTGTGTCGTCTCCAGTTCCGCGCGGGAAAATTCCAGCACCGGGGTCTTGCCGGTATAGGGCGCAGGGAGCAGTTTGGAAACCGGATTGGTTGTCGATTCCAGTGCGGCGGCCAGCGTCAGAAATTGCTGCGTCAGATGCCGGTAGGGGTTGTACAACACCGGGTGGTTGATGAAGGAGCCGCGGTACAAACCCTCCTGGGTGTGACGATGGAATCCGACACGCAGCGGCGCGCCCGACAGGTAAGAGAAGATGCTGCTGACGCGCGCAAACAATTCGCAGTCGATCACCGCATCCATCTTGAGCCTGCGCATGCTGCGGATCGCTTTGAGACTGTCGCCGACCAAGCCTTTCAGGGAGCCGTCATCCAGCGTCATTACGTTTTCGTGCGGAATCACCCCGAGCAGATCGAGCACCTCGCGGTTTTTGGCGAACATCAGCACATGGATGCTGGCTTCGGGGTATTGCTGCTTCAGACGCATGAACATGGGGTGCGCCAGCACCAGACTGCCCATTTCGGACAACAGGATGACCAGGATATTTTTCGGAGGCGTACGCTTGGGCCTTTTGGGCACGACGCGATTCGCCAGTGAAAGCAGGGCGCAGATTGGCACGCCCGCATAGCGGTCAACCGCGCGCTGGAAATGGATGTTCATCTGGATAGTGTCGCCGGTGTTGTGAGTATAGTTTGGGGCCGAACCCGAGAACAACTTGAGGCTTAGGGATGGGCCGGGTCGGCGTCCGGGTCGCGATAGCCTCGGCACAGATAGAAATGGAAAGTTACGATGGCCGCGTCCCCGGCGTAAACCGGCAGCGTTTCCTGCTCCTCACAGCGTGCAAACCGCTCCCGTACGCGCTGCGCGGATTTGAGGAAGTTATTTGGCGTTACCAGCACGCCGGCGGCGCCGTTCGGCGGGCTGCCGAACCACAGGTCGAACTGGTCGAAGCGCTCGTCCGGTACCTGCACCGGCAGCGGTCGCGCATACCAGGCAAGGCGGCTGGCGAGCGACCAGTTGGGCACGAGCAATACGGCTTGCGGGTGTTCGCGCAACAACTCCATGTGTAACTGCGTTGCGCGCTGCGCGGCCTGCGGCCAGCCGGTCAGTGGCGCGAGCGGATGATATTTGCGCGGAAACGGCAGCGACGGGAAAATAACGAGAACGTGCAACAGAAGAATCAGCGCCAGTGAATAGCCGCCGGAGAAATAGCCAAGGAGATGCACCGGCCGACGCGTCCAATGCCCCAGTAACCAGCGCACGCTGAGCGGCGCGACGCCGGCCCAGGCGAGCGCCGTCCAGTGCGGCAGGCTTTCTTCACGCCCCGAGCCGGAGGCGAACAGCAGCAGCACCGGCAGCACCAGCAGCAGCGTCAACTGCACGCCGCGCTCGCGCCATTCCCTGAATCCGGCCACGAGCGCGACCAGGCCGAAGATATAGATGCCCGGCGCATACGCGAACATCACAGCGAGCTGTGAGAGCCCGGCGCGCGTCCACTCCCAGTCCTTGGGGCGAAAACCGTGGTCCAGCTGGTAGCGGAACGACACCCAGTCGTGGGTCGCGTTCCAGCAGAGCACCGGAGAAATGAGCAGTG
>Ga0315281_10005343_pt1 | contig 18424 bp, 10 predicted proteins | sample YL17G07_0_MG_FD_204540 | JGI IMG/M metagenome (GOLD analysis project Ga0315281, IMG submission 204540) | Sediment microbial communities from Yellowstone Lake, YNP, Wyoming, USA - YL17G07_0 | ecosystem: Environmental > Aquatic > Freshwater > Lake > Sediment | place: USA: Wyoming | collected...
GGCGGCGCCGATTCCGGTGGCGGCGTTGGTCGAATCCGTGGTGGCCGCGCTCAACAACAGCCTGGCCGTGTGGGAGATGTCTCCGGCGGGAACGGCGATTGACCGCGACCTCTTCGACCGCTTCAAGCGCCTTTTCGGTTACCCCGCGCGGGCGGAAGGAACGGTGGTGGCCGGCGGCGGTTATGCCAATCTCACGGCGCTCCTGGCCGCGCGGGCCAAGCTGGCGCCGCAGGCGTGGAACCGGGGTGGGGCGCGGATTGCCATTCTGGCCGGGGCGCAAACCCACTACTCGGTGAGCCGCGCGGCGGGGATCCTGGGGCTGGGCTGCGACGCGGTCTTCACGATTCCTCTGGACAGTCTCTATCGCACCGACGCGCGGGAAGTGCCCGCGGCATTTCGCGCCGCACGTCGCGCCGGATTCCGCAAGTTTGTTCTGGTGGCGACCTGCGGCTCGACGCCGACGGGAAGCTGCGACGACCTGCGGTCTTTCAGCCGGATGGCGCGCCGTGAGGGCGCTTGGCTGCACGTCGATGCCGCACACGGCGGTGGTTTTGCTTTCAGCCGGCGCCACCGCCATTTCCTGCGCGGCATCGAGCGTGCCGACTCGATCGCGTTTGATCCTCACAAGATGCTTTTCATGCCGCTCGCCGCCGGAGCAGTCCTGGTGCGCGATGGAAGGCTGCTGCGGAACGCCTTCGAGCAGAACGCGCCCTATCTCTTCAGCGGCGGGAAGCGAGAGTTCCCGGATATCGGGCCATTCACCATCGCCTGCTCGCAACGCATCGACGCCCTGAAAACCTGGCTGACCTGGAAAGCTTATTCGAACCCACTGTGGGATGAGCTGACCACCGGGGTTTGTGAGGTGGCGCGCGCCGCGTATGAATTCTGCGCGCGGTCGAGGGTTCTTGAGCCGGTGCACGAACCGCAATTGAATATTCTTTGTTATCGCCTGCGGTCCAGGCCTCGCTCGGGTGGCGCTTCGGACCGGCTCCATTGGCAAATCAAGGAGGCCGTCAACGCCAGTGGACGCGCTTATATCAGTTCGACCGTGCTCGACGGGCGACGGGTTTTCCGCATCGTGGTGATGAATCCGCGGACAACCGAAAGTGACATCGTGCAAGTGATGAGAGAAGTCGAGCGTGCCGCGCGGCAGGCGTAGCGCCGGGCGTTTGCCCGGCAGGCCCCCGCGGGGCAGCGCTACGCCACGGCAGCTTCGTCTCGCACGGCGGGAGTCGCACTCCGTCCACGGCGCGCGATGAGCCAGGCGACAATCAGAAAGCAGACGGCCGCGGCGAAATTGGCGGCGACGCCGAGCTGCAAGCCGTGGCGGAGCTCCGAGATATCGGAGACTCGACCCACCAGCGCCGGCGCAACCATATCGCCGAACAGGTGGATGACGAACAGATAGAGGGCGAAGGCGAAGCTGTGCGCCCGCTCGGGCGTCAGGTCGTGGATAACGGCGGTAGCGGGCCCGTGGTAGCAGGTGAGCAGAAAACTCGCCACAAACAAGCAGATAAGGAAGACCGAGATCGAGTCGGTATCCACCGCCACGTAAAGGAACGGCGTGCCCAACAACAAGGTGGCGCCGATGGTAATGGCCCGACCCCAGGTCCAGCGCGCTTGCAGCCGGTCGGCGACGTAACCCCCCAGGAGGACCCCGCCGACCGAGCCCACCAGCACGACGGCTCCCATCCAGACCGACGCTTGCGCCACCGTCAGGTCGTGGTAGCGATCGGCGAATGTCGGTCCCCAGGTGATAAACGCGGCGCTCGAGAACACCACGAACATGCCGCCCGCCATGACCATGAGGAAGGCGGGAATCTTCAAAAGGCTCCAGACGGGGGGCGCCTTCTCGGGCGGCAAAGAGACGGGGATGCGGACGCGAAAAGCAGCGAGAGCGAGCAGGAAGCCCGGCAAGCCGACGAGAAAGAAAGCATAGCGCCAGCCGACCCATTGCGAGAGCACGCCACCCGCCGCCAGGCCCAGCACTCCCCCGACGAGCATCCCGAGATTGAAAACGCTTTGGACGCGCGCACGAAAGCTGCGCGGGAAGCAATCCGAGATCATGGCGGTTCCGGCCGGGGCATACGCTCCCTCGCCGATGCCGACCAGCGCGCGCGCACCCAGCAGCCAGCGGAATGTCCCCGCCACTCCGGAAAGCAACGTCGCCACGCTCCAGAAGAAGACTCCGAAGGCCATGATTCTCTGCCTCGGCCCCCGGTCCGACCAGAAGCCGAATGGAAGGACCGCCAGTGAATGGACCAGGATGAAGACGGAGGCCAGCAAGCCGAGTTTGAAATCGCTCACGCCGAACTCGTCCTTGAGGAAGGGGAACATGGGAACAACGATCAAGCGGTCGAAGTAGTTGAGGAGGTTGATCAGGGTAAGGACAACAAGCACCTTCCATTGCCAGCCCGCAAAGTGCGGCCATTCGAGCCCCAGGGGTCCGAAGGCGGGCGGGCTCACTTTTTGAATCGGTTGGGGTGTCTCGGTCAGACGCGCCATGTCGCTGCGCTCACGGGAGGGCGAAGGCTCCTGCCGGAGCAACTTGACTATTCTAGGCGGGCGGGGGGGCGGCGTCGAGTTGTTTTGCACGCGCGGGGGACCTCTACGAGAGGGAGGAATCTGAGCTGCGCAGAGGCCTGGTTACTCGTGGTGCAGGGCGACGATGGGGTCGAGGCGCGAGGCTTTCATGGCCGGCCACATGCCGAAAAAGAGGCCGATGCTGACCGCCACGACAAACCCGGCCACGATGGACCAGTTCGGAACGGTGGAGGGGAGTTCCGGGACGAGGGTTCGGATGAGCAGGCTCAGCGTGCACCCGAAAATTATCCCCAGGATTCCCCCCGCGCCGGTCAGGGTCATGGCTTCAAGAAGGAATTGCCAGGTGATATCGCTGCGGCGCGCGCCGATGGCCTTGCGCACGCCAATCTCGCGGGTACGCTCGGTGACCGAGACGAGCATGATATTCATCACGCCGATGCCGCCCACCAGCAGGCCGATGGAAGAGATGACGACGGTGACGAGCACCACCGTCCCCATGATGTCGCGGAATTGGGTAATCATGGATTCGGCGGTGGCGATGCCAAAGTTATCAGGGTCGGAGTACTTCACGTTGCGGCGGCGGCGCAGCAGGCTGCGCACTTCATCCGTGGCCTGACTGATCTTTCCAGGCACCGCCACAGCGGTGATCCAATTATCCTTCGCCTGGGGGTAGATCTTTTTGAACGTCAAGTAGGGAGTCATCACGATGCGGTCGTTGCCGGTATCGCCCAGAATCTGTTTCCGCTTCGCCAGGGTCCCAATGACTTCGAAACTCCTGCCATCTACACTGATGACCTTGCCGACGGGGTCCTCACCCTGAAATAAACGGGTGACCACGTCCGCGCCGAGCACGACGACGTCCCGCCGGTGCATGTTGTCGATCTCGTTAAACAGCCGGCCGTCTTTCAGCTCGCAACCGATGTTCCCGAAGAGGGTCGGCGTGCAGCCGCGGAACTCGGTGTCCAGCATCTCCTGACCTTTGTACTTGGCGGGGACAGCGGGGCCCCAGCGGAAGATTTCCGCGGAAACCGTCTCGATGGCCGGGCAATTCTCGCCGATGGCCGTCATGTCCTCGAAGGTCAGGGGCTTGCGCATCCATTCTTCGCGGCTCACGTTGAACTTGATCCCGGGATCCCACTTAAAGATAAAAAGCGTCCGGGTGCCGAAGCCTTCGGCCACATCGACCACCTGCTGGTCCAGCCCCTTGAAGATGGAAGCCACGCCGATGACCGTGGCGGTCCCGATCAGCACGCCGAGGATGGTGAGAAAGGCGCGAAACTTGTGGCTGCGCAGCGTGTCGAGGGCGAGGAGCAGATTCTCGCGAACTTGACGGCGGTGTGGATTCATGCCTAGGTCTCCGTGCGCAGGGCTTCAATGGGGTCAAGTTTTGCCGCCTTGCTGGCGGGATAGATGCCGAAAAAGAGCCCTACGGCGGTGGAGAGCACCAGGCCAATCACCACCGCGTTGAGGGGCACCGAAGAGGTGAAGACCATGTCCACGATCTTGCTGATGATCAGGGAGAGTAAGACGCCGATCGTGCCTCCCGTGGCGGCCATGACGCTGGCCTCGATGATGAACTGCATCAGGATATCGCGGCGCCGCGCCCCCAGGGACTTGCGGATTCCGATTTCGTGCGTGCGCTCGGTGACGCTGGCCAGCATGATGTTCATGATGACGATGCCGCCCACCACCATGAACACGGCCACGATGCCGATCGTGACGGCGAAGACCGCGCCCGTCAACTGATGCCAGGCGCTCATCAACGTATCGGAGGCATTAATCCCGAAAGTATCTTCCTCCTGGTAGGGGACGTGGCGCCGGGCGCGCATCAACGCCCGGACCTCGTCCTCCAGCACGATCATCTGTTTCGGGTCCCACGCCTGAACGCTCACGGCCAGTTGGGGCCGCGCCACAAAGAGTTTCTGGAAAGTGGTGAGGGGGATGTGAACGAATTTGTCCTGGCTCTGGCCAAAGGTGGTGCCGATGCGGGTCGCCACGCCGATGATCCGGAAGTTGGCGCCACGGACCGCGATTTCCTTGTCGATGGGATCGATGGAAGGAAAGAACTCATCCGCCAAGTCGCGCCCGATGAAGCAGACCATCGCGCTATGCTCGTAGTCGGACTCGGTGAAATAACGGCCCGATTCCACCTTCTCCTGGCCGATGTCGATCATGTTGGGCGTCCGGCCGTTCAGCTCGACCTCGTAAAGGGTTTTCCCGCCGTACTTGGCGTCGCTTTCCCCCCAGATCCAGGAGGTAGCGCCAATGTTTTTGTAGTTGGGCAGGTTTGTTTTGAGGAATTCGAATTCTTCAATGCGGACGGGCTTGTTCCGCCGGCGGGCTTTCAGCCAGCTCTCGTAGCCTTGCGCCCACTGCCACTGGTGGAGGATGAAGGTGTTGGCGCCGAGGTTGGCGATGCGGTCCTGGAAGTACAGGTTCATGCCGTTGACGATCGCCATGACGGAGATCAGGGTCGTGGTGGCGATCACGACACCCAGCAGGGTGAGGATGGAGCGAAGCTTGTGGGAACGCAGGGCCTCCAGGGCAATCCAGAAGGCTTCGCGCGCCGTGATCCAGGCGCCGAAAAGCCGTCGCCGTCCTGTTTTGCGCCGGAGAAGAAAGGCCTGGGTTTGGGCGACTTCTGCCACCGAGTTTACCCTCTCACTGGGGCGGCTCCCTTTGCCCCCGCAACGGGAGCAGGAGAATCCTCACCCCTACTGAACGCGCTCGTCCCGGTCGATCTTCCCGTCCCGAATGTGGAGGATGCGAAGCGCGTGCGCTGCGATGTCGTGCTCATGAGTTACGAGCACGATGGTGTTTCCTGTTTCATGGAGTCGGTCGAGCAACTTCATGATTTCTTCGCCGGTAGCCGAATCGAGGTTTCCCGTGGGCTCGTCCGCCAGGATGATGGAGGGGTTGTTCACCAAGGCCCGGGCGACGGCCACGCGTTGTCGTTGCCCTCCGGAGAGTTCATTGGGCCGATGGTGCATGCGGTCGGCAAGTTCAACCTTGCGCAGAGCTTCCTGGGCCTTTTCCAGGCGCTCATTCGCCGGGGTTCCGTTGTAAATCAGCGGCAGCTCGACGTTGTGCAAGGCGCTGGCGCGCGCCAGCAGGTTGAACGTCTGGAAGACGAAACCGATTTCCTTGTTGCGGATGTAGGCCAGTTCGTCGTCCGAGAGTTCGCTGACCAGGCTGCCGTTCAACCAGTAATTCCCGCGCGTGGGAGAGTCCAGGCAGCCGATCAGGTTCATGAGAGTGGACTTGCCGGAACCCGAAGGGCCCATGATGGCGACGTACTCCCCGCGCTCGATTTCAAAGGAGACTCCGCAGAGGGCGTGCACGGCAATCGCCTCGCCCATGTCATAAGTTTTCCAGAGGTCCTCCGTCCGGATGACGACCCCAGCGCGCGGAGTTGCGCTCTCTTGCATCGAGGATGAAACAACCGGTGATCCCATCGCATTCCCTTTCTCCCGGCACCCACGCGCTGTCGGATAGTGGAGCGGCCGGACTTTCGGGCGGGCGGCCCCAGGGCGCCAAGTCCTGGTGCGTCGCCTGTTCACCCTTGCGGACGGCGGCTAGTGCCGTTCCAACTATTTCAACCTAATCCTGCGGGGTCCGACCCCAGTTTCTTTACGAACGTGTCCTTGCTAGCCCCTCGGCACAAAAAGTTGGAACGGCACTAGGCTGGGGGGCCGCCGGGTTTCGCGCCGCTGTTGTCCACCTTGATCTTGGTGTTGTTCTTCAGTGTGCGCAGGACGGAGAAGCTTCCGGTGACGATTTCGTCGCCGGCCTTTACACCGTTCTTCACTTCCATATCGGTGGCGCCCATAATTCCCGTTTCTACCTTGGAGAAAACGGCTTTGCCACTCTTCACCACGAAGACCCCCTGGATTTCTTCCTTACTTTTGTCCTTCTCCTTGGACGTGTCGGCGGCGGGCTTCGTCTCTGCCGCGGCGGCTTTCACAGGTCCGCTGCCCTTTCCTTCCTTGGCAGGCTCTTCCAGGTCGCGCTTCATGCGAATGGCCAGGGCCTGGATGGGGATGGTGACCGCATCGGCGCGGGTGGCGGTGGTGATTTTGGCCGTCGTGGAGAGGCCCGGTCGCAGGCCTGGCGGCGGGTCATCCAGGGTGACCACGACCTTGAAGTCCTTGGCTTCCTCCGTGGAGGTTCCGGTGGTGTTCTGCCCCACGGTCTGGCCGGTGGTGCGCCCGATGGCGCTCTGCCCGATCTCGGTGACTTTGCCCTTGAAGGTCTTGTCCCGCACGGCGTCGATGGTCACCTCGGCGGGCTGGCCAAGCTTCACGTTGACGATGTCGGTCTCGTCGACCTTCACCTCCGCTGTTATGACGGAGAGGTCCGAAACCTGAAAGAGGAGACTGCCAACGGAGTTCTGAATTCCTGGGACGACGTTCTCTCCCACATGCACGGGGAGGTTGGTAATGATGCCGTCCAGCGGGGAAGTGTAAAAGGTCTTGGCGCGAAGGTCGTCGGCCCGCACCACAGCGGCGCGGTTCTGGGCGACCCGGGCGCGCGACATGTCGCGGGTGTAAGTGATCTGCTGATACTGCGCCTTGGCCTGCGCCACGCGGGCCTCGGCCGCCTGGACATTGGCCTGCGCCACCTCGAAATCGCTTCGCCGCTGGTCGTAGAGTTGCTGCGCGATGAGGCGGTCCTTGAGGAGTTGCTGCGCGCGCGTGAAGTCCTCCTTCGCGCGGTTGAAATTCGCCTGGGCGGTCCGCAAGTCTGCCTGAAGTGTATTGAGACTCGCCGCCGAAGATTGGACGGACGCTTCCGAGGCGGACACATCGGCCAACTGGGTTTTGAGCGCCGCCTGCTGCGCATCGACGTCCGCATCCTGTTGGACTGACTCCGTCCTCAACAGGAGTTGCCCCTTGGTGACGGTGTCGCCTTCCTTGACCAAGATCTCAGTAATGCGGCCAAAGGTGTTGGCGTTCACGTTGGCGAGGTTCTTCGTAGGAGGACGAATCTGGCCGGAGGCCGTGACCACCGAGGACAGTTCCTTCTTCTCGACTTTGCCGGTTTGTACGGTGACCACGCCGCGCCGGCTCCAGGCAATTCCGCCCCCGACCAGCCCGATCAGCAATACTGCCCCCGCACTCAATAACAGCACTTTTTTCCAGCGTTTCATGCCTGTCCGTTTCCGAGCGGGAGGTTCACCCTGAGAAGTGATTTCTTCCAATTCCTCCTCCATTTTCCCCAGCCCCAGCTCAGTTGTTTGCTCCATTGCGCTTCACTCCTCTTTCCCCGATTCGCGATCACGGTGCCCGGTTGCTTCCTGGCATCCTGCACCAGCTCTCCCCGGGCGTTTTCGGGGCAAGCCTGGGAAGCCAGCGCTCCCGGCTGTAGTCTCTGCACAGTCCTCGACTACCTGAGTCTCTATACGTTCCCAAAAGCCAGAAAGTTTCCGCCCAAATCGGGTGGCGAGGGACCGGCCGTCCCAAGGCACCAATGAACCGGCCAGCATGCATTTCTGTCGGCGCGGCCAGGACGCCCCGGGAGGACACCCATGAACGCACGCTGTCTATGGCGCGGCCCCCTTTCCCCATGATTTGGTTATTTTAGCCTGTTTGGCAAGGCGACGGAAGGGCCAACAAACAAACCCCGACATCATAAAAACCGGTCCATTCCCTGGGGCGAGTCAGAACAACGCCACTAGCCCCATTTGGTTGATCCTCAGCATTAGTATTTAGACACCGTTGCCCGCGCAAAAGTTAGCGACTTTTCCTTTAGCCAGGCCACCCTTTCCAAGGCAGGGGCATCACACCGCTTGGCGTCGGCTGGGTCGAGGAAGGGCAGTCTCCATTTACGGTCGAAGATGCTTGACTTCTCGCATCGCGAAAACTAGAATTTGCTTTCCGGGGGATGACAAGCCGGGTCAAGATGACTGGCTGAGGGGTCAACGTATGCCTTATGGGGCTCGACGTTACCGCAGGTTAGCTCTTCTCATCGCTGCGACGGGCGTCGCGGGCATGCTCGCGACAACACTCTCCGCCCTCCCTCCCAAAGACAAAGACAACGAGCCGAACAAGGAAAAAACCCCCAGGCAAGAGCGCCGACGCCAAAAGGCAATCCAGAAAGAGATGGAGAGCCCCTACAAGAAATGGCTCCAGGATGAGGTGCCCTACATCATCACCGACCAGGAGCGCGCTTCGTTCAAAAAGTTGGCCACCGACGAAGAGCGGGAGCAGTTCATCGAGTCGTTCTGGGAACGACGCAATCCCAATCCGGGCAGCCCGGAAAACGAGTTCAAGGAGGAGTACTACCGCCGCATCGCTTACGCCAACGAGCACTACAGCTCCGGGGCCCCGGGCTGGAAGCTGGACCGCGGGCGGATTTACATCATGTATGGGCCTCCCGATGAGATTGAGTCGCACCCGTCGGGCGGGACCTATGACCGGCCTCCTGAAGAAGGTGGCGGCACAACCTCGACCTATCCCTTCGAGCAATGGCGATACCGCTACATCGATGGCGTCGGAACCAACATCATCCTGGAGTTTGTTGACCCCACGATGACCGGCGAGTTTCGGATGACGATGGACCCGGGCGAGAAGGATGCCCTGCTCCACGTTCCCAACGCCGGCCTGACCCAAATGGAACAAATGGGGATGGCCTCCAAGGCCGACCGCTTCACGCGTAGCGACGGCATGACGATCGGCAGGTCCATGGGCGGTACCCCGGAGAGCATGAACGAGTTCACGCGTCTGGACCTCTACGCCCGCATCTTCAAACCCCCCGAAGTCAAGTTCAGGGACTTGAAAGCGGTGGTGATCTCGAAACTGAGCGCGCAGCTTTTGCCCTTTGACGTGCGGACGGACTACATCCGGGTGACCGAAGAGAGCGTCCTTACGCCGATCACCGTGCAGACCTCCAATCGCGACCTGCAATTTGAGAACAAAGAAGGGGTGATGCACTCGGTCATGGACATCTATGGGCAGGTCAGCAGCCTGGGGGGCAAGATGGTGAGCACCTTCGAGGATGCCGTCGCCCTGGATGTTCCGGAGAACGATTTCCAGCGCTATGTGGACCGCAAGTCGGTTTACCAGAAGGTGCTGCCCCTGCGACCCGGCCGATACAAGCTGAGCGTCGTGGTCAAGGACGACCTCAACGGCCGCATGGGTTCGATCGAGCTCGGAATCCAGGTTCCCCGTTTCGATGAGGAGCAACTGGCCAACAGTTCACTCATCCTCGCCGACTTGATCCAACCCCTGCCCACATCCCAGGTGGGCACGGGACCGTTCGTCATCGGTGGGACCAAGGTGCGACCCAGCGTCAATCAGCAATTCACGCGCGAGCAGAACCTGGGAATCTACATGCAGGTTTATAACCTGGGCCTTGACCCCCAGACGCACAAACCATCCGCGGACATTCAATATGAGATCATGAAGGACGGAAAATCTCTTTTGAGCCAGACGGAAGATGCGGCAAAGCTCAAGAACGCCTCTCAGCAGATTACCTTGCAGAAAACGATGCCGCTGAAGGCGCTCCAACCGGGGAAATACACGGTTCAAATCAAGGTGACGGACAACGTAAAGAAACAAACCGTCTCACCGACGGTGACTTTCGAATTGCGCTAGGGATCCTGTGGTGTCCCGGGGAGCCCGCTGGGGTAGGCGGGCGGGGACAAGATTCTGCCTCCAAGAGGTTTGGAGCCTATGAGCCTGTTTCAGCCACGAAGCCGAACGCGTGCCATATTTCTGCTGGGCGGCATGGTGCTTTCTTGTCTGGCCGCCACACCCGGCAAGGCCGTGAACTACGGGCGAATCACTGGGACTGTCTCGGACCCGCAGGGGAACCCTCTGATGGGAGCCACCGTCAGCATCGTGGGCCCGCTACTGACCGGCCTTCAACCCATGGTCAATGCCGCCGAGCGCGTCATTACTGACGCCCACGGCAAATTCACCGTGGAACGCCTGGTTCCGGGCTTCTATTCCCTGCAGGTAACCTCGGCCACGCGCCTCCCGATCCTGCGCAACCGCGTCCTGGTCGAAGCGGGAGGGAGCTTGCGGGAGAACTTCGTTCTGAGCGACATCCTTGCACCTCTCCGCCTGAAGGTTCCGGCTGGCAGTGTTGCGACTTGGGGTGAGGACTGGAAATGGGTCTTGCGAACCTCCGCTGCCACACGGCCCGTCCTTCGGTACCAGGAAGTTTCCAAGACCAAGACCCGTTCCAAGAGCGCCAAGGCGCCTCTTCCTTCCAGTCAGCGGCTGATCGCGATGAGCCCGGGCTCGACCCGTCGCCGGGCGCTGGCCGGAGATCCTGGCATGGGAAGCGTGTTGGCCTACCTCCGGCCACTCTCCGAGGACACGGATCTCTTGGTGGCAGGGTCAATGGGCGCCAGCGGCTTCCAGGCTTCGTCACTGGCGACAGTCCTCCGCAAAGATGTGCTGAAGGGCGATCCCCAGGAACTCAGTCTGGTTGTTCACCAGTTGAACTTCGCGGACGGAGTACCCCTGGCGTCTGGAGAGGGACGAGACAGCCTAAGCCACGCCCAGGCTTTGGCGGTCAACTATACTCGCACCCGCCGGCTCTTTAGTCGCCTCGCGCTGACCACGGGCTTTGAGGTTGATTACCTCAACGCTGCCCAGGACGCGCTTTCATCCCGGCCTATTGCCAAGCTGGAATACCAGGTCTCTCCGTCGAACTCCGTGGCCCTCCGATACGGAGTGGCTCGTTTGGACGAGGATGGCTCCCTCCTCGACCGGATTGGGGTTCTGACCGCTTTTCCCCGTGTGACGATGCGAGGCTACCGCCCGCAAATGGAGAAATTGAACCACGCGGAACTCAGCTTCAGGCGCAGCCTGGGCAGAGAGTCGCACTTCGAGCTCGCGGCCTATCGCGATGATTTCGACAACACGGCCGTTTGGGGTTTCGGCGGGACGAAGGTTTTGAGTGGGTTGGCCGGCAGTTTCTTGCCCAATCCGGCCGCGAACGGAGTGACTCTTAACGCGGGGAACTACACGTCTTCAGGTCTTCGAGTTGCATTCACACGGAACTTGGGCGGGTACGTCCAAGTGGCGGTGTTGTATGCTCTCGGGGATGCGCTTACCATGGATGCCGTTGGTCTCTCGGGTGAGGAACCGGTGAAGAACCTGAGGTCATTGGTGCGACCTCAGCGGAGTCAAACGGTCGGTGGCCGGGTTGCGGCTCGAATCCCAGTCTCCAAGACGCGAATCACAACTTCATACGAGTGGCTGCCCGCCGGTCGGGTCACCGAAGTTGATCCCTACGCGCAGGCCAGCATGCAGCTCCAGCCCTACCTGGGCGTTCAGATCCGACAGCCCCTCCCCGCTCTCGCCTTCCTCCCCGCGCGAATTGAAGCGCTAGCCGATTTCCGGAATCTGCTGGCTCAGGGGTATACCTCGCTTGCGAATTCTGGCGACGAGTCGCTGGTCATGACTCCCGCCTATCGAAGCTTCCGAGGCGGATTCTCCGTCCAATTCTAGTCGCGCCCGGGAATGGGCTGGCCCCTGGGAGGTGCCCGCCCCGGCATGTCGTCGAGGCCAAACCGGACTTGATGATGTAATAATGGCGCCTCATGCTGACCTACTCTTCCACCTCTCGTTACCAAAATCAGGAGCCCATATCCAAGATTCCATATGAGACCCCACGGCTGGGAGGACAGCCTGTTAACTCGTTGGAATTGCGGAAGTTATATATTCTGTCCAACGCGACTACTGGAAGGGAATTTGCTCAAAAAACTCCGGTGTCGTGTATGTTCTGGCATCACAGTAGTTGGGTCGAATGCGGACGACGCTGACATTTCGATTCACGACCGTCCTTTTGGCGCTGTTGAGCCTGACGCTGGTAGTGTTTGGCGTCCTCAATTTCGAGCAGCGCAGGGTCTACCAGCTTCCTGACGACGGGGTCTCCTGGGTTGACACCAAAGAGGGAGTGGTCGCTTGGTTGGTCGCTCCCGATAGTCCTGCAGAACGTGCGGGCATCGCCCAGGGTGACAAGCTGACCGCCATTAACGGTACGCCGGTCAAACGAGCTCTGGACGCCACGCGAGAGGTCTTCCGGACCGGGGTGTGGGCCCAGGCGCGTTACGATCTCGCCCGGAATGGGCAGGCTTTCCAGACGCAAGTCGTTGTAGCACCGCAAAACAATACGAAGTCGCTCCGCCACTACCTGGAACTCGTCGGGCTGATCTACCTGCTGATCGGGACTTTCATCCTCGTGCGGCGCTGGACCGCGCCCAAGTCGTTGCATTTTTACGTCTTTTGCCTGACCTCCTTCGTACTCTATACCTTTTCGTACACGGGCAAACTCAACTTGTTCGACGGGACGATCTACTGGTTCAATGTCCTTGCCTGGATTCTTCAACCTGCGCTCTTTCTCCACTTCTGCCTGAGTTTCCCGGAGCAGCCTGAGTATCTTCGTGAACGGCCCGTGCGCGCGGTCTTCATCTACCTTCCTGGGGCACTATTGATGGGGTTCCATGTGCTGGTGGCTACCGGGTTTCTGCTGTATTCGCTCCCCCTGCTCCTCACCCGGTACATGCTCGACCGCGTAGAGTTGTTCTATCTGGCGAGCTATTTCCTCCTTGGGGCGTTCTGGCTCCAACGCAGCTATCGCCGGACGGAAGTTCCTTTGGTCAAACAGCAACTGAAGTGGGTGACCCGGGGAACCTTCCTGGCGATTCTCCCGTTTGCGTTGCTCTACGTCCTGCCGTATTTCCTGGGTTTCGTTCCTGCCTCGTGGATGAAGCTCTCAACTCTCTCGCTGATCTTTCTGCCGCTCACTTTCGGTTACGCCATCGTGCGCTATAGGCTGATGGATGTGGACATTATTTTCCAACGCGGGATTGCCTACACACTGGCCACGGCGGCCATCGTGGGGATGTCCTTCGGGCTTATTGCGCTGTTTGCGGATGTTTTTCGTACCACGTTCCCCGCCACCAGCCGGAGCGGGTGGATTTTGGCCATTATCATCACTGCATTCCTCTTCCAGCCGATTGTGAATTGGATTCAGGCGCGGCTGGAGAAGCTGCTGAACCGCGAGCGATACGACTATCGCCGGACGCTGCTGACTTTCGCACGTGAGCTCACGACCGAATTGCACGTCGATCGCCTGCTGGACCAGGTAGTGGGCCGCTTGGCGGAGACCCTGGCGGTGGACCGATTGGCAATCTTCCTCCACGGCGAATCGAACGGTTTGCGTCTGGCCAAATCGCGGGGGCTCTCGATTTCGGGGCCCATCGACCTGAGCTTCCTGGATCCACAACGTCTCGAATTGCAGAAAGGTTATCTCTTCTTTGAGAGCGTCAAGCGGGTTTTCGGTGTTTCACCTGCGGCGCAGGTTACGATCGAGCAACTGGACCTTCACTACTACCTGGCGTTCAAGATGAAAGAACGGACGCTCGGGTACCTGGCGCTGGGAAGGACGCGCAAGGGCGATTTCCTCTCGAGCGAAGACATCGACCTGCTGCAGACCATCACCAGCTACCTGGCGGTTGCCCTGGAAAACGCGCGACTCTACGAGTCCCTTGAGCAGAAGGCGTTGCAGTACCAGGAACTGAGGGACTTCAGCGAAAACATCATCGAATCGGTCAATGTCGGAGTCCTGGCCTTCGACCTGGAGCATCGGATTTCGGGCTGGAATTCCGCCATGGTGAAGCTGTACGGGCTCTCGCGTGCCGAGGCTATCGGCAGCGGATTGGAGTCGATCTTTCCGCCCGAGCTTCTGGCGGAGGTTCCTGCTTCGACCGACCCCCATCGCACGGTCAACATTTACAAGTTCGGTCTGCGCACCCCCGACGACCGGCGGCTGATCGTGAACTTCTCCCTGACCCCGCTGATCGGGAAAAACCAGCAAGTGATTGGGCGGCTGCTGGTCTTCAACGACATCACCGAGCGCGTGAACCTGGAAGACCAGTTGGTCCAGGCCGAGAAGCTCTCCTCCATCGGCCTGCTGGCGGCGGGCGTCGCTCACGAAGTGAACACTCCCCTGGCGGTTATTTCCTCGCAGGCGCAGATGCTGGTCAAACAGATGCCTTCCGATGACGCGCGCGCGCGCACCGTGGACAAGATCATCAAGCAGTCGTTCCGCGCCTCTGAAATCGTGAATAACCTCCTGAAATTCTCCCGGGTGAGTGGCAGCGAATACTCGGAACTCGACTTGAATCGGGTGATTCGTGAGACGCTATCGCTCATCGAACCCATGCTGCGAGCGTCCAACATTTCCCTGAACGCACAGCTTTCCCCGTCCGTTCCCCCGCTGTTTGGTAACCCCGGCAAATTGCAGCAAGTGTTCATGAACCTCGTCATGAACGCTCGCGACGCGATGCCCCGTGGCGGCGAACTTACCTTGGCCACGGAATGCGAGAACTCCACGATTCACGTGGAAGTATCTGACAACGGGGTCGGTATCCCGCCTGACCACTTGAGCAAGATCTTCGACCCCTTCTTCACCACCAAGGCCAAGAGCCGTGGCACCGGGCTGGGCCTCGCGGTAACCTACGGGATTATCCGGGAGCATTCCGGCAAGATCGGCGTGGAAAGCGTGCCGGGACGGGGCACCACTTTCCGGCTGGAATTTCCCACGGCAAGGAAACCGGTCAATGTCGGCTAAGGGTTCCATCCTCATCATTGATGATGAAAAGGAAATTCGCGAGAGCCTGGAACAACTCCTGGGCGCCGAAGGTTACCGCTTGGCGACGGCATCGACCGCCGAGGACGGCTTGAAAAAGGTCGAGGAGGGCATCTTCGACTTGGTCTTGCTCGACATCAGCCTGCCGGATCGGAATGGCCTGCAGGTTCTGAAACTCATCAAGCGCGATACACCGGACACGGGCGTGATCATGATCACCGCCTATGATTCCAGCCAAATGGCCTTCCAGGCCTCGAAGGAGGGGGCGGAGAGCTACATCACCAAGCCCTGGGATAACGACAAGCTGCTGCTCGAGATCCGCAACGCGCTCGACAAGTCGCGCCTGCAGGTTGAAAACGTTCAACTCCGTCGCGCTCTGAAGCGCTTCGGGCTGCCCAACATCGTGGGCAAAAGCGATCGCATGCAGAAGGTCTTCGACCTCATTACCCAGGTTGCTCCCAGCCGCGCTACGGTGCTCATCGCGGGCGAGAGCGGCACGGGCAAGGAACTGGTTGCCAAGACCATCCATGCCACCAGCCCTCGGGCCGACCGGCCGTTTGTTCCCGTCAACACCGGTTCCATGCCGGTGGATTTACTGGAGAGCACTCTCTTCGGTCACGTTAAGGGAGCTTTTACTTCCGCCATCGCCACCAAGCGCGGCTTGTTCGAGGTGGCCGACCAGGGCACGATCTTCTTTGACGAGATTGGAACAATTGGTGTCGAGACCCAGTCCAAGCTTTTGCGCGTCATTCAGGAGCGCGAGTTCATGCGCCTGGGCGGCACGGAGACCATTAAGGTGGATGTGCGCATTCTCGCCGCCACCAACTCGGACTTGCGGCGGCTGGTCCAGGAGAACAAATTCCGCGAGGATCTCTACTACCGGTTGAACGTCATCACCATCCCTCTGCCGCCGTTGCGCGAACGCCTGGGCGACATTCCGCTGCTGACGGAACACTTCCTGGAGAAATTCGGCCCGGAAAACCACCGGCAGGGAATCCGCTTCACCCCGGAGGCCCTCAAGAGCCTGATGGACTACGATTGGCCGGGGAACGTGCGGGAGCTGGAAAACGCCGTGGAGCGCGCCGTGGTTCTCTCCACCGGGCCTGAACTCACCGCCGACCTCTTGCCCGAGGAGCTTTCCTCCAACGGCTCCCACGCCGCGCGCGCCCTGCCCACCGAAAATCAGGAGGGCCGGTCGCTGTTCGAAATCATGGAGTCCTACGAACGGCGCGTCATCCTCGACATGCTCGCACGCGCCGACTGGAGCCAGACCGAAGCCGCCGAGCGCTTCAAAATCCCCCTCTCCACCCTCAACCAGAAAATCAAACGCCTCCAAATCGATATCAAGCGCCGAAGGGAAAATTAGCCGCAAGGGAAAATCGCAGGCCAAATGCCTGCGGTAATCCGCCGACGAGCCTTGGTTTTCCAATTGCAGGTCTCGACTGTCAGACCTTTAGGAAGATTTTGCGCTTGTAGAGCCAGTAGCAGAGGTACCAGAGGACGAGCAGGACGGTGCAACTCTGGGCGACGGGGGCGAGGGCGCCAATGAACTTGTAGCCGCCAGTGAACGAGCGCACCATGTGGTCAATCGAACTGCGAACCAGGAAGCCGGCGGAATAGATGAAGATCGAGTTCATGCCCACCACGACGAGCGGGAAAGCAATCTTCTTGAAGCCCGCCACGTCGATTAGAAGGATAAAGCCCAGCATCATCACCAACACCCAACCGGTGCTGTAAAGTGTCCAGGAGGCCGTCCAGAGCCGCTTGACGTTGGGGATCACGAGCGAGAGCGCCAGTCCGCCCGCGAACGCCGCGACCGTCGAGACTGCCAGAATCCGCAGCTTGTCCACTAACGGCTTTTCCATTCGCAGCAGCATTCCAACCCAGGCGCCGAACAAAGTCGTGACGGTGCTGGAGATGAAGTTGATGGTGACGTAGTAGCCTTGGTAGTTGTAGCCGAGCAGGGCCTTGTCGATGACCTGCCCGATGTTGCCTTCCTTTGAGAAAGCCCCTTGCGGGCCGGGAAAGAGAAAGAAGAGCGCGGAATGAAACGCCAGCAATCCGGCGGCCGCCGCCACCTGCCAGCGGAATTGCATCTGGATGATGAGATAGGTCAGGAAGTAAGTGAAGGCGATCTGAGCCAGCACGTTGATGAGTTGAAAGCGCGGCTGACCATCCGCGGCAATAATCAGGAACTGGCTGAGCAGGATCAGCTTGAGAGCGCGGCCCGCCACATGCTTCAAGTTGTCGCGCGGCGTGGCGCCCTTGACCGCACGGATGGCGAGCGCAAACGGCATCGCCACACCGACCATGAACATGAACGAGGGCTGAATCATGTCCCAGAAGACTCCGCCTGCCCAATCGACGTGCTCGAACCAGGCGGCGACTTTTCCGTACGTCGGGTCGTTCTGCAATACGCCAAAACCCAATCCGCCCGAAGCCAGCAGGAACATGATGAAACCGCGGAAAGCGTCGAGAGCGATGTAGCGCTCGCCCGCTGCGGTTTGCGGGAGCGGAGCGCGTTCTACCGGAGGCGGCTCAAGCACTGCGGAGGTAGCTGGCATGGGGCGGATTCTAACATGCCCGTTGGGTAGGCAAGAGGATTTCCCGCCGTGCCTCGCCCCGCGAGGCCTGCGAGGAGCACGGTCGCGCCACGAGCCGCTCCGTCTTTATTGGGTGAGGATCACCTGCAGGTCGCGGAAGTGTTTGGTCTGGATGAACAGTGCGGTCATCAGGCTGGTGTTGTAAGCCACGTGCAAAATAACGCTGGGCGCGAGCGAGCCCGTGACGCCACGCGCCGCGGAAAAAACCAGCCCTACAACCAGAATCAGGAAGACGTGGTTCCAGGCGCCCCAGTATTCCGGGACATGAAGGGCGGCGAACAGGGCTGCCGTTCCGAGCACCGCGAAACGATCCCCCACGAGATTTTGGAAGAAGGAGAAGAGCACTCCGCGAAAAATCAACTCCTCCATGAAGGGGGCAACCAGAATGGCGAAGGCGGCGATGGCGTAGCCTGCCTGGGGGGAGGTAAACAGCCGGGTGAGCGGGAAGTCGTCACGATCGGGCAGTAAGGGCGGCATGGACTGGATTACGACGGCCAGCACAATTCCCCCCAGGAAGAATTTCACGGCTTTTCCGGCATCGGGTGTCCGCCACATCAGCGCTTCCCAAAAGGGCAGGCGATGATTTACAACAATGAAAAGATATATCGTCAGAAATATCAGCGCGTGAAAGATCGACTGCAGCGCGAGCAGCAGGAAGGGATTGTTGT
>Ga0315281_10005344_pt1 | contig 18420 bp, 18 predicted proteins | sample YL17G07_0_MG_FD_204540 | JGI IMG/M metagenome (GOLD analysis project Ga0315281, IMG submission 204540) | Sediment microbial communities from Yellowstone Lake, YNP, Wyoming, USA - YL17G07_0 | ecosystem: Environmental > Aquatic > Freshwater > Lake > Sediment | place: USA: Wyoming | collected...
CTCAAAAAGTTTTTCGCGCGGAAATGCATGTGCTGCGCCCATATATTCCAGCGTGAAAGCCAGAAGAGTCTCTGGCAAACGTGCTTGATTTGGGCCTAGTGTAGTGTTTCGGAATTGACATGCATTATCAGCGCTCGAAATGCCTTGAGAATCCGATATGAGCCAGTGCGTCACCCTGCGAAGCGAAGGGTCTCATACGCATAACCTCAGTCATGGGTAAATGGGTAAATAGGGTAAATAGGGACAGGCCCCGTTTTCCGCTTGCGTTGAAAGGCAGAGTGTGGTAAGGTGCCTTCATGCCACGGTTCGCCAGGATCGTGATCGAAGACGTCGCGCATCACGTTGTCCAGAGGGGCAACAACCGGCAGGATGTTTTCTTCGTGGACGACGACCGCCGACACTATCTGACGCTCCTGAACGAAAAGGCCAAAGAAGATCGACTGGACGTCCTGGCCTACAGTCTCATGACCAACCACGTCCATCTGGTTGTCTCCCCGCAGAAGGCCGACTCGCTGGCCAGAGCGATCGGACGGACGCGCTTGCTGTACACGCAGTACATCAATCGGCTGCACGGCCGCAGCGGCCACCTCTGGCAGAACCGGTTCCATTCGTGCGCCTTGGACGAAGCGCATTTTTGGACGGCGCTGCGGTACGTGGAGCAGAACCCGGTGAGCGCCGGGCTGGCGAAGCGGGCGACCGAATATGAATGGTCCAGCGCGTTGGCGCACGTCGCCGGCGAAGACCCTACCGAGCTTTTGGACATGGACCACTGGTCGGCGATGATGGACGGCGCGACTTGGAGAGGTCTGCTCTCCCGCCGCCTGGCGAAAGAGGAAGTGCGCGTCATCCGAAAATGCACCGAACGCGGCTGGCCGCTCGCCGGCGACAGCGCACTGTCGAAGTTTGAGAAGGCGTTCGGTCACCGCGTCCGCCCCTTGCGCCGCGGACGGCCCGCGAAGAAGGACGGGGCGAAACCATGAGCGAAAAGCAATTCCAAATCAGGTGTCAAAAACGGGGCCTGTCCCCATTTTCCAGATATCAGAACGTATCTTATTGTTCCACGTGGAACATTGTAAGATTTCTGATGTTCGGCGGGGTTTTCCCTTGCCCTTGGGTTCCCGGACGTCGGTACCCCTGATTGCATTCGCGATCCGTAAGTGGTTAGTCTAGAAGCCTGTCCAAGAAGGGTGCATGTAATCTCCCACGGCGTTTGCGTTGTTCGTCCCGCAGGGACGGCAAGATAATAGGCAGGGGGCTTCAGCCCCTGTTTGGGGCCACCCGCGTCTTTTTCTTCATGCGTCCCGCAGGGACGCAGGGAAAAACGCTTGCAGGCGTTGTCCCCGCGTCCCTACGGGACGCGAACAGAATGAGGGGCGCGCAAGAATGCCGGCACCGAAATGCCGGCCTATTATCGCTGCGTCCCGATGGGACGCCAACGACCGTAGGAGATTACATGCACCTGTCCAAGAATTGCCTCTTGACACGTATGGAAATACAATGCGCGCGTCCATGAGTTGAGGCGTCCCCGGAACTCACGAACTCCATGAAAATGACCTGCGACCCGACGACTCTGGCCACACTCGATAAACTCTTAGCCGCCATCCGAGCCTGCGACGAACCGCGTCGGGCCACGGAGGAATGGAAGCAGGCATACCGACTGCTTCAGAAGACCCCGTTGCCCGCCGCTCACGTGGCCGATGTCGTGGGCATGCGCGACGTAGCGGGATTGACCGGCTTACTCGCTGAGCTTCGATCCCCTGCGGTTGCCGCCGCCCTCCCCGACGTCCCCGGCAGCGACGTTTGCGCCAAAGCCTTGCAGGCGTTCCGCAAGCGGTTCTCGCTCACCGTGCTGGACGAGGAATCAAAGCTGGGCCGCAACCCGTTGACGAAGGGCGCCAAGTCCGCCATTGCGGGCATCGTCCCGCCGAGAGAGTGGCCCGAACCGGTCTGGCAGGAACTGGTCCGCCAAGGCGAGCTGCGCTATGTCGGCTATGGGCTTTACGAACCGGCCCAGCCGTAGCGGAGCTCGATCCGATTGGGTTCCGGGGACCCGACGGCTTGACAGCCCGCGCCGGCTTGTGTAGATTCCGGTATTGCGCCTGAAGTCGTGCGCCGTACGCGGCGCACTCTTGCTGGACGGGTAGCTCAGCTGGTAGAGCACAGGACTGAAAATCCTGGTGTCGGCGGTTCAATCCCGCCCCCGTCCACCAACTCGCGAATCGAAGTATCGTGGTTTCCGAAGTAATGTTCAAGCCAAGAAACGGTTCTCACGCAAAGGACGCAAAGTCGCAAAGAAAGACAACAGAGACAACTGAATTCAACTGAAGCTTCGGTTTGGCCTGATTTTCCGTTCCTTGCGTCTTGCGGCTTTGCGTGAGCCCTTTCCTTTTTTTACGCCAAGATCAATAGGAGTCCGCTATGCCCCGCAAGAGCCTGATCCTGTTCCTGGCCGTAGTCGTCGCCGGCGCATTGGGAGTCAGCCGCGCCTTCAGCCAGGAGCCGTACGAAAAAGAATGCCGGACGCTGGAGAAGATCATCGAGCACGTGCAGGCGGGCTACGTGACCGAGGTGGACTCGAAGAAGCTCTGGGAGGGCGCCTATCGCGGCGCGTTGGAGGCGCTCAACGACCCCTTCACGCAGTACTTCAACGCGCCCCAGGCCACCCGGTTCGAGGCCGAGACGGAAGGAAAATTCGGCGGGCTGGGCATCGAGATTTCGCTGAAGGACGGCATCCTAACCGTCATCGCGCCGATCAAGGGCACGCCGGCGTACGACGCGGGGATTCTCGCCGGCGACGCGATTCTGAAGATTGACGGCAAGTCCACGGAGCGGCTCGACCTGGAGGCCGCCGTCAATACGCTCCGCGGCAAGGTCGGCACCAAGGTCACACTGACGGTGCGCCACCTCGGCGCGGCGGTGGATGCCGAAATCACCCTCACGCGCGCGGAAATCAAACCCGCCTCGGTCGAGGACGCCATGCTCGACCCGAAGGGCGGCATCGGTTACATCCAGATCAGTCAATTCACCGAGACGTGCCGCAGCGACATGCTCTCCGCCGTCGGCGATCTCCAGAAGCAGGGCCTGAAAGCGATGGTCATTGACCTGCGCGGGAATCCGGGCGGATTGCTCGACCAGGCGGTGGGTATCGCGGACGATTTCCTCTCGAGCGGCGTGATCGTGAGCGTCCGCGGCCGGCAGCCCGAGATGAACCGGACCTACACCGCTCACAAGGGGCAGGCGCTGGAGTCGCTGCCGATCATCGTGGTCGTGGACGAGGGTTCCGCGAGCGCCTCGGAGATTCTGGCCGCCGCGCTGCACGACAACAACCGGTCGCTGCTGGTCGGCGGGCGCACGTACGGCAAGGGCTCCGTCCAGAACGTCATTCCGCTGGGCGACGGCGAGTCGCTCAAGATGACCACCGCACATTACTACCGGCCCAACGGCCAGCCGATCGAGTTTCACCAGGGCATCATGCCGGACATCTATCTGCCGATGAGCCGCGAGCACGAACTGGCCCTGCGCAACCAGGAACGCGAAGACAAGCTCCGCGGCCGCTACCGCCTCGGCGCGGATTTGGTGGAGGAGCCGTCGGCCGCCCCGCAGCCCGCTGCGCCGGCCCCGGCGCCTGCGCCCTCCGGGGAAAAGAACCCGAAAGATCAGGACGAGTCGCGCCGCAATCGCGTGATAGATTTCCAACTCCAGGCCGCCCTGAATATCCTGAAGTGGCAACTCACGCATCCCACGGCGGCGCCCGAGGCCGGCGCGGTCGCGGAGAAGGTGGAGAAGTAGTGGCGGTTAAAGGTTCCGTTGTTTCCCTGTCGAAGCCGCACAACTCCTCAGGCCCGACATGCTCCTACTGGGAATCGAGACCTCCTGCGACGAGACCGCCGCCGCCGTCGTCAAGGACGGGCGGCAGGTCCTCTCGAGCATCGTCGCCTCGCAGGACCAATTGCATCTGCCGTACGGCGGCGTGGTGCCGGAGATCGCCTGCCGCGCGCACCTGACGGCGATCCTGCCGGTGATCCGCCGCGCGCTCGAAGAGGCCCGGGTCCGCGTCGAGGACCTCGACGGCGTCGCGGTCGTCCACACGCCCGGCCTGGTCGGCGCGCTCCTCATCGGCGTGACGGCGGCCAAGACGCTCGCCTGGCTCCGCGACCTGCCGATCCTCGGCGTCAACCACCTGCATGCCCACGTCTACGCCGCCGCGCTGGAGCGCGAGGCGCCGCTCTTCCCGTGCGTCAGCCTCGTCGCCTCCGGCGGGCACACCAGCCTCTTCCGCAGCCGCTCGCCGATCGAGCACGAAACGCTCGGCGCCACGCTCGACGACGCGGCCGGCGAGGCCTTCGATAAGGCGGCCAGCATCCTGGGCCTCGGCTATCCCGGCGGCCCGAACATTGACCGCGTTGCGCGCGCCGGCAACCCGCACGCCATCGCCTTCCCGCGCACGCGCCTCGGGCCGGACTCGCTCGACTTCTCCTTCAGCGGCATCAAGACCGCAGTGCTCTATCATTGCCGCGGGCAAAATCCGCGGACGCCCCGGCCGCCGCTGACCGGGCAGGAGATCGCCGACGTCGCCGCCAGTTTCCAGGAAGCGGTGGTGGACACGCTGGTCGAGAAGCTCCTCGAGGCCGTGCGCCGCGTCGGCGCGAGCCGCATCGCCGTCGGCGGCGGCGTGGCGGCCAACTCGCGGTTGCGCGAGCGCCTGGCCGATGCCGCCCGACGCCGCCGGCTGGAGGTCGTCCTGCCGCCCATCCGCTACTGCATGGACAACGCCGCCATGGTTGCCGGCATCGCCTGGCCGCTCTATACTGCCGGGCGCGTGAGCGACCTGACGCTCGACGCCTGCCCGACCGAACGGCGGGACAAACGGCTTACGGCTTAGTTCAACACGGAGACACGCCCCGCTCCGAACCGCAGAGCGGGACGGAGGAGAAGCACACGCTTCCACCACGACGATCACGACGGAACTGATAATGCAATCAGTTTTATTGACTTCGTTGTGCCCGTAGTGTCGTCGTGGTGAACTATTGCTGTTCTCCGTGCTTCCGTGTTGAAGATGGCTTAGGAGGCGACCGACATGGACGGGAACCGCCAAGAGGGGCGCGCAAGCGCTCCCGTGATGAATCTCCTTCGCGCCGTCGAGCGCGGCGATGTCTCCGCCGGCGAGGCCCTCCAGCATCTCGAAGGCGGCTCATTCGACGACCTCGGCTTCGCCAAGCTCGACCTTCACCGCGAGGCGCGCTGCGGCGTGCCGGAGGCGATCTTCTGCCAGGGCAAGACCGTGGCGCAGATTCAGGAGATCGCCCGGCGCATGCGCGGCCGCGGCATGAACCTCCTCGCGACACGCGCCTCCGAGCGGGCGCATCGCGCCATCGCCAAGCTCGCGCCCGACGCCGTCTATTGCGCCGCCGCGCGGACGGTCACGGTCAAGCGGACGAAGCATCCGCCGCCGCGGGGCGAGATCCTCGTCGTCTGCGCCGGCACCGCCGACATTCCGGTCGCCGAGGAGGCGCGCGTGACGGCGGAGTTCCTCGACAACCGCGTGCGGGCGATCTACGACGTCGGCGTCGCCGGCCTGCACCGGCTGCTGCGCTTTCGGAAGGAACTGCGCCGGGCCAACGTGGTCATCGTCGTCGCCGGCATGGAAGGCGCCCTGGCCAGCGTCGTGGGCGGCATGGTCGCGCGGCCGGTCATCGCCGTGCCCACCAGCGTCGGCTACGGCGCCAGCTTCAACGGCATCGCGCCGCTCCTGACCATGCTCAACAGTTGCGCCGCCGGCGTGGCGGTGGTAAACATTGATAATGGTTTCGGCGCGGGCGCCGTCGCCTCGCTCATCAACCATACCGGACAAGATCATGCGAAAAATCACCGGCCTGCCTGAACTGCCGCCGCGGCGGGCGGATTCGCACAAGGGCGACTACGGCCGCATCCTGGTCCTCGCCGGATCGCGCGGCATGGTCGGCGCCGCCGCGATGGCCGGGACCGCCGCCCTGCGCGCCGGCGCGGGCCTCGTGACCGTCGGCACGCCGCGAAGCGTCTATCCGATCCTCGCCGCTCAGGTCGCCTGCTGCACCACGCGCCCGCTCCCTGAAACGCCTGTGGCCACGCTGAGCGACCGAGGGTTCAGCGGAATCCTCCGGTTCGCCGAATCGTTCGACGTCGTCGCGCTCGGCCCGGGCCTCGGCCGCCATCCGAGCACGACTCGGCTCGTCCATCAGCTCGTGCTGAATCTCCCGAAGCCGATGGTCCTGGACGCAGACGGTCTGAACGCGCTGGCGGAGGACGTGGCGGCGCTGCGGCGCGCGCCGGCGCCGCGCATCCTGACACCGCATCCGGGCGAAATAGCGCGGCTGGCCGGCCTGAGCGCCGGCGAAGTGCAGCAATCGCGCAAGCAGGTCGCTCTCCGGTTCGCGCGGGAGAATCGCGTCGTGCTTGTGCTCAAGGGACACCGGAGCATCGTGACCGACGGCCGGCGCGTGTTCGTCAATCCGACCGGCAACCCCGGCATGGCGACCGGCGGCGCCGGCGACGTCCTGACCGGCGTGATCGCCGCCCTGATCGGCCAGCGGCTCGGCCCGTTCGAAGCCGCCGTCCTCGGGACCTATGTGCACGGCCTGTCCGGCGACCTGGCTGCAAAGCAGTTCGGCGAAGTCGGCCTCATCGCCACCGATGTGCTCGAATTTCTCCCACAGGCATTCCAGAAACTCGCCGCCGGAAAGAGAAACCGCTGACCTGATTCGGAGCACAACCGTCCGCGCGGCCGCCGGCGGGTTGAATGGGCGCGGCGGATTGCTTAGAATGGCCCCCACGTGGAGTTCAACCGCCCGCACGTGCCCCGGTCGAAGTAATGCCTCAGTTACAGGAGGCTCATTTTCAAGATGTCGTGTGTGGCACAGGCGCCCTCGCCTGTGATAACGCCGGCAAGCCGTTCCGCACAGCCGGGGGCGGCTGTGCCACACCTCCTGTAACTGAGGCATTACCGGCCGAAGAAAACGCTCGTTGCGCGGTCGGCCATGCCCGCAAATGCATAGGAAGTCCATCATGAGAACGCGCGCTGTACGGCTTTACGGGAAGGACGATTTGCGGCTGGAGGAGTTCGATCTGCCGCCGATCCGCGAGGACGAGATCCTCGCGCGCGTCGTATCCGACAGTATCTGCATGTCCTCGCACAAGGCGGCGAAGCAGGGCGCGGACCACAAGCGCGTGCCGAAGGACATCGCGCGCAACCCTACGATCATCGGGCACGAGTTCTGCGGGACGATTCTGGAGGTCGGCCGGAAGTGGCAGCGCCGGTTCAAGGCCGGCGGCAAGTTCGCGATCCAGCCGGCGATCAATTACCAGGGCAGCCTGGCCGCGCCGGGATACTCCTACCGCCATATCGGCGGCGACGCGACGACCGTGATTATCCCGAACGAGGTCATGGAGTGCGGTTGCCTGCTCGATTACACGGGCGAGGCGTTCTTCTCGGCCTCGCTCGCGGAGCCGATGTCCTGCATCGTTGGCGCGTTCCACGCGAACTACCACAGCAAGCCGGGGACGTACGTTCACGACATGGGCATCGTTCGCGGCGGCGCGATGGCGATCCTCGCCGGCGCCGGGCCGATGGGCCTGGGCGCGATTGATTACGCGATCCATTGCGACCGCCGGCCGGGGCTGCTGGTGGTCACGGACATTGACGACGCGCGGCTGTCGCGCGCGGCATCGCTGCTGACCGCGGCGGACGCCCAGTCCAACGGCGTGAATCTCCTCTACGTGAACACGAACGCGCAGCCGAACCCGGCGGAGCACCTGCTCTCGCTGACCGGCGGCCCTTCGACTATCGCTCAGGGCCGCCCTGAGGAAGCTCGAATGGGCGGCAAGGGATTCGACGACGTGCTGGTCTTAGCGCCGGTGCGGCCGGTGGTCGAGTGCGGCGACCGGATCCTCGGCCGCGACGGTTGCCTGAATTTCTTCGCCGGGCCGCTGGCCCCGAATTTCAGCGCGCAGATGAATTTCTACAACGTCCACTACGGCTCGACGCACCTGCTCGGCACGAGCGGCGGGAACACCGAGGACATGATCGAGTCGCTCGACCTGATGTCGCGCGGGCAAATCAATCCGGCCGCGATGGTGACGCACGTCGGCGGGTTGGACGCGGTGATCGAGACGACGCTCAACCTGCCGAACATCCCCGGCGGGAAGAAGCTGATCTACACGGGCCTCTCGATGCCGCTGACGGCGATCGGAGATTTCGAGGAGAAGGGCCGGCGCGATCCGGTCTTCGCGGAGCTTGCCCGCATCGCCCGGCGCCACGGCGGGCTCTGGTCGCTGGAGGCGGAGAAATACCTGCTGGAGAACGCCGGCCGGCTCGGGCGGTAGGCGGGTGAAAAGTGCAAAGTGAAAATCGGTTTCGAGGTTGTGAAACCGGTTCTAAAGCTTCAGTTTGCCCAGGTCCGTCGGGGGCAGGTCGCCGGGCGTGACGATGCGGCTCTGGCTGCGGCGGCGCATCTCGGTCAGTTCATCCTGGAGCTCGCTCTTGGCGGCCTCGACCTCGGTCTCGGCGCGCTGCGAGAACTTCGCGAACGCCTCCTGAACGGACGCGGCCTCGATCTCGAAGCTGACCGGCAGGCTCGTCACGCCCATCGGCGTCTGGACGCCAAGGGTCACGCGCCCGACGAACTTCTTCACCGAACCGTCGAGCGAGGTGACCTGCTCGACCTGCTTGACGGGGAATTTCTGGTCTTCCGGCTGCTCCTCGAAGAACTCTTCGCGCCTGTAGATCATTTGCGGTTCCTTTAGAAAAAGCGAAGACTTCCAGCGTATCCCCGCCGCGCGGAAAAAGCAAGCGCGACGTTGCAAATTTCCCGGAGAATCTGCTATAGTGACCCTCTCGAACAGGCCTCATGCCGAACCCACAGTCTGACAGCGTCGAATGAGGAGCGAATCACATGGCGAACCGATGCGAGATTTGCGGCAAGGAGCCGCACAGCGGCTACCAGTTCACGCGGCGCGGCCTCGCTAAGAGCAAGGGCGGCGTGGGCCGGAAGACGACCGGCCACACGAAGCGGACGTTCCTGCCCAATCTGCAGTCCGTGAAGGCCACGACCGCCTCCGGCGTGCGGCGCCTGCGCGTCTGCGCGAAGTGCCTGCGGAGCGGAAAAGTCGTCAAGGTCGGCTGAGCCGCGGCGGAATCCTGCGGCCTGCGATCCCGATATTGGGACCGCAGGCCGTTTTGTTTGTGCGCCCGGCAGGGCGCACTCCCCGGCCTGAGCGATGTCGAAGGCCGCAGTCCGCAGTCAAATACGGCCCAACGCCGGGCCGGAGTCAAACGGCGAGAATGGGCGAGCGCGCTTGTCAGCGGGAACAGTGCGGTCGGGAGCTGCAAGAGTGCGCTTCGGAGCGGTTCGAGTGCGCTTTTTCGTCGAAGGGTGCATGTAATCTCCTACGCAGACCACGCTCGAGGCTGTTGCGCCGCAGAAGATACGACTTGCAGACCGTGCGCCCCTTCATCATGAAGCCGCCGCAGGTGTAGTGGTTCTTCCGATGCCCGTTCTTCTTGCCACTGGTCGTCGTGTGGCCCTGCAAGTTGCGGCCGCAGGTGCAGACAGCCAGGCCGGACAGGTAATAGGGTGCCGTCAGTGACCTGCCTCGGCGGAAGGGATTGTTCCTCTCGGCGACGGAATGCCCTCGGCGTTCAGTTCCTCCACGATGGTCCGGGCGCCCTTCTCCTCGTGGGCGCAGGCGTTGAAAATCCTCCGCGACGGGTGTGTGCCGGAACGCACGACCTGCTGCAAGGCGCCGCACTCCTCTTCGCCCAGAGCGACCAGGTACGTACGATAACAACACCCCTGCTTTCCTGGCGGGCGATTCGGACGGAGGCCGCTGTCCATTTTGCCCTCACATGGCAACTTGACAGGGAAATAGTTTCATAGTAAACTAGCGACTGTTCTCGATTGTGGAGGCGACCTTGGAATCAGGCAAGCGCAGCGTGACCCGGGTGATCCGCACCCTTATTGCCGGGGGCGCGAGTTCGCGGCGGGAGGTGGAGGCGGCTTTGGGACGAAGCAAGGCTTCCATTAGTCGAACCGTGGATCGGCTGTTGGAGCAGGGCTATCTGATCCGGGGGCCGAAGCTCAACGCTGAATCGCGCGGGCGGAAAACAACCTCGCTTCAAGTGCGGCCCGACCTCGTCTATTTGATCGGCACAGACCTTGAAGGCCGGGCGGTTCGAGCGTGTCTTCTCGATGGTTCGCGCCACGTCGTCACGACGGCGAAGGCGGCCCTCGGAGCGCGCTGGTCCGTCGAGCGGATTCTGGAATGTTGGGGTTCCCTCATCGAGAGGATGATCGCGGAATCGGGTATTCCGAGGGGAAAAATCGCCGGCGCAGGAGCGGGACTGCCGGGCGTCGTGATGCGCGAGGGCCTGCGCACGCGCGCCTATTTGCCGCCTGGAAAATGGGTGGATCTGGATGTCGGAACTGCTTTGTCGCGGCTCGGGTTGCCCATCACAGCGGCAAACAACGTGGTGTGTGTGTCGGATTACGAACAGCGCCTTGGCGCGGCCCGCGGCGTCAAAAGCTTCCTCTCCGTAGTGGCTCGTTATGGCCTGGGTGCGGCCATGTGCGGGAACGGTTTTCTCCTGATGGGAGAGGAAACCCTCACCTGCGAGTTCGGCCATATGCGGATTGACCTGACGGGGCCGGTATGCATTTGCGGCAGGAGGGGTTGCCTGGACGTCTTCGCCTCCGGCCGTACGATGCCGGACGTGGCGCGCCGGCGAAGCCCGGCCTGGAAGCCGGAACTGGCGAAGCGCAGCCGCATGATGGGAATCGGCATTGCCAATCTGCTGAAGCTCTTCCACCCGCAGATGGTGATTCTGAACGGCGTCTACAACGATTATGAGTCGCAAGTCGCGCCCGTTTTGACGAAGACGCTGGGTGAGGAACTCGAGGGGCTTGGGCTTACCGTACCCAAGGTGGTTTTCGGGGAGAACGTGGAATTCAAGGTGAGCATCGGCGCGGCCTTGCGCGCCGGCGGCGCATTTCTTGAAAAGCATCTGCTCAAGAGCGCCTTGGCCGCGAAGCCATCTGTCGGGACAATGCGCGGGAATTCCCGGGCGAAATCCGGCGCGAGGCAGACCCCGGCCCGTCCATAATTGACGCGCGCCGAAAACGCAATGTGGAGGCCCGCCGACATGCAAACCAGCCGGAAAATCGGCATCTGGAATTTCGTAACCCGCATCGAGACGAACAACCCGGCGGTCATTGACGAGGGCCGATATTTTGACGGGCTGCTCATGGAATCGCTCAAGACTGACATCTATCAGATCGAGCGGCTTTCTGAAAAGACCCCGCACGACGCGGAGATGGTTATCGAGGACCAGCCCGGCCTGCCTACGTCGGTGTCCGCGAAGCCGGGAATGATCAGGGCTTCCGGCGACTTCAGCCGGCTTGAAAGAACCTGTCCGGACAGCCGCTATTCCCTGTTCGGCAACCTGGGGCTGTTTTTCAGGTTTGCCATGGCCGAGATGGAGGAGAAGGGCCTGTTCAGTTTTCATGCCAGCGCCCTCTACCGGGAGGAGGACAACCGCCTTCTGCTGCTCATCGGCGGGCCCGGTTCGGGCAAGACCGTGTTTCTCATGGCGGGCGTGCCCATGGGATACCGCGTGCTCTCCGCCGAAATGACGCATTGCCGCATAGACAAGGAAGGCGTTCACTATTACAAGGGCGCGCTTTTCGACAACATTCGCGTAGGGAACTTTGTGGTGGATTTTCCCGAGGCGGCTGATTTCTTCAACGTAAAGGTGCCCGAAGTCAAGGACATCTGGGCCAAGAAGGTGCCCGTGGACATGACGCCCGTGTCCGCGCGGAAGGACATCATCACTAATCCGACCACGATTGCGGTGTTTCCCAAGGTCGAACTGGGCCGAGGCGCTCCGGTTATCTCCCCGGTGAAGGATGCGCGCGTTCAGGCGCGACACCTTTTCGGGAACCTGAGCGAGAAAATCGCGCAATCGTTTCTGCTGTACGACGAGTACCCCGTGGCGCCGTTGGATACCCCGGCGCGCGCCCTGCGACGCCACGAGTTCGTGACGAGGCTGCTTCCGCATGTTGCGGAGGCAAAGAATGTTCTGACGGGCCCTAGAGAGTGCATGAAAGGAGTGTAGGACTATGACGCTGGCATGGGATGGAGTATTTGCGATGCCGGTTCCGGGCCGCAGCCGCAAGCCGCGCAAGACGGGATTCACCATGGTGATTGACAAGGGGCTCGGCCTGTCGCAGACGAAGGACCTGATTGACACCGCCGCAGAGGTGATTGACGACGTCAAGCTCACCTTCGGAACGAGCGCTTTCTATGGCGGCGACGTGCTGAAGAAGAAGAACGAACTTCTCCGCGCGGCGAATATTGACATCATGCCCGGCGGGACGTTTCTCGAGGTCTCGGTCTGGCAGGGAACCTATGCGAAATACCTGAAGCGCGCGAAAGAACTGGGCTTCACGGCTATCGAGGTTTCGGACGGCACGATCGAAATCCAGGCGGACGTCCGCAAGGACTGCATCAAGCGCGCCCTGGACGCGGGGTTCAGGGTCATCAGCGAGGTGGGCAAGAAGGATCCCAACGAAAAGATCGCCACCTCTTTGATGCACGACGAGATCGCGTCGGACCTGGCCCTGGGAGTTTTCAAGGTGATCGTGGAAGCGCGCGAGGCCGGCAAGGGCGTGGGGATCTACGATAAGGACGGAAAGGTCAAGGACGACGAGATCGCCGCCATCCTGGCCGGAGTCAAGAACCCGGACACGCTCATCTGGGAAGCGCCCATCAAGAACCAGCAGCAGCACCTGATCCTCCAATTCGGCTCGAACGTGAATCTGGGCAACATTCCGCCGGAGGATATCCTGGCCCTGGAGGCGCTTCGGTGCGGGTTGCGCGGAGACACCCTTAAGAAGGCCTATGCGGCCAACCCGAAGTACGGCAGGAAGTAGTTTTGGTCCGGGCGGAAGGGCTCAATAACGGGAACTCCAGCGGCAACGCGAGTGCGGAGCGGATGATTCTATGAAGGTTCGGTTTCCCTACGGCGGCGATGAGCTTGTCGTGGATATTTCGGAAGCCAAGCTCCGGGGAGTGTACCTCCCCAGGGAGAAGCCCGGAGTGTCCGACCTGCGAACCGAAGTGGAGCGCGCGCTTTCCCAGCCGATCTCGTCTGCGCGTCTTTCGGAACTTGCACGGGGACGGAAGGCGGCGGCTATTGTCGTGGATGATGTCACCCGATTTGTGCCCAGCCGCGAGATCCTTCCTCCCCTGCTTGCCGAATTGGCGGCGGCGGGCATTGCTCCGGGAGATGTGACGGTCATCGTAGCCACCGGACTCCACAGACCGCTCAGGCAGAAAGAACTTGCGGCGATCCGTGGGGATCTGCCCGTCAGAATCATCAATCATGACGCAAAGAATGCGAAGGAGCTCGTGTCGCTCGGACGCACTTCGCTGGGCCAGGAGATATGGGTTAACCGGACCTTCATGGAATCCGATCTGAAGATTCTCACCGGCGATGTCGAATACCACCAGTTCTGCGGTTACGGCGGCGGCGCCAAGAGCGTCTACCCCGGCATGGCGGATGCCGCGGCCATCGAGCACAATCATTCCATGATGGAAGTGAAAGGAACCGGGCCTGGCCGGGTGGATGAAAATCCTGTCCGCCAGGAGGTCGAGCAAGTGGCGCGGATGGCCCGTGTGGACTTCATCCTGAACGTGGTCATGAACTCGCACAAGGAGGTCGTGCGGGCGTTCGCCGGAGACGTATTCAAGGCGTTTCGGTCCGGCACGCGGATGGTGGATGAGATGTATCGCGTCGAGGTCAAGGAGGCCGTGGACCTGGTCATTACATCTCCGGGCGGTTTCCCCAAGGATATTGACCTTTACCAGTCTCAGAAAGCCGTGGCCGCAGGCCGGCGCATTGTCAAGAAGGGCGGGGCCATTGTGACCCTGGCTGAGTGCCGGGAAGGTCACGGTAGCGAACTCTTTGACCGATGGATGACGGAAGCCGGAAGCATCGAGGACATCTTTCGCCGCATTCACGAGAAGTTTGTGATGGGCGGCCACAAGGCTTATCAGTTTGCGCGGGAAATTGCCTGGGCGAAGGTGTTCCTGCTCTCGAAACTGCCGCCGGAGAAGGTGGCGAAGTACTTCATGCATCCTCTGACGGACTGCCGGGAGATCGAACCGCTGATCCGCGATGCCGGCGCCATTGCGTGCCTCCCCAAGGCCACCATGACGCTGGCGGAGATTCCCGGAGGGAATGAATGACTGCGTCGGTCATGGAAACCAGCGGCGCGCTCGATCTCCTCGCGGCAAATCCCATTACAGGGCTCGATCTGCGCCGTTTTGAATGCCTGCCCGGTTGCGGGCGATGCTGCGCTTATAAGGTATCGCTCCTCGAAAAAGATGTCCGCCGGCTGGAAGGCTGCGGCGTTCTGCGGGAAGAATTCATTGACTCCGCGCGGGAACCGGCGCCGGGATTCGCGGGCTGCATGGCCAAGCGCGACGGACACTGCCTGTTCCTCGACGAACAGAAGCGCTGCCGGCAATACGAATATCGCCCTCTCTATTGCAGGTTGTACCCGTACATCCGTGAGTCGTACTTCAGACTGCAACTTGATGTGGACCTCTCTTGTCCGGGCGTGGGCAAAGGCCCTTGCCTTTCAGACGACGACTTGGCGGACATTCTGGCGCGGGACGGATCGCCGGAAGACCACCATCGGCAAGTTGAGTCACAGGAAAGCGTCTTTGCGTGCGTTGAAGAACTTGTCAGACACCGTGTTCGCCTGAAGCCGTTCGATGAGGCGGTCGAGGGCATCCGGAGCGCTTCCGAGTCCGATTGGCGCGCGATGCGTGAGTTTCTGAGGGAATCGGCCTTTTCCTTGCCAGGCAGGCTGCTGCCTCGCGTTGAGACCGGTTCTGTTCGCTCCGCCGTGATGGAACATGATGCCGAACGGACTGTTCAGGATTACCTTGTGCTTTGGTCGCAGCGCCAGGCGCTTTGGCGATGGGCGGATGCCGTTCTGGTCATCACACCGGGCATAGGGTCGCGGATGGAGGCCATGGCGCGATTCCTGATGGAATTGGGGGATATCGTGGTAAGCCGGGCGGCGGCGTCGGCTCAGGGAGCGGCGATCCGCCGGGAACACGTGCTCAGCGCCGTGCGTGAATGCGATAGTTTTTACAGAACCTGCTGTCAGGCGTTCCGGGTGAACGGGTCAGACGTGTAATGGAGGATGACGGTCATGGCAAAGGCTAGGATTGGCGTCGTAGGATTTGGCACCATCGGCGAGCGTTGCGCGGATGGCGTCGCCCGTCAGGACGATATGGAGCTGATGGGCGTGGTGGACGTGGCCGCTTCGCTCCCCGTACGGGCGCTTCAGGAGAGCAAGCGGGGTTATCCTTTTTACTGCGGGCTCAAAGAGAACGTTCAGAAGCTCAAGAACGCCGGAATTGACGTGAAAGGGACGGTCGAGGAGCTTCTCAAGAAGGTGGACATGGTCATTGACGCCACCAGCCCGGGCGTCGGCGTCAAGAACCGCAAACTGTACGAACAGTTCGGCGTGAAGGCCACGTTCCAGGCGGGCGAGAAGCACCAGGCCGGCGACATTCTTTTCCACCCGTCGCACAATTTTGCCAAGTGCAAAGGGATGAAGTACGTCGAAATGCTCTCCTGCAACACGACGGCCATCGCGCGGCTCGCCGGCTTGATCGAGAAGAATTTCGGCCTCACGCGCATGCTCTGCCTCATCGTGCGCCGCGGCGGCGACATCAGCGAGACGCACAAGGGGCCCATTGATGCGGCCATCGTCTCGGAAACGCCGAGCCACCAGGGAGACGATTTCAAGGTCGTCAGCCCGCATCTGAAGGTCATCACGAGCGTGGTCACCGTTCCCATCTCGCACGGCCACGTCCAGACCGTCGAATTCGATGTGGAAAAGCAGACAACGCGCGAGGAACTGATCGGGCTGATCGAGGCGTATCCTCGAGCGCGCATGTTCAAGATCGAGGACGGCTACCTCTCCAACTCGCACATCTTCGACTATATGCGCGACCTCGGAGCGCCTCGCGGCGACATGTACGAGGTGCCGGTTTGGGATGAGACCGTGTACATTGACGGCAAGCGCATCCTGCTCACGCACATGGTGCCGCAGGAGGCCATCGTGGTGCCGGAGAACATTGACGCCGTTCGCTGCGTGCTGGGTCTGGAGAAGGACGCCGAGTCGGCCGTGGCCCACACGGATCGGTGCCTGGGAATGGCGTGAGAAGGAACCCCTCAAGGTTTATAGACTGGGAGAGCCGAAAATGAAGCTATTTCTGGATACGGCGAATCTGGAGGAAATCCGCAAGGCGAACGACTGGGGAATCCTGGACGGCGTGACGACGAATCCCTCCCACGTCTCCAAGGAAAACATCCCGTTCATCTCATTGGTCAAGCAGATCTGCGAGATGATGGGAGACCGGCCGGTCAGCGCCGAGGTGGTGGCGACGGACGCGGAGGGAATCATCAAAGAGGCCCGGAAACTGACCAAGGTGGCCAAGAACATCGTGGTCAAGGTGCCGGTCATCCGCGAAGGGATCAAGGCCGTTTCCGTGCTCAGCCGGGAAGGGATCAAGACCAACGTGACCTTGAACTTCTCCGCGGTGCAGGCGCTGTTCGCCGCCAAGGCGGGCGCTACTTACATCAGCCCCTTCATCGGCCGGCTGGATTTCGCCGGGCAGGACGGCATGGCCCTGGTCCGCGAGATCCGCACGATCTACGACCATTACGGCTTCAAGACGCAGATCATCACCGCGGCGGTGCGCCATCCTCAGCACGTGCTGCAGGCGGCGCTTGCCGGGTCGCACGTGACCACGTCGCGCCTCAACATTCTGGAGCAGTGCTTCGAGCACCCGATGACCGATGCAGGCCTGAAGATGTTCATGGATGACTGGAACAGCATTCCGGAGAAACTGCGAAAGTTCTGACCGCCGGCGGAGGAATCACGCATGGCCGCAAACATTCGGACGCTTGACGATTTTCAAGTCAGGGGAAAGACCGTCCTGCTGCGCGTGGATATCAATTGTCCGGTGGAGACCGGCACGAAGCGCATCAAGGACGACACCCGGATTCGCGCTTCCACGCCGACCATCTCCGAACTGGCTGAGAAGGGTGCGCGTGTGGTCGTCCTGGCCCACCAGGGAGACCCGCTCGACTACCAGAACTACACCTCTTTGGCGGAACACGCGGAACGGCTCTCCCAGGCGCTGAAGCGGCCGATCGTGTTCGTGGACGACGTCTGCGGTCCGGCCGCGCGCGAGCGCATCCGGGCGCTGCGCGACGGCGAAATTCTCCTCCTGGAGAACGTGCGCTACCACACGGAAGAGACCATTATCTTCGAGAAACAGGTTGCCCTCCCGCCGGCGGAGCAAGCCAGGACTCCGGTGGTCGCCAAGCTCGCGCCGCTGGCGCAGCTCTTCGTCTGCGATGCGTTCGCCTGCGTCCACCGCTCGCAGCCGACGCTGGTCGGCTTTCCGGAAATCCTGCCCAGCGCCGCGGGCCGCCTGTTTCAGAAGGAACTCGAAACCCTCACCCGCGTCCGCGAAAAGCCGGAGAAGCCTTGCGTCTTCGTTCTGGGCGGCGCCAAAATTCTCGACGCCTTCGCCATGATGCAGACGGTTCTGGACAATGGGTCCGCCGACCAAATCCTCACCACGGGTCTGGTGGGTCAAATCTTCCTCCTGGCCGCCGGCATCCGGCTCGGCGAGCCTTCCATGAAAGTGATCCGCGACCTGAAACTGGAGCCGTTCATCCCCATCGCGGCGGAGTTGATGAAGAAGTTCGGCGGCCGGATTCTCTGCCCGACGGACGTCGCTTTCGAGAAGGAAGGGCGCCGCGCCGAAGCGGCCGTGGCCGAGCTTCCGGTCAACAGCGCCGTGAAGGATATCGGCCATCGGACGCTCAACCGGTATTCCGAAATCCTGGCCGGCGCGCGCACCCTCTTCATGAACGGCCCGGCGGGCGTCTATGAACAGCCGCTCTTTGCCGAGGGCACGCGCGGCATCTGGGAGGCCGTCGCCGGCTCAAAAGGGTTTTCGCTCATCGGCGGGGGAGACACCATTGCGGCGGCTAAACGCTTCAAGGTGTCCGACCGGATCAGCTACATCTGTACGGCGGGCGGCGGGCTGATTCTTTTCATGTCCGGCGTGAAGCTGCCGGTGGTTGAGGCGCTGGCCAAAGCGCGGAAATGAGCGGGGACAGGCCGGCCGAATTTCGGAGGGCGGCCGGAGGGCAAATCCCGGTTCAACAGCGCCGAAAGCCGTCTTGACATAAGGGCGAAAAAGTTGTAAAATTGACAATATCAGCACGGCGGGTCTTTCACGTTTACGCAGCCTCGCGTCGCGCGTGACCCTGTTCTGACATACATG
>Ga0315281_10005345_pt1 | contig 18420 bp, 14 predicted proteins | sample YL17G07_0_MG_FD_204540 | JGI IMG/M metagenome (GOLD analysis project Ga0315281, IMG submission 204540) | Sediment microbial communities from Yellowstone Lake, YNP, Wyoming, USA - YL17G07_0 | ecosystem: Environmental > Aquatic > Freshwater > Lake > Sediment | place: USA: Wyoming | collected...
TTGCCCTTTTCCTTCGCGAGGGCCCACGGGGCGGATACGTCCACGTACCGGTTTATCGCGTGTATGTATTCCCAGATCTCGGCGAGGGCCTCGTTGAAGGCGAGCGATTCCATCCTGTCTTCGAGGACCTTGAGCAGTGAGTCGGCGGCTTCGCGCAGCCGGTTCTCCTCGGCTCCGGGCGCCCCCGGCTCCGGGACGACCCCCTCCCTGTACTTGTCGACCATCGTGAGCACGCGGCTTTCCAGGTTACCGAGGTCGTTCGCGAGCTCGGCGTTGTAGCGCTTCAGCATGGTACGCCGCGAGAAGTTGCCGTCGAGGCCGAACGAGAACTCGCGGAGGAAGTAATAGCGGTAGGCGTCCAGGCCGAACTCATCGACCAGGTCGGCGGGCCGCACGACGTTGCCCAGCGACTTGGACATCTTCTGCCCCTCGACCGTGAGCCAGCCGTGTGCGAATACGTGCTCGGGCAGGGGCAGGCCGGCGGCCATCAGCATCGCCGGCCAGATGACCGCGTGGAACCGCAGTATCTCCTTTCCCACAAGGTGCCAGTCCGCCGGCCACGTCCTGTCGAACCTGGCCTGGTCTGTCCCGTAGTCGATTGCGCTTATGTAATTAAGAAGAGCGTCGAACCACACGTACATGACGTGCGACGCGTCGAAAGGAAGCGGGATTCCCCAGGTGAAGCTGGTCCGAGATATGCTCTGGTCCGTGAGGCCGCTCCTTATGAAGCTCACCACCTCGTTGCGCCTGACCTCCGGCTGGACGAAGGAGGGGTTTTCCTCTATGTGGCGCAGGACGGCGTCCGCATATTTGGACAGGCGGAAGAAGTAGTTCTCCTCCTTCACCCACTCGACCGGCCGCCTGCAGTCGGGGCAGGCGCCTTCCGCGAGCTGGCTCGAGAGCAGGAAGGACTCGTCGTGGATGCAGTACCATCCCTCGTACGCGCCGAGGTAGACGTCGCCGCTCTTCTGCAGCTTCTCGATGAAGAGCTGGGCCACCCTCGTGTGGCGGTTCTGGGTCGTGCGGATGAAGTCGTCGTTCGAGATGTTGAGGAGCTTCCAGGTGTCCGTGAAGTGCGGGACCATCCGGTCGACCCACGCCTGCGGGCTCTCGTTCTTCTCGGCGGCCGCCTGCGCCACCTTCTGCCCGTGTTCGTCGGTCCCCGTCAGGAAGAAGACCTCGCGCCCCTTCATGCGCTGGTAGCGTGCGATGACGTCGGCCACAACTGTCGTGTAAGCCGTGCCGATATGCGGCTCGTCGTTCACGTAATATATAGGGGTCGTAACGTAAAAAACCTCACCCAATAGCTATTCGCCTCCCGTCTTGCGGTCTACTAGTATACGTCACCGCCTGTCGCCACATCATATGAAATCCGGCGACATCAGTATATTTGTGACTTCCATCAGGTATTGGACAAGTCTGTCTCTGTGCTCCTGCTCCCGTTGCTTTTTTATATCCGGTACCTTTAGCCGAGAAAGCGGGTCCCCGGCATTCCTCAACAGATTAACGACAGGGGCCGTCAGATCGCGGAATCTCTCTAACGACAGGAAATCGCCTTCGTGCGTTTCATCACTCAGTATGCGATCAGAGAGCACCAGGTCGAAGGCGCAGTATATGTCTCCCCATACAAAAAACACAGGTCGCTTTGTTTTGATTCCCAGAGCCTTTGCCATCTTTTCGCGGTCGATCAGGTAGTTGCCGCTTTCGGCCCCCACGTCCTTGTTTACGGTCCCTGCTCTAACCATGTCCTCCAAAGCGCGGTACACGCCGCCGCGATCATATTTGATTTTAGAGGCAATCTCGTACGCGCTTCCCGCCCCGGCGCTGAGAAGGTACGTCACCACATCCGCTCGCGTACCGTTTCCGTAGTAGTCTCGCAGCCACAGCATCAGGTTTGCCGGGTTCTCCAGGTCGGGTTGCCTCGAGTGTTCGCGTATCCTCGGCTGGTTCCTTAGAAATCCCCACTTTAGAAACACCGGGTCTGCATTCTCCTCGCTGGTGTGAAAGTGGTCTTTTTTCAGCCAGAAGAGCTCCTCTGTCTTCACCTGTGAAAGCAATGACTTCGCCTGGTCTACGACCCCCGGAAACAGCTCCTTGTCGCCAAACAGAGACAGGTATTCGACAACCGCGCCCAGGGTTCTCCGCGCGCTTTCCTGGAACTCTCTCGCTATGTTCTTTATTCTCCATGGTTTGAGTAAGCGGTGATTTATGTAGACCCAGTCCATTGCCTCGTCGAAGAGTCGCGCGTTGAACCTGCCGAGCGCAAACGTCGCCACTACCAGGGCTTCAGGGTCCACGAGCGACCCTCTGGTGGCCTCGCCCGTTACGTAAGCGCCCAGCGCGGCCCATTGACGCCACATTATCGCTTCGATATTCTCAATCAAGTCTTTTCGCCAGGTCTCCATGACCGATTTCCTCCAGCACATCAGAGAGCGTCTTGCGGTCGGTTCCTTTTTCGAGGCAGTAGGCGATTCCGCATTCGGCTTCCACCTCGGTTGGTTCCATCTCTGTAAGGTCTTCTATATCGGGCTGTCCACGGCCTACAGCTCCCCACATCTTGAGCGCGACCAGGTCGAGGCGGCAAGGCAGTAGAATATTGAGCATCCGGCCATACGACCTCACCTCTGCCCTTTCGACTAAGCCCTCGGGCAGTCCGTTCTGTAACAGAGTCCTCGCCTGGACGCTGAGCCAGGTCCTCGGAGCATCGAAGAAGGTGGCAACCCTTTGTCTCGCGTCGAGAAATGCCTGCTCGAGTGCCGGCATCTCTATTCTTACCTTGCCGTCACTCTCCTTTAAGAGCCCTATGATGTCGATGTCTGTGGTTCGCCTGTCGATAAGTCCCTGCAGTATCATGGCCATGCTGCCACATACGACGATATCGAAAGGCCCGATATCCTGCTCCTCGAGTATCTCTCCCAGCGAGCTCAGCATCTTTTCTGCGTTCTCCGCGTCTAGATCAAACACATTAGACTCCAAAGGTAAATACCCGATTAATAGATGACTATTTATCCACTATTAGATGATAAATAATCATCTAACGTATGTCAATCAAAAGTGGCGTCTCCTGCTCCCCATCCCGAACGAAGAAGCTCTGCCTGCTGTTCGGTCCGCCCGAAAGGGGAGGAGGGTTCCGGGCGCTATTCCAGAACCCTCTCAACGATCTTGGGTACAGTGATATTGGAGAAAAAAAGAAGCCCCGGAACACCGGGGCAACTGAGCAATAGCTCACAACGGTCTGCTGCGCATATTATACTTGCTGGCGTAAGAAAGGTCAAAAAAGACTCTCCGATTTGTCGATATTCACCTGGGAGAAAACCTCCGCGGGCGAGAATCCATCAGTTCTTCCGCTTCCAATCCTCGCTCCGTTCTGGCACCCTTCATTTCGAGAGGCGCGAGCACCGCGCTTTCAGAGAAAGCAGTACAAGCACCATTATAACCAATGCAAGCGACAGGAACAAGTTGTTAATCTTCCATGTCTATCTTTTCAATTATCTGACAATCTCTCGGCGGACAGGAGTACAAACGGAGAGGATATATATTGAGCCCGTGGGGAAGGTCGGAAAGAGCGGGAGAAGAAATAGACCACGGAGGTCTTAATGGCGAATAGAAAGCACAAGAAAGCCTTAGGGAAGTGGCAGAAAAGAGGCATCTACGCGGCCTGTGTGATACTCGGCCTGGGGCTGGGATTTGCAGCGGGCTTCTATATCGAGCGGGAGTTCAAGCACAAAAAGGCCACCTCGTCTGTCAAGACCGGCACCCAGGCAAAGAAGAGCTCCACCAGTTCTGCCAAGAAAGAGGCTTCATCGTCTTCAAGCTCATCCGCATCCGCTGAGAAGCAGAGTTCTGAAACGTCGTCCACCCAGACAGCGACATCCGCGGTCACCACCCAGCCGGGGCCGGTTGCCCCCACGCCGGCACAGGCAATGCGCAAGTACCTGGAAACGAAGGGGATATCGAGCAGCGGGATGTCGTTCGCAGTTGTGTCGGTCAGCAAGACCGATCCGCACTGGAAGCTGGACAAGGGGACCAGTTCGGGAAAAGCTACCCTGTACTTCCTACTCCAGAACGTCCCGGGAGGGTGGGCCGTGGTGGACTACGGCGAGACTCTCACGGCCGAGCAGATGAAGGCCGACGGGGCTCCCGCAGACCTGCGCGCGCCTTGATCACCGATCGTTGAGTGTGATCATGATGACGGCACTCATCTTCTCCAACTCGCTGCTCTCAGATCTGCCGGCTAGGGTCATGCAAATTGTATCCAAGGATACCCGGCGGTTCGTTTTCCCGGTCCCGAGATGTATAGTTGTCTCGTACTTACTAAGGGAGTCGAGATGGCCGGGCTCATCGCGGTGATAACGGACGGGCTGGGCAGCACCAGGCTCGATATCTACGACTCGGAGACAATGCGGCTGCTGCCGAGGCGGGACGGGTGGAGCCGGTCGGGAGAGGTCATCGCCTCCAGCGACGGCAGGCTCTGGCTCGACTGGCCGGACATCATCGGGCAGTTCCTGGCCGAGATCCGCGCTTTCGAGCGGGCGGGCGATATCGAGGCGCTGGTGCCGATCTCCAGGGGCGCGATAGTCGGCTTGATCGACAGGGCCGGGAGGCTCCTGCCCGCCGAGGTCGACGATTACTCGGGGGCAAAGAGGCGGGGCGGGGTTGTCTCTTACTTCAGCCTGACCGACCCAACCACGGACGAGCTGATAAACCGCATGGCATCCCCCGCCGAGAGGTACGAGTTGTACGGCGCCCCCCCGAACTTCGTAGGCTACGCGGTGCCGGGCTGGGGAATAGCAGACATCGCCCTTCTCCACCCCGAGGAGGTCGCGGAGGCCGGAGGCGTGGCGTTCGGCCCCGAGCTGCTCGCCAGGCTCGCCTGCAGCGAAGCGACCCCGGCCGACCGCCCTGGCCTCGAGCTCACCTATCTCATGTGCCACACCGGCCTGTACAGTGACTCGGCGTGGTCTCCTCTCGCAGTCGACATCGACCGGCTCGTCCAGGAGAAGACGGGCAGGAAGCTTCTCGGTGACCTGCTCCCCGCCGACCCGGGCCGGAGTACCGAAATCTTCGACTATTCCGAGCCGGGAGACGGCTCCGACGGAGCGCCCGTGCGTTTCGCGGTGCTCAAGGGCGGCCACGACTCGGCGTTCGGAGACGTGCCCGTAGTGGCGGCCGGCCGGATGGCGTTCTCCGGGCGCGACTTCATCACCTTCCAGGCCGGGAGCTGGGGCATGGCCAGGCTGGTGACCGGCGCTGAGCGGGTCGAACTGCCCGCCGAGGGGTTCGGCAGGCACGTGATGTACCAGGCCGACCTCGACGGCAGGCTGGTGCTCACCGCGCTGGCCCCGACCGGGCTCGAGTACCAGCACTACGGGGGCAAGGGCCTTTCCGGGGACGGCCTGTTCCTCGAAGAGTTCGGGCTGGACTCGCTTCCGCGCGGGTACGATCCCGGGACGCTGCGCGATGTGATTGCCGCGAGGGAGATATTCGTGACGCCCGGGGTGGCCGCCGGCACCGGGCCGTTCCCACGTTCGGAATCGAACGTGAAAGGGATGGACAAAGTGATGGCCGACCGCTCGGGCGGGCTCGCCAGCATAGCGCTGAACCTCATGACATCGGTGATGTCGGCGACCACCATCGACCTGGTCGCGGGCGGCGCGGAGACACCGGTCGTGCTGTCGGCAGGCGGCGCGGCGGACCCGCTCTACAGGCTCCTGCTCGCGTCCCTCATGCCCGGGCGAGAGGTGTATTACATCGAGAACGACTCCGGGCAGCCGGTGACGGAGACCACCAGCGCGGGCGGGTTCCTGGTGGGGCTTGAGAGCCTGAAGGGGACGCCGGCATATTCCCTCGACGTATCCGACATCGGCTACAGGCTGGTGAGGTCGCACCCTGATGAGGATTTGATAGAAGGATTGCGCATATACAGGGCCCGGTTCGAAGAGCTTGCCGGGTGATGGATCGACCTATATCACGAGTTTCGTTTTCAGCGCGTCTGCATATTCTGCATATGTATGAATAGAGACAGCCGCTTGGACTGTATCCATTGCAGAAACCTTTGCCCTGAGTCTCTTGAAAGAGGATATCGTAAGCATGGAGTAAAAGTATTACAGGAGAGATTTTTCTCGAGAAGGCGGTAGGAATGTTCTTCACTTATACGGAGGCTTCCCGACAGGCACTGGTCGGACTCAGGGACCTTTCCATGCTCAAGTGGTACGTCGTGCCCCTGCTCCTCGTGGTGGCCTATATCTTCACAAAGGAGATCAAGGAGTCGCGCGCGACCGGGAACTGGGATCCCATCCTTGCAGTGCTGGTCCTCCTGGGCTGCGACTTCTTCAACGAGACCTGGAACGGCTGGGTCTTCCACCTATCGGGGCGCTCGGCGGTATGGACCACCCCCGGTCCCACCGCCCTCAGGGTCTTCGTGGGGTGGAACGTCGAGATAATCTTCGCCTTCGCCCTCTTCGGCCTCGTCTACTATCATTCGCTTCTTCCGGACAGGGAACGAAAACTGCTGGGCCTGCCCAACCGCTGGTTCTTCGCCATCTTCTTCGCCGTCCTGGCCGTCTTCATCGAGGTGGTGTTGCACATCGGAGACCTGCTCGTGTGGGAGTACCCCTGGTGGAACCTCTCCTTTGCGGGCATCTGGCTTATCTTCCTCCTCGGATATTTCTACTGGTTCGCGTTCATAAACATCATGCTGGAAATGAAGGCCATGAAGAACAAGCTGATCTTCATCGGCGTTATCTACGCCGTCCCCATTGTGATGAACGTCCTGGCCCTCGGCATACTGGGCTGGCGGTACTGATCCCCAATAGAGACTTTTGGATCGCGACGAACCCGCGGAGAGAAAGCTATAGACCCCGGTTTCCCGGGGTCCATAGAGGTACAGTCTATTCTGGTTTACACCCAAATTCAGTATATGTTGATCGTTATGCGCGGTCAACGGATTCATAAAAACACTAGTCTCCACTATCGTCATGACCCCTCTGCCAGGTCATACTAACAAATGGGTGTGACAATATATTTGTCGAATCAGGCCAGGGTCGCTGCCGTTTTGTATGATTCATTATGACGGTGGTTCTCAAGTTCTAAGATGTGAGGCGGTTTACCCGAGGAGCCGCATGAGGTTTTCCCTTGTAAGGGTGGACGGATCGGCGCCTGGCCCCAGGAAAGGACTCACATCATCCTGGACCCTGTCCCAAGCAACGTCCCCCATCTTGTCGCGCACCGCACCGCGCCAGTTCTCCAGGTTCAGGGTCCGACCTTCCCAGCCGGTCTGCCTAAGCGCGTTGTTTAGAAGTTCGAAGTTGGGCGGCGGCCACTCCGGATCGCTCAAGTACCAGATGAGATCGTAAACATCGCGTCCCTTCAGATAGGGGCGCTGCAGCACCGCGTGAAGCTTTCCGGCCAGCAGGGAAGCTTGGTCGTGATGATGGAGCTGCAGTGGAAGATGGCGGCGGACTACAGTCGTAGCGAGCACCGCTCCCGCGGGTGGGCGCGTGTCCACCTCGAGCTTGACCGAAACGGTCTCACGGCGATGCGGTGACATGCCCAATTCATACGGAAGCCCGGGAAAACGGATAAAGGCATTATGAACGGTCTTGCTGTCGCTTACTCTGACATTGACCTCGTATCCCTCGGACGAAAACTCCCTCTCGATGGCAAGAAGGTATGCCCGGAAATCATATCCGCCAGCCTTCCCTTCCAGGGAGAAGTCGAGGTCCTCCGAATAGCGAGCCGTTGCATATAGAAAGCGAAGCGCCGTGCCTCCGTGAAATGCGAGCGGAATCATGGCTCCCTGGCGCTGAAGGGCGCCGAGGATTCGCGCCTGCAGGTATTCGCGGGCATCGTTGCGGGCCTGCACCGGTGTAAGCGCGGCCCCGACTAACTCGGCGAGATAGGCTTTCATAGCGATTCGTACTCCTCGACTTCGCCCAGCGCCATTTGCTCCACCCGCCTTGCCGCCCGCCTCAGCTTGGGGCTACCGGACTTCTCGGCCAGCCGTCTCAATTCTTCAAGGTCCAGTCGTTCGAGGTTCTGGAGGCGAAGTTCCTTTAAATACTCGTGGCTATCGGAAGCGGGTTGCCAATACAAGAGGTCAAGCAGAGCCTTCTCCGGCGTGGCGAGCAACGCTGATTGCTCCTCTCCCAGGTCGAATGTCTTGTAGCCATAGAAGAGGCCGGGCTTGATATGCCGGTACTCGAACACTCCCAGCGGGTTTTCCCAGCGCCCCGGGCGCTCAGTGGTTACGCTGGTCACCACAGGTACGTGCTCGGGGATGAGTCCATGATAAGCGAGGGCGGACTGCCGGCTCACGTAGGAGGCGCGCACGATGCGGTTGGCCACCAGGAACGGATGGGGCTTACCTTTCTGGAACGGGGGAGCCAGAGCGTATAGTCCTCGCCGTAACTGGATGATGCGCCCCGATGCGGCAAGGCGCGAGATCTGCCTTCGCACATCGGCGGGATCTACCTGGCCCGCCAGCAACAAGCTGGTCTCAAATACCGGCTCTTTACCTACGATTTCTTGCAAACGTTTGAAATCCATGGCATTAATATGCCATATATGTCTAGTTATTGCAATAAATAAGCAGGTCAAGCGGAGTTTGGTAGCAAGAATCGAGAAAGACGCGGAAGAGGGCTGTGACAATATATTTGTCGAATCGAGCCAAGGTCGTGGTCGTTCTGTATAATCATGATGACGGCGATTCTTTGGTTCTAAGATGAGAGGCGATGGCTGCTCCAGACGCGATACTCAAACTAACCGAGCTTTTTAACCGCAACCGTGACGCCTACCTCACCGGCGCTTATAAAGAGGCTCAGCTCAGGCACGAGTTCATCGATCCGTTCTTCAAGGCCCTCGGCTGGGACGTTTACAACGAAAGCGGCTACGCCGAGGCTTACAAGGACGTCATTTCTTCTTAAAGGAGTCATGCATGAGTGATTCAACACAAGAGTTGATAGACCACCTCCTTGAATTCCGAAAGAGCAGAGAATGGGAGCAGTTCCATGATCCAAAGAATCTTGCTGAAGCGATTTCAATCGAGGCGGGCGAGTTGTTAGAGAACTTCCTATGGAAAACAACCGATGAATCAAAGAACCTTTCAGAAGGTGAGATTTCTAAGATCGAGGAAGAAGTCGCCGACATCTTTATATTTCTTGTTTATCTGTCTGAGGAAGTTGGAATCGATTTAATTAAAACGGCGAAAAGAAAGATTGAGCTGAACGAATTAAAATATCCGGAGGAGAAAGCACGGGGGTCAAGTAAGAAGTATTCGGAGTTAGACTGATGAGGCTTTATTCTGGAACATCGCAACAGTTCATTGAAGATAATGTCCAAAATCAAATCGTGGGAAAACTCAACGAAGCCTTCTTCAAATATTTCAGATATTATCCCCATGATGCTGAGAAAAGGTCCTGGCGAAACTCATTAAAAGCGATGACTTTAGTAGTCCAGTCAGCCAACTTGGTAGATCATGGGGTCATTCTGGAGTATCAACTACCATTGTCCTCAAAAAGACTTGATTGCATGATTTGCGGGAGAGATGAAGGAAGGAAAGATAATGCGGTGATTGTGGAATTGAAACAGTGGGAAAAGTGCGAAAGCGCTGATGGGGACATGGTCGTAACTTGGCTGGGAGGGGGCCATAAAGAGGTTCTACATCCGTCAATTCAGGTTGGTCAGTACCATCAATATCTACAGGATGCCCATACGGCGTTCTATGAAGGAGCTAGTCCCATAGTACTGAATTCATGCTCGTATCTTCACAACTACGGTTACGAGAATCAGGATCCATTACTAGACGATAAATTTTCGGATCCGCTAAAGTCTTTTCCCATATTTACAGAAGACGATGTCGATGAATTATCCGAGTTCTTGATTACCAAGATGGAGATGGGCGAAGGTGTTGATGTTCTTCGGCGTGTCGAAGAAAGTAAATATAGACCAAGCAAACAATTGATGAAGCATGTAGCGAACATCATAAGAGACAATTCGGAATATATATTATTAGATGAGCAACTTGTGGTTTACGACAAAGTTCTGACCCTGGCGAGGAAGGGATTTCATGATAAACAGAAACAAATGATTATTGTTAAGGGAGGACCGGGAACGGGCAAAAGTGTAATCGCCATTAATCTGATGGCAGATTTATTGCTTAAGGGATATAACGCGCATTATGCAACAGGTTCGAGAGCTTTTACCGGGACTCTAAGACAGGTTATTGGGAGGCGGGGCGCAGTACAATTCAAATATTTCAACAGTTATACGGATGCTCATGAAAACGATGTAGATGTCTTGATAGCGGATGAGGCGCACAGAATAAGGCAATACAGTTTCAGTCGATTCACACCAAAGAGTAAACGGAGTGAGCAATTACAGATCGACGAGTTAATAAAGGCATCCAAAGTTGTGGTTTTCTTTATTGACGATAAACAGATAGTCAGACCTATGGAGATCGGCTCAGTAGAGTTTCTAAATGATTCGGCCAAGAGGAATAACTGCAAGGTATCGGAGTATGAGCTCTCGATTCAGTTTAGGTGTAGCGGTTCAGAAGCCTTTGTTGACTGGGTGAATAACACTCTTGGAATAGAACGAACGCCGACCGTAATCTGGGAGAAGTCTGAGGATTTTGATTTCCGAATATTAGAGACCCCTGACCAGCTTGAAAGCGCCATAAGGGAAAAGGTTTCAGAGGGTTACACTGGCCGAGTCTGTGCCGGGTTCTGCTGGAAATGGTCCGATCCATTTGAAGACGGGACTCTCAGAGAGGACGTCATCATTGACCAGTACCGCCGGCCATGGAACGCAAAGCCCGAAGCTGCAAGACTCGCAAAGGGTATTCCAAAGAGTAATTACTGGGCTAACGATCCAAATGGCATTAATCAAATTGGGTGCATCTATACTTCACAAGGCTTTGAATTCGATTATGTCGGGGTCATTTTTGGAAAGGATCTGGTCTACGACTGGGACTCACAACGTTGGCAGGGGCTGCAATCCGAGTCACATGACACTGTTGTTAAACGCGCAGACAAGTTTACAGACCTAGTTAAGAATACATATCGTGTATTACTAACGCGTGGATTAAAAGGCTGCTATGTTTTTTTCATGGACAAAGATACTGAAAGATTCATCAAGAGCAGGATTGAGAGTTAGAGTGCAGAAGATCGATACACATACTTAACTTCTACATTTAAAGCTCTTTGTGCTTTGATGGGTAATGCCGATCAAGGTATATCTTCATTATCTTCCATTTGCTTATGCTCAAGTAAACCGAGAAATGAGTACGGATAGTCTCCACTATCTAGGTCTTGTCCTATAACCAAGACTTGACTTACGCCTGCATGTTCTGCTGCAGCTGATGCATACTGTTTGATCATTTCGTGCCTCTCTTTTCTTGGCATACTTATATAGGCAACTGCAATAAGCGCGGATTTTCTTTGGTCAGGACCTACAATTAGTTCTACGTGATTGATGTGGTTAGGTACTTTCCAGTTCCGTTTAACATTCTGCTGAACGTCCTTAAATCCCCGTTCCAATTCGACTTGTTGTTCGTAAGGGAAATTATGCAGAGCTTTCCCCATTTCGGACCAATATAGTGGTTTACGATCTTCAACTTTGTCTAGAAGATCTTGCCACCATTTTGATCTCTTGCAGCGCGGTTTGATAGCTTTTTCCCCTCTTGATTTTCTCAAGTAATAATTATCGAATGTTTTAGAAAGCATTCCTATGAATAGTGGAGTTTTGTTGAACTCAGCGTCTCCAATATTGAAACCGGTTTCTCTATAGAATCCTAGTAAGTCGATCTCTTCTCCGACATAATTTGTATTCGCCTCAATATCAGCACGCCTTGATAAGTAATGAAGCTTTTCGCACTCTCCTTCTAGTATTTCAAAGATAACCTCAAGGTCGGAGAGGCCAATCACTGGAGTTAAATCAACATCTTCCGGCATATATCCAGCTTCCTTTAACGACGCCCAATTGACACCGACGAGATTCATTGGTGCTAGAGTTACATTCAGACGAATCACTTGTCTGACACCGCTCGTATCAATCACATTTACCTGCCCACTCTTGGTGGGAAATTCATGAACTCCAGGGTCCCCAAGGAGAATTTCCAAGAACCTTGAAATCTGGCGAGACGGTTCTGTTATTAGCTTCTTTATCGTGTTTTCCAGTCTTAGCTCTGCGCCTCTTAAGGCAGGTGGGGTGATTCGCCCTGATTTCGCTTCTACCACGATTAGATGTGAATCAACCAGCAATGTAAGGTCATTCTCATACTCTTTACCACTTGATTTGTCGCGCCAACAACTACCACGATAGATTTCTGCTGTTGGAAATGCTTCCCTAAAGTATTTTGCAACAGAGCTTTCGAGATAGACTGCTCGATGTTTCTCATATCTTTCTTTAAGGCTATCCGACGTAGCAATCAGGCTCTCAAAAATCGAAAGACAGAAACTGATAAATACTGATAGCAGTGGCCAAACATATTCGTCTTCTTCAATTCGGATAATCGGTCTATACCAAACAGGGTTATCTAGGAACAAATGCTCCAACTCATATCCCGCAAGATCCCCCAACTCCAAAGATAATTTGTTTAGGATTTCAGATATGTTTTCTCTTTTAATATGCGAATCATAGGCATCCACAAAATCGTCAAGATTGAAGGTGTAGATACTGGTAAGTAATGTGTCGGAGAGGTGAACAAGTAATGACTTCACTTGATACGGGCTCAATTCCAGACCTTCTATAGTGGAGCATAATTCGTCTTCAGAAATGGGGCCTGGGACTCCTCGGTGAAACTTTCTTATGATTGAGGGGATTTCCTTTTCTTTAACCATAGGACGAAGCGCTTTTATATGGTTATTCAGGCGTTCTTCTGAAATTTGGATAATCTTTAAAAGCATGTCGATTAAGTGATTGATTCTCAATCCGTAGATTCCCTCGAAATCATCTTCAATTGGAGAAAACAATTCTTTTGTGATTCGGAACATCTGGTCTGCATACGCCCAATTTCTAACAGCCAGCGTATGGCTTCTCACGACATCAAGCAGGTAAAGTCTTTTGCTTTCCTCCTCCGAAGGGGCTGCGGCTATACGTCCAAGTCGCTTAAACATAAATGCGCGAGGGAGTCTCTTCAAGAGGTTCATAAGTTCCGATAGTTCTTTCAGGTCAACGGGTTCACCCGTGTTAAATAACGCAGGTTCCTTGCGGAGCAAAAGACCTTGAAGCAGTTCAACATGGTGTTGTAGTAGAGGGTTATCCTCAGTGAGTTCTCTATCCTCATCGCCTCTAGATGTTAAGAAATAGTAAGACAAGTAGCACAGCAGCAGGATAGGGTCGAAAGAGATTATGCATTCCTCAAGTTTCTCAATGGTGCTGTCAAATATGCCTGCTTGTTCAGTGCCAATATCAGAATACAATTTATGAACATCATCAGTGGAAATGTCACCGAATGGAGCGGGTCGCTTCATAAAAACAACCCCTGGGTATCTCTGTTCTCTAATTTCATCTTCGGATCCTTTGATGGCTTTCTGACGCTTTTTCTTTTGCTTCTTTTTCATCAGAGCAGTTTCTTATAGATAGGCATTTTGTTTTCTCACAACATTGTAGTACTTGCGACGAGTTCACGAATCAAGTTATCTGTTTTACTTGTTCTAATCTCTGATTCAGTACCCTTAATAATTCAGAAGGCAGGCTCTATCTTTTTTTAGAAGCTTTTTGGGAGAAGATCGCTGGTTCTTGACAAAATCTATTATTCCCGGAACGCTGTTACGCTAGCCTCACCATCGATAAATGTCCATCTCCGCTCAAGGGGCTTATGCGTCAACCTTTCAGCATCGATTGCTATCAGGTCTATATAATTGTAGGTAGTCAAACAGCATGTTAAACGCCTAATCATGGAACAGTCTATACACTTATAAATATCTCGTGCCTTCGAATTTCCCGTGTCAGAATGTTAAGATGGGATTTGGTCGTGGTTATAAACAGCATCCTTGGAAACAGTGCTGTGCCTAAATTGAAAAAGTAGCATGAAAGCGCCTGTGTAGCCGATTAGACCCTTGATGAAGTCGAGAGTCAATAGAAAGGAGGCACACAGGACGCTCAACTTCTAAGTCTATGTCTTTCTTTGAATCTGTCTATTTCGACTTCACGAAAGCTGTCCCGTCACATTTTGGACATGGCGGCAGAGTGTCATCAGAGTCATCAAGCCGGACCAGCTGACCACACTTTAGACACCGATAAGTTCCGATTCCTGGCTTTTCTCCTGTTTTCGGCATCGTCATCACCTCTTGTCTTTCGGTGGACATGTGTCCTTCCCGTAACTGTCTTTCTCACGGATTTTGCCATTCCTGCCGTGAATTGACAGTTCGGTCTTGTCTCTGCGAGCCGTATCCCGCGAGGTCTCAAGTGCTTCTTTTTGTGTGTCAAAATGCTTTGACGCTCTAGAAGCTCCTTCCCGCTTGCTGTCCCAACCACCATCCGGGTTATGAACAACGTGAATGGGTCTTTTACTTGCCATTATTTCATCCCCTCTCAAGGTACCTCTGCAACGTTGTTAGCGCCGACTTTTTACTATTTTGTAGTCCCGCTTGCGAAGATTTTATCTGACCACCTTGTTATTCTCGGACGGCATCCTCTCCTTCCTTTCGTCTCCAGTCCGAACGATGCACAACACGAGTGTACCAGTGTGTAGTGACAACATTCTTCGCGCTTTATTAGGTTGTACAGTCGATTTATCCACTTAATTACTTGAGTGAGAGGGTGTTTGCATCCGTAAATTCCATTGGCTTTAATTTCGTGTTGACCTAATCCCTTCCCGTTTGAAGGGCTGTTCTGATAGGTTTAGCGTGTGGAATCTGACTTTAGACCTTGTGATATCGCTTTGGAGGCAGCTCGCTCGGGGGGTGCGGACGAGGCTGAGGCGTATCATGAGCGCGAGCTGGGCCTCGACATAAAAGCGTTCGGCGGCCACGTCGAGAAGTTCTCGTATTCCGAGTCGGCGGGCCTTGGCATACGGGTTTTCGTCGGCGGGCGGCCCGGCAGGGCGTATACGTCCGACCTTTCAACTGAGGCTATCGAGGAAGCGGCCCGTTCAGCGGTCGAGAGTGCCGAGGTTTCGCCAGAGGACCCGCACCGCTTTTTGCCGGGGCCCGAGCTTTTCCCACTAGGCGCGACGGAAGGCGCTCGTCTCGGTGATGACCTCTGCATATGGGCGGGGGATCTGGCGGAGGCAAACACAGAGGAGAAGTTGGAGTTCGCGCTGGGGCTCGAGAAGCTCGCGAAGGAGCACGACGCGCGCGTAAAGGGTGTCGAGAGCGCCGTTTACAGCGAGGCGACCTCGCAGGTCGCGCTCGCGAGCACCCGCGGGTTCCGCGCCGGGTACCGCTCGTCGGTATGCTACGGGTACCTGATGGCGATAGCCGAGGAGAAGGGGGAATCCCAGACCGGGTTCGGCTTCACCGCAGGCCGCTCGTTCGGCTCGCTCGACGTGCAGTCCGCGGCCGAGGAGGCGGCATCCATGGCGGTCGAACTTCTGGGGGCGCGCCAGGTCGAGACGGCGCGCGTCCCCGTTCTCTTCGATAACCTCTCAACGGCGGAACTAATCGCCGTCCTGGGGATGAGCCTGAGCGCGGAGTCCGTAGTGAAGGGAAAGTCTTTCCTGGCGGACAAGCTTGGTCAACGCATCGCTTCGGAAAAGTTAGACCTCATGGACGACGGGCAGATGGAGGGTGGCTTCGGGACCGCACCGTTCGACGCGGAGGGAGTGGCGACTACAAAGAAGGCCCTGATAGAGAAAGGCACGCTGACGACCTTCCTGCACAACTGTTACACCGCCTCGCGCATGGGAGTTCAAAGCACCGGGAACGCGGGCCGCTCCTCGTTCCGCGCCTCCGTCGGTGTGATCCCCACTAACCTTTACATGAAGCCCGGGAAGGATACTCCCGAAGAGTTGAGGTCGGGGATGGGCACGGGCTTCGAGGTGCTCGAGCTCCAGGGGGTGCACGTGGGGCTGAACCCGGTGACGGGAGAGGTCTCCGTTGGGGCGAAGGGGCGCTGGGTCAAGAACGGCCGAACCGTCCATCCCGTACGCGAGGTGACAATCGCCGGGACGATGGAGGACATACTGAAGGGGATCGTGGGGGTAGGGAGCGACATAAGGTTCACGCCGCTGCTCGGCGGCATAGGGACGCCCTCGATCCTCGTCGAGGGACTCGTGGTCGGCGGCAAATGACACACAGGGGCCAGGCCCCTGTGTGTCATATTCTTATCTCTTTCAGCGGGACGCGGGGGCGCGGCGGCGGGTCCTTTGCAGGGTACCCGACAGTCATCAGGCACAGGACGCTCACCCCGTCCGGCAGGGCGAGAAGCTCCTGAACTCCATCAGCGTCGAATGCGCGTATCCAGCACGTGCCCAGGCCGAGCTCCGTCGCCGCGAGCGCGATGTGCTCCGTGGCGATCGACACGTTGATAACGCCGTTCAGCACGACGCGCTCCGGGTCTTTGTCCTTTCTGCTCCGCGCCGCCCGGAGTATCATGCCCATGCTGGGCCTTGCAGCTCCGCTCAGAACCAGCTTCAGCGCCTCTTTGCCCCGCTCGCCGAAAGCGTTGAAGTCGACGCAGCAGGCGATAACCGCCGGCGCTTCTTCCACGAACTTCTGGCCGAGGGCGAGGTCCTTCAGTTTCTTCCTGGTCTCGAGGTCCGTTATCACCTTGAACTTCCAGGACTGGGTGTTGCCCGATGAAGGGGCGAGGCGCGCGGCCTCGAGCAGCCGGTTCATCAGGTCCTCGGGAATCGGTTCATCCCTGTACTTCCGTATGCTCCTTCTCTTTTCGATTGCTTCAAATACCTCCATCACAACCTCCCGGTTAAGGCCGGCGCCGAACAGTCCTGTTTGTCGTTCAATTATAAAGGAGAGCGGACCAACGAGGCTGCCGGGACCGCGCGCAAAGCGGAGCGGAGCCTGTGTTATACTCCACGATTGACCGCTGTGCGCCCCTCGAAAGGAGAGATTTGGGCCCTCTAACCAAGAAGCTCCTGCGGGACATCGCCAAGAGCTGGACGCAGACGGCGTCGATAATCATGGTCGTGGCGCTCGGCATAATCATGTTCTCGGGCCCGCTCCTCGCGCAGCGCGACCTGCGGGACTCCATCAACAACATCTACCGCAGGACCAACTACGAGGACTTCTCGGCAAAGGTGGATTCCGCCCCGGCCGAATCCGTTTCCTCGCTTGAGCGCCTTGGAAACGTGAAGGCGGTGGAGGGTCGCCTCTCCAGCGAATCCCTCGCGACGGTGAAGGGAAAGCCGGTAACGCTCCGGGTTATCACGGTGCCGGATGGCGGCAGGCCGAGGGTGAACGGTCTCCTCGTGGAGGACGGCAGTTACCTCGGGCCGGGGGAGGCTTCGGCGTGTCTCGCCGAGCACCACCTGTCGGGCGAGTTCGGCCTCGAGCCCGGCGATACCGTGACGCTCGAAAAAGACGGCGCGAGCATTCCTCTCAGGATATCGGGCACCGTGGTGAGCCCCGAGTACTTGAGGCTTGTCGGCGGGCGCGCCCAGTACGTCGCGGACCCCACCCAGTTCGGGGTCGTCTTCGTCCATTACGGCGAGGCCGCGCGGATCTTCAATCTGGAGGGGCGGGTCAACGAGTATGTGGCGCGCGTCGCCGACCGGGGGAAGGTCAATGGAACGATGCGCGCGGCGGAGGCGCTGCTCGAACCCTACGGCGTGATAGGAATGACCGCCGGGCGGGACGAGCCGGGCGCCGCCGCCCTCGACCTGGAGATAAGCGACATGGGCAAGCTCGCGATGTTCTTCGCGGTGCTTCTGCTCGTGGTGGCCTCGCTCGCCATATACATCACGATGACCCAGATAGTCTTCTCGCAGCAGAGGCAGATAGGGGTAACCCGGGCGGTCGGATACGGGAGGAACAGCGTCACCACGCACTACCTGGGATACGGCCTTGTGCTGGGGATTGTCGGCGGCGCGATCGGCGTGGTGTGCGGTTACCTTCTGAGCCTCCTTTTCATCCACATATATGCCGGTATCTTCGACCTGCCGCTCATAAAAGTCTCGCTCTACTGGTCGATCACCGCCGCCGCGCTGGGCGTCGGCGTGGTTTTTTCCATTATCGGGGCCCTCGTTCCCGCGAGGCACGCCGTCACCATGAAGCCGGCGGAGGCGATGAGGACCGAGGCCGGGACATCCCTCGGGATAATCAGGCACCATAAACACCCGGGCCTTGCCGCGCGCCTCGGTCTGCCCGGATGGCTGCGCATAACGTTCCGGAACATCGGGCGCAACCGCCGCAGGACCTTGCTCACCATCCTGGGGGTCGTCGCCACGCTCACGCTTCTCGTGACCGCGACGGGGGGTAAAGATTCGGTTGACTACGGCCTTGAGAAGTACCTTCACGG
>Ga0315281_10005346_pt1 | contig 18419 bp, 18 predicted proteins | sample YL17G07_0_MG_FD_204540 | JGI IMG/M metagenome (GOLD analysis project Ga0315281, IMG submission 204540) | Sediment microbial communities from Yellowstone Lake, YNP, Wyoming, USA - YL17G07_0 | ecosystem: Environmental > Aquatic > Freshwater > Lake > Sediment | place: USA: Wyoming | collected...
GCATGCAGGTGTACGACGGCCGCACCACCGGCATGCACTGGCAGCGGCACAAAGGCGGCGCGCAGCACTACCGTGTGGCCGAGCGCCTCGGTAAGCGGCTGGAGGTTGCCGTCGCGCTCAGCGCCGAACCGGTGCTGCCGTACTGCGCCACCGCGCCAATGCCCGAAGGGCTCGACGAGTTGCTGCTCGGCGGCTTTCTCTCGCGCAAACGCATCGAGCTGGTGAAGTGCGTCACCGTCGATCTCGAAGTGCCCGCCAGCTCGCACATCGTGCTCGAGGGCTACGTCGAGCCGGGCGAGCGCCGGCGTGAAGGCCCGTTCGGCGATCACACGGGCCTCTATTCGCAGCCCGACGACTTTCCGGTCTTCCACATCACGTGCATCACACAGCGCAAGAAGCCGACCTATCTGGCGACCGTGGTCGGCATCCCGCCGATGGAGGATTACTATCTCGGCCTCGCAAGCGAGCGGATCTTCCTGCCGATGATCCGCAAGACGCTGCCCGAGATCGTCGACATGCACTTCCCGGCCGAGGGGATCTTCCACAACCTCGTGCTCGTGTCGATCGACAAGCGGTATCCCGGGCACGCGCGCAAGATCATGAACGCGTTCTGGGGGCTCGGGCAGCTCATGTTCTCCAAGACGATCATCGTCGTCGACAAGGATGTGGACGTCCACGATCTCAGCCAGGTCGCGTGGATCGTCGGCACGCACTATGATCCGCTGCGCGACATCCAGATGACGAAGGGGCCAGTGGACGATCTGGACGATGCGTCGGACCTGCCGGCGTACGGCGGGAAGATGGGGATCGACGCGACGAAGAAATGGACGTCGGAAGGCTACACGCGCACCTGGCCCGCGCGCGTTGTCACGACCGAAGCCGTCGGTCGGCGCGCTTTAGAGATTGTCTCGAAGCTGCAACTTCGGTAGTGTCCGGCTAGGCAATCGGTAGTGTCCGGCTAGGGCGGTTTCCACATCGTTGTAGTGCGGACCTTTAGGTCCGCCCCGACGGCAGGCCTGAAGGCCTGCACTACGTTCAATCAGAAAACGCTATAGGTAATCGGTAGTGTCCGGCTTCAGCCGGACCTCAGCTCGGGCCGATGAGGCGCTGCTGAACTGACCGGTGCGGCGGCCTACGAGATCGATCCGCGTTTCTGTGATTCCACGTACAGGCTGTCGGCCACATACCGCAATTGCGGGACGTGTTGGCCAATCGATCGGAACGCTTCCGAAACCCCGACCACGATCCGGTATCTGGCAGGCAGGAGATGCGCTTCGTCGGGTTGCGCGTTCAGCGTCAGGAATCCGTCGATGGACGTCGTGCTTGGCCCGATGAGTGAACTGAAGGTGTCCTCCAGTTCGCGCGGCGTCCAGTATCGCACCTGAAACAATTTCGGTTCTCTGAATCTCCGCTTCGCTTGATGGAACAGCGATCGAAGCCCGAGCCCGTTGGCCATCTGAATCAGCGACAATCCGTCCGCGTGCAGCACGCGAGCACAGTCGGCCAGCGTCTGCCTGACATCGGATTTCGAAAAATGCTGCAGAACACTGTACGAGAAGACCGTGTCGAACGTATCATCGGCAAACGGTAAGTATCTCGCGTCGCCGACAACGAAATCGGCCTGTACGCCTAGCTGCTTCGCGACGTCGTAGGCGGCCTGGACCGCCGGGAGCGACGGATCGATGCCGACCACTCGGTACCCCGCGCGAGCGGCCGCGATACTCCATCGCCCCCAGTTACAGCCAAGATCAAGCAGGGTGCGCCCACGGCCCGGCGCCAACCGCATGGCCGGGATGGGGTATTCCGTCAGTCGCCCAACGACTGGGCGGTACATATAGCCGCCTGTCGCCGAGATCGCGCTCTGCACGTAGTCGCTGACGCCATGTGTCGACGACGAGGGATAACCTTCGTCCGGGGCCTCACGCGCCTGCGTCGCATGCCAGTGCGTCTCTTCAACATCGTCGCGAAAAATGATGGGGATGCCGTTGACGATGCGGTGTGCGTGCCCGCGGGGACACTGCAGCGTTGTGGCGCTGCGGCTCAATGGCAGGCCGTCGTGGGGACAGACGAGGCGGTCAGCGACCCACGGGCTCAAACGCATTGCGGTCATTGTTGGCCAACCAAACGCCCCGATGTCGGTGGCCGAGAGTCTAGCGCCAAACGGCTGTCGACGCGAAGGTCGGCTACCGTTCCCACGTGACCGCGGTGGTGTTGGCCCCGCTGATGACGACGCCGACTCGCTCGCCCTCCGCCGGCCGATAGGCGCCAGACAGCACCGCGGCGAACGCGGTGCAGCCGCCCGGCTCAGCGACCAGCCGCAATCCTTCCCACAATATTCCTTGTGCCTGACGAATCGCATCGTCGGTGACGAGAGCGACGCGCTCGATGTGCGCTTGGGCGATCGGGAACATCAGTTCGCCGACGCGTTTCGGCGCGAGCGAATCCGCCGCGACGCTGCCGGTTGCGGCGTCCACGGGCTTTCCGGCTTTCAGCGCCTCCGCCAGTGTCGGCGCGCCTTCGGGCTCGACGGCGATCACGCGCGTCGTGGATTCGTACCAGGCGGCGATGCCGCCGATCAGCCCGCCGCCGCCGACCGCGACGAGCACGGTGTCGAGCTCCGGCGCCTGCTGCGCCAGCTCGAGGCCGAGCGTCCCCTGTCCCGTCATCGTCTCGATCTGATCGAACGCGTGCACCGGCATCGCGCCGGACGTCTTGCTCCACTCGAGGCTCGCCGCAAGCGCCTCCGCGTATCGCTCGCCGATGACCGTGAGATCGGCGCCGTACGAGCGGATGCGATCGATCTTGGCGGGCGAGGACACGGTCGGGACGAAGATCCGCGCGGGCATGCCGAGTGTCATGGCCGCATACGCGACCGCGGCGCCATGGTTGCCGCCCGATGCGGCGACGACGCCGGCCTGTGGCGGATGGCGCGTCAGCAGGTTCGCGAACGCGCCGCGCGTCTTGAACGAGCCGGCGTGCTGCAGCTGTTCGAGTTTGAGCGTGATCGAGAACGGCGGCAGGCCGAAGTCGGCGCCGCTCACCGTGACGACGGGCGTTCGCCGGATGTACCGCTCGATGACGGGGTAGACGCGTTCGATGTCGGCGCGTGTGACGGCCAGAGGCATGCCCGACGATTCTACCGTGGCCGCCGACAGGGGCCGCATCATCCTACGACGCGCAGGGCTTCAAGCCCTGCGCCACATCGTTCAGGCCGGAGCGCCGCACCGGCCGAAGCCCTGTGCCACATCGCCCGGCTGAGCCGGACGCCGCCGAAACTGAGGCATACTTTGGGTCCATGACCCGTATCCGTGTCGCTCTGGTTCTCGCCGGCATCGCGATCAGCGCGCTCGTGTTCCACGCGCAGGCGCCAACGTCACAGGCTGCCTACAAATTTACCGAGGTCGTCCCCGGTGTCTACAGCGCGATCGGCACCGGGACGATGAACGTCGGCTCCAACTCCGCGGTCATCGTCAACAAAGACGATGTGCTGATTGTCGATTCGCACATCTCGCCCGAATCAGGGCGCGCGATGCTGCAGGAGCTGAAGGCGATCACCGACAAGCCGGTGCGCTTCCTGATCAACACGCACTTCCACTACGATCACACCAGCGGCAACCAGGCGTTCCCGCCGGGCGTGGACATCATCGGCCACGAGTTCACCCGCCGGAAGCTGACGGGCGACATTCTCGAGAAGGGGATGTTCGCCGACTTGCTGAAGGGGCTGCCCAAGCAGCTCGACGACCTCAAGGCGCGCGCGGCGAGTGAGGCGGACGCGGCGACCAGGATGCGGCTGGATCAGCAGGTTCGCGTGCAGACCGCGTTCGCGAGCAGCTTGAAGGACCTGAAGGTGACGCCGCCGAATGTGATCCTCGACGATCGCATGACCCTCTATCGCGGCGACCGCGAGATCCGCCTGCTGTATCTCGGTCACGGCCACACCGGCGGCGACCTCGTCGTCTACCTGCCGAAGGAGCGCGTGCTCTGCTCCGGCGATCTGCTCGTGAACGGGGTCGCCAACCTGATCGACGGCTACGTGAACGAGTGGCCCGCCGCGCTGGAGAAACTGAAAGCGATCGACTTCGTGGACGTCATCCCGGGCCACGGTGAGCCGTTCAAGGGCAAGGAACGCGCGGACTGGTTCCAGGTGTACCTCCGCGATCTGTGGACGCAGGGGAGCGCGCTGCACGATCAGAACGTGCCCGCGGCCGACGCCGCGAAGCGGATCGACATGACCGCCCACAAGGCGCACTACCCGACGATCACCGGGCTGGGCGTGAATCTGCCGGCGGTTTCCCGCATGTACGAGGTGATGGACGGGCGGGCCGACAGGTAGCAAGCTCCTTGCATGAGATCGCACTATGGCCACCACTCCCGCGACCACGCCGTTCGTCTTCCGGCTCATTGGCGCCATGGCGCTCGACCCTGTCACCTACGAGGAGGTCGAGGCGGATCGCTCCGCAACCGGCCAGGCGCTGCTCGTCGTCGTCCTATCCAGTGTGGGCGCGGGCATCGGCGCGCGCGGCCTGGGCAGCGGCTCTATCGAAAGCATGGTGTTCATCAGCGCGCTGTCGCTCATCGCGTGGGCGTTGTGGGCGCTGCTGACGTATCAAATCGGCGTCAAGCTGATGCCCGAGGCGGAGACCCGCGCCGACGTCGGCGAGTTGCTGCGCACTACCGGGTTTTCGGCAGCGCCCGGGATGCTCCGGATCTTCGGCATGGTGCCCGGCGCGGCGATCCCGGCGTTTTCGATCACCGCCGTGTGGATGCTGGTGGCGATGATCGTTGGGGTCCGCCAGGCGCTCGATTACCAGAGCACGGCGCGCGCCATCGCCGTGTGCGGCCTGGGGTGGGTGCTGGCGCTCGCCTTCGCCATTGGGCTTGGGTTGGTCTTCGGTCCAACGGTGTCATAGACTAAGGACAGATGAAGCGGATTTTGTTGGCGGTTCTTGGAGTGGCGTTCGTGACGGCCGGCTGCGCCGACCCGATCGCGCCGGTCACGCCGACGCCGGCGGTGCCGACGGTCACCGACACGTTCAGCGACACGCTGCTCGTGCTGGGCGCGAACACGCACCAGTTCACCGTAACCACCGTCGGGGGCGTGAGAATCACGCTGACCAGCGTCGAGCCGGGCGCTGCGGTGGGCCTCGGAGTCGGCACGCCGAGCTCCGGGAGCTGCACCATCATCGACAGCGTCGAGACCGTCGCCGGTGTGCCTGTCCAGTTGTCGGGCACGGCCACGGTTCCCGGTTCGTACTGTGTGATCATCTACGACCTCGGCAACCTTGTGGAACCTGCTGTTTACACCATCAACGTGCTGCACTCGTGATCTCCGCCGCGGAATTGACCAGTCTCGCGACCACCCACGACATCATCAGCATCGGTATGCTCGCCGACGATGTGCGGCGCGAGCGTCACGGCACGAAGACCACGTTCGTGCGGGTGGCGACGACCACCGCTGACGCGGGCGCGCCGGTGTCGCGGCCTCCGGCGGCCGGCGAACTGCGCATCGTCGGCGTGCCGGTCAGTCTTGCGGCGGCGGTCGAACGCGTGCGCGAAGTGGGGGCGGCGGCATCGGGCGCCGCCGTCAGCGGATTTTCTCTCGCCGATCTCGAGGCGCTGTCTGCGCGGGACGGCCGTCCGCTGCGCGCGCTGCTCGAAGAGTTGCGCGCCGCCGGGCTCGAGCTCGTGGCCGAGGCGCCGGTGGATCGCCTGCAGGATCCGCGGCGATCGATCGAGGCCGTCGCCATCGCCGGCTTGTCGTTGGCCCGGCTCACCGTGGACACGCTCGCGTCGGCGGATCCGATGCCGCTGCTGAACGCGGTCGCCGCTCTGCAGCGCGCAGTCGCCGTGGTGCGCGCGTTCGCACCGCTGCCGCGCCGCGTGAACCCGGCCGCGCCGACCACCGGGTTCGAGGATGTGAAGCACGTTGCCCTGGCGCGCCTCGTGGTCGACAACGTGCCGTCCATTCAGGTGGACTGGTCGCTCTACGGCCCGAAGCTCGCCCAGGTCGCGCTCACCGTCGGCGCCGACGATGTGGATGGCGTGTCGGCGGAGGATGAGACGACCGAGGGTCGCCGTCGCGCGCCGCTCGAGGAGATTCGCCGCAACATCATCGCGGCCGGGCAGGAACCGGTGGAGCGCAACGGCCGGTTCGACATCCTGCGACCCCTCGACAAGCTCGGGGTCGTCTCGAGCAGCATCGAGGGACGACAGGCTCAGGACGAGCGCGCGCGGTGAGCGCGGGAGCCCGTGTCCGGCTGGGGGCCGTCGGCTACCTGAATGCGCGTCCGCTCGTGTACGGCCTCGATCGGCTGCCGCGATTCGATCTCCGCTACGACATCCCGTCCGAGTGCGCCAACCTGCTGCACGCGCACGCGATTGACGTCGGGCTGATTCCGTCCATCGAGTATCTGCGCGGCCCGCGGCCGTACGCGTTCGTGCCGGGCCCGGCGGTGACCTCGCGTGGGCCGGTCGCGTCGGTCGCGATCTACACGCGGGTCGAACCGCGCAACATACGGTCGATTGCGATGGACACCAGTTCGCGGACGTCGGTCGCGCTCGCCACCGTGATGATGCGCCGCGCGTTCGGCGTGACGCCCGACGCGGTGCCCATGGCGCCCGACCTCGACGCGATGCTGGCGCGCGCGGATGCGGCGCTGATCATCGGGGACAACGCGCTGTTCCTGGATCCGCAACCTGAATCCACAATCCGCAACCCGCAATCCGCAATCACCAAGATCGACCTCGGCCACCTCTGGACCGAATCGACCGGGCTGCCCTTCGTCTATGCCGTGTGGGCCGGGTGGCCGGATGCCCTGAACGAGGAGGACGTCCGCTTGCTGCAGCGCGCCCGGGACGAAGGTGTCGCCGACGCGGACGAAGTGGCGCGCGCCTATTATCCGGACGACCCGGTTCGACAGGCTGTGGCGCGACGCTACCTGCGCGATAATATCCGGTACGTCCTCGGGGCCGATGAACTCGAGGGGCTCCGGACGTTCTTCCGCTACGCAGCCGAGGCGGGCCTTGTCCAGAACGCGGGGGAGCTGCGGTTTTACTAGGGGGCAGGCCTGAAGGCCTGCACTACGACCGATGTCGTGCGGTGATTGCTGATGTAGTGCAGACCTTTAGGTCTGCCGTGACGATGAATATCGATCAGGTCGCGGCCAAGGTTCGGGCGGGCGAGCGCGTCACGGCTGACGAGGCGCTCGAGTTGTACCGTCACGCGCCGACGTCGCTCCTCGGCCGGCTGGCCGACCGGATCCGCGCACGCAAGCACCCGGACGGCCTCGTCACCTACATCATCGACCGCAACGTCAACTATACGAACGTCTGCGTCGCCAAGTGCACCTTCTGCGCGTTCTACCGCGACGTCGGGTCGCCGGACGGCTACGTGCTCGGCTTCGAGGAGCTGTTCCGGAAGATCGACGAGACGATCGCCGTTGGCGGCGTCCAGGTGCTGATGCAGGGCGGCCACAATCCCGATCTGCCGCTCACGTGGTACGAGGATCTGTTCCGCGCGATCAAAACGCGCTACCCCGAGTTCATGTTGCACGCGTTGTCGCCGCCGGAGGTGATCCACCTCTCGCGGCTGTCGCAGCTCCCGGTGCCCGTCATCATCGATCGTCTGATCGCCGCGGGGCTCGACAGCATTCCAGGCGGCGGTGCGGAAATTCTCGTGGACCGCGTGCGCAAGGCGCTCCACTGCTATGGCAAGGCGACCGCCGACGAGTGGCTCGACGTCATGCGTCACGCGCACCGCGCCGGCCTCCGCACGACGGCGACGATGATGTACGGCACAGTGGAGACGGACGAAGAGCGGCTGGAACACCTGCTGCGCCTGCGTGCGTTGCAGGACGAGACCGGCGGCTTCACGGCGTTCATCACCTGGAGCTATCAGCCCGATCATACCGAGCTTGCCGGATCCGAAGCGACCGGCATCGACTACCTCCGCACGCTCGCGATCGCGCGCATCGTCCTCGACAACGTCGACAACCTGCAGGCGTCGTGGGTGACGCAAGGCGGCAAAGTCGGGCAGTTGAGCCTCGCGTTCGGCGCCAACGACATGGGCAGCGTGATGATCGAGGAAAACGTCGTCCGCGCCGCCGGCGCCAGCTATTGCATGGATGAAGTCGAGATCGTCCGGAACATCGAGGACGCTGGTTTCGATGCCCGCCGACGCAACATGCACTACGACATCCTCGGCGGCCCGATCTTCCGCGAGCGCGAGGTGCCGCGGATGCTCGAGCTCGCCACGGCGCGCGAGGACGGCGACACCAGCGTCCCAGCGGAGCTGCGGTTCTACGCTGCCCGAAGCCGGGCCGGTAAGGCAGGACGCGATTAACGTCTGCCATCCTGCCACCCTGCCATCCTGGTTTTCTGCCATCCTGCCCATGCCATGATTCGTTATCACGCCGCCTGGATTCTGCCGATCAGCGAGCCGCCGATCCGCGATGGCTGGTTCGCCGTCGATCGCGGCCGCGTCGTCGCGCTCGGCGCGGCGGGGAAGCGCGTGCTGTCGGACGGCGCGCAGGTCGTGAACCTTGGCGACGTGGCAGTACTTCCCGGCCTCGTGAACGCGCACACGCACCTCGAGTTGTCGTATCTGCGCGACGAAGTGCCGCCCGCGTCCCAGTTCGTGACCTGGGTGCGCGGCGTGATTCAGGCGCGGCGGCAGCATCCGGACCCGGGCGCCGGCGAGATCCTCGACGCCGTCGACCGCGCGCTGGCAGAGGCCGTCGCCTGCGGAACGGCGATCGTCGGCGACATCAGCAACACGCTCGTCACGTTCGAGCCGCTCACGCGCAGCAGCCTCGCGGCGGTCGTCTTCTACGAGCTGATCGGGTTCAACGCGCCGGACCCGGAGGGTATGGTGGCGCACGCGTGCCGCGAGCTCGAGGCGCTCGCCCCCACCGAACGCGTGCGCGCGAGCCTCGCGGCGCACGCGCCGTATTCGGTCGCGCCGCTCGTGCTGCGCGCGATCCGCCAGGCCGTCGATCGCGATCCGTTTGCGCCGTGCAGCATCCATCTGTCCGAGTCGGCCGAGGAGGTCGAGTTCATCCGCAGCGGCGGGGGACCGTGGCGCGCGCTGCTCGAGGAGCTCGGGTCGTGGGATCCGGCGTGGGTCCCGCCGGGCGGCACGCCCGTGCAGTTCCTGGACGAGAGCGGGTTCCTCGATGGCCGTGTGCTCGCCGTGCACGGTGTGCAGATGTCCACGGCCGATCTCGACCGGCTCGTGGCGCGCGGCACGACGCTCGTCACCTGTCCGCGCAGCAACGGCCACACGGGCGCCGGAGCGCCGCCGATCGAAGACTTCTACAACTACGGCGTAAGGGTGGCGATCGGCACCGACAGCCTCGCCAGCAGTCCCGATCTCAACGTCTTCGCCGAGCTTGCGACGATGCGGGCGCTGGCGCCGACCGTCTCGGCGCCCGCGCTGCTCGACAGCGCGACGCGGCAGGGCGCTCGCGCACTCGGTTTCGACGCCGATTACGGCACGATCGAACCCGGCAAACTGGCGCGGCTGCTCGCCGTCAACGTGCCGGCGGATACCGGGGATGTGGAAGAATACCTGGTCAGCGGGATCGAGCCGGATCAGATACGCTGGATCGAAGAACAATGAGGCTGAAGCATCTCGCGATCTACGCCTCGTTCATCCGTGTCAGCCATTCCGTGTTCGCGCTGCCGTTTGCGCTCGCTGGCGCGCTGCTGGCGGCGCGGCGAGAACAGGGGGCTGACCCCATGCAGTGGCTCACGGCGCATGGGGTCGGACCCCTGTTCTGGATTCTGGTCGCGATGGTGGCGGCGCGCAGTGCCGCGATGGGGTTCAACCGCCTGGTCGATGCGCGGATGGACGCGCTGAACCCTCGGACCGCGAATCGCGAGATCCCGCGCGGTGCGATGAGCAGGCCCGAAGCCGCCGGTTTCGTCATCGTCTCGTCCGCGGCGTTTGTCTTCGCATCGTGGCGTCTGAACGCGCTGTGCTTCGCCTTATCGCCCTTCGCGCTCGCCATTGTGTTCTGGTACTCACTCGCCAAGCGCTTCACCACATGGACGCAGCTCTTTCTCGGGTTGGCGATGGCGGTCGCGCCGGTTGGCGGATGGCTGGCGGTCGGCGGACGCGGCGGGTGGGAGCCGTGGCTGCTGGCCGCGGCGATCGGTACGTGGGTGGCCGGCTTCGACGTGCTGTATGCCTGCCAGGATCTCGAATTCGATCGCGCGCACGGCCTGCGATCGATCCCGGTCCGCTTCGGCGTTCGGCGGTCGCTCGCGATCTCGCGTGCCATGCACGTCGTCGCCGTGGCGTGCCTGGTGGCGCTCGCGGTTGTCACGCCGCTCGGCGGCGTGTACCTGGCCGGCGTCGCCGCGGTGGCGGCCATGCTCGGCTACGAGCAGTCCCTGGTGCGCGCGGACGACCTGTCGCAGGTGAAGCGCGCGTTCGATTTGAATGGCTACGTCGGAATCCTGTATTTGCTCGTGCTCACGGCATCGCTGTATGGCCCCTGGCAACACTGAACGACGGCAAGCGGTCGCGATCGCGGTGACCGGCGCGAGTGGCGCGATCTACGCGACGCGGACGCTCGCGGCGCTCCTCGCCCGTGGCGTTCACGTCGAGCTGATCATCACCGACTACGGCCGGCGCCTGCTCCGTGACGAGTTGGGCGAAACGGCGACAGTCGAGGGGCTACGGCCATTCCTGATCGAGAAGTACGGTGAAGCCGTCGAGGCCGGGACGATGAACCTCCACAGCAACCGCGACCTCGGGGCGACGATTGCGAGCGGCAGTCATGGCTGCTCCGGGATGGCGATCGTCCCATGTTCGATGAAGACGCTGGCGGCCGTCGCGCACGGCCTCTCGCGCAGCCTGGTCGAGCGCGCCGCCGACGTCATGCTGAAAGAACAGCGCCGCCTCGTCATCGTCCCGCGCGAGACGCCGATGAGCCTGCCGCAGCTGCGGAACATGGTCCTCTGCGCGGAAGCCGGCGCGATGATCCTACCGGCGATGCCGGCGTTCTACCAGCAGCCGAAATCGCTCGACGACCTCGCCGATTTCATGGCGGGCAAGATCCTTTCCGCGCTCGGCTTCGAGCACGATCTCTATCCACCGTGGACGGGGCAGGTCGGTTCGGAGTGAACGGAGGGCACGGAGGGAACGGGATCACACGGAGCAACAGAGAAACGGAGATCGTTTTGTACAAGAAAATGATCAGAATTCTCCGTTCCTCCGTTTCTCTGTGTGAATCCGTTCCCTCCGTACCGTCCGTTGCCTAGAGAGCTCAACGACGCAGTGACAGACGTCTCCAAGTCGCCCGATCGGATCGCGGGCATGTTCGACGCGATCGCGGGGCGGTACGATTTCCTCAACCACCTCCTGAGCGCGGGCCTCGATCGCCGTTGGCGGACGCGCGCGATCCGCTCGCTGCAGCTGACCGGCTGCGAGCGCGTCCTCGACCTGTGCACCGGCACCGGGGATCTCGCCATCGCCGCCACGCGCGCCCGGCCGTCCGCGGCACGAGTAGTGGGCGTCGACTTCGCCGGGGCCATGCTCCGCGTCGGCGAGGACAAGCTGCGGAAGGCGCGGCTCGACGGTCGTATCGCGATGGTCCAGGGCGATGCCACCCGCATCCCGCTCGCCGACGCGTCGGTGGATGCCGTGACGATCGCCTTCGGGATCCGCAACGTCGAGCGCATGGATGTGGCATGCGCGGAGATCCGCCGTGTGCTGAAGCCGGGCGGGCGCCTCGCGATTCTCGAGTTCGCCGTGCCGACGACGCCGGTCATCGGCACGCTCTATCTGTGGTATTTGAATCGCGTGCTGCCGCTCATCGGCCGCGCGGTGTCGCGCCACAACGCCGCGTACGGCTATCTGCCGGCGTCGATCGGCGCGTTCGCGTCGCCGGATGAATTTGTGAAAATCCTGCGACAGGCCCACTTCGGCACGATTTTCCCCACCCGTCTGACCTTCGGCAGCGTCATTCTCTATACGGCCCGAAGGGACTAAGAGCACAAGTTCCCGGCCCGCGACTGATATAATAACTGTAAGTACCTGATGTATTTCGATTTCGAGGATTACCACCCCGACATTAGTCCGGTCGGTCAGGCGATTTCCTGGCGCGAAGGCGTCTTGCTGTCGATCATCTTCCATCTGACGATGGTGATCCTCATCCTGGTGGCGCCCAAATGGTTTCCGTGGCTCACCGAGCCCCGACGCGTGCAGGTGACGGCACCGCAGCCGCGGCACGAGCCGCTCCAGTTCATGATGGTGGCACCGCGCGTGGAGCGTCCCGTTGCGAAGGCGCCCGCACAATCGATTCCCTCGGATCTGGATCGTGCCGCCGCGTCGCCTGAGCGCGCACCGAAGCCGGAGAACATGCAGCCGTTCTCGCGCGGGAACAGCCCCGAGCGCGTCGACGAGCCGCCGCGTCAGGTGGCACGCGGGCAGGGGCCGCAGCCCGATCCGGCGGCCGGCCGTCCCGCTGAGAACACGGAGTCGTCGCGGATCCCGGAGTCGTCGTCGGCGCTGCAGATGCCGGCGGATCGCGCGCGCATCGCGCAGAACGGCGCCAACGGGCGCGCGCCGACCGCGGGCGGATCGCTGGGCGATGCGTTGCGCAACCTGCAGCGCTACACGCAGAACGAAGCCTTCGACAACCAGAGCGGGGCCGGCGGGCAGTTCGGCCCGGAGATCCAGTTCGACACCAAAGGCGTCGAGTTCGGTCCGTGGATTCGGCGCTTCATCGCGCAGGTGAAGCGCAACTGGTTCATTCCGTACGCCGCGATGTCGATGAAGGGGCACGTCGTGATCCAGTTCAACGTGCACAAGGACGGATCGATCAGCGACCTGCAAGTCGTCGGCGCGAGCGCGGTGGACGCGTTCAACAACGCCGCGTTCGGCGCGCTGTCGGGATCGAACCCGACGCAGCCGCTGCCGCCGGAGTACCCCGACAGCAAGGCCTTCTTCACCGTCACGTTCTTCTACAACGAGACGCCGCCGCGGTGACGCGTGCGCAGCAGCTCGGACTCCTGATTCTGCTGCTCGTGTTCATCGTCTACGTCATCGCGCGGGTTCGATGAAACCGGTCGTCGTCGCCATTCTGGGTTCCACCGCGACGGGCAAGAGCGCGCTGGCACTCGCGGTGGCCGAGCGCCACGCCGGCGAGATCATCAACTGCGACTCGACGGCCGTCTACCGCGGCTTCGACATTGGCACCGACAAGATGGCGGCGGCGGACCGCCGCGGCATCCCGCACCATCTGATCGACATCGCGGAGCCGACCGAGGACTACACCGCGGCCCGGTTCGCGCGAGACGCCGCCGCCGCGATCCGCGAGGTGCATGCCCGCGGCCGGCTGCCGATACTGGCGGGCGGCACCGGGTTCTACTTCCGCGCGCTGACCCGCGGGCTGTTCCCCGGACCGGGACGCGACGCGGCGTTGCGCCGCCGGCTCGAATCGATCGCCGAGCGCCGCGACGTGACGTTTCTCCACCGGCTGCTGCGAAAGGTCGATCCTGAGTCGGCGCGGCGGATTCAGCCGCGCGATCTGAAGCGGCTCGTCCGCGCGCTCGAGGTGTTCTGGCTCACTGGGCGGCCGCTGACCGCGCACTTCGCCGACACCGCGTCGCCGATTCCGGACGTCGACGTCCTCGCCATCGGGCTTCGGCTCCCGCCAGCCGAGATTGCCCAGCGGGTGGCGCGCCGCGTGGATGAACAGTTCGAGCGCGGGCTGCTCGACGAGATCCGGACGCTGCTCGCGCGCGGGATTCCTGAGGCCGCGCGTCCGTTCGGCGGGCTGGTGTACCGGCAGGCGATGGAGCACCTGCGCGGCGTTCGCAACGAGGCGGCGACGCGCGCGCTCATCGCGCAGGAGAACCGGCGCTACGCGCGGCGGCAGTTGATCTGGTTCCGCAAAGAGCCTAATCTAAACTGGTTCGACGGCCCAGGCGAGTCGGCCGCTACGATCGGCGCCGTGCAATGTCTGATCGCCGAACGGCTTCAGGAGCACGAACACTAATGCCGCCCGCCTCGGAATCAAAATCCGCGCAGCCCAACATCCAGGATGTCTTCCTCAACTACGTGCGGCGCGAGAAGCTCATCGTCTCGATTCGCATGATGGACGGCAGTGAGCTCGAAGGGCGCATCAAAAACTTCGATCGCTTCGCGCTGATTCTCGACCAGAGCGGCACCGATCACCTGATCTTCAAGCACGCGATCGCCGCCATCAGGACGCCCAAAGCCGTCTCCAACTACTTCTCGCACCAGTAGGCGCGCGTGACGTCACCCCAGTCGCCATTCAACCGCGCCATCGTCATCGTCATGGATAGCGTTGGCATCGGCGAACTGCCGGACGCCGCGTCCTACGGCGACGAGGGGAGCAATACCGTCGGCAACATCGCGAAGCAAGTTCCGCTGAAACTGCCGGCGCTGCGCCGCCTCGGGCTCGATCGCCTCGTGCAGCTCGACCCACACGATCCGGAAGAAACCGCGGAGAACGCAAAGAACGCGGAGATCTCTTTTGAAGAAGATCTCTCTGCGATCTCTGCGGGCTCGGCGGTTTCTTCTGATCGTCCGTTGGGCGCGTACGGACGCATGGCGGAAGCGTCGGCGGGGAAGGACTCCGTCACCGGCCACTGGGAGATGATGGGCATCGTGCTCGACGGCGCGTTCCCCACCTTCCCGAACGGGTTTACTCCAGAGATCATCGCGGAGTTCTCGCGCCTCACCGGCCGCGCGGTGCTCGGCAACAAGGCGGCGTCGGGCACGCAGATCATCGACGAGCTCGGGCCGGAGCACCTGCGCACAGGCGCGCTGATCGTGTACACGTCGGCCGACAGCGTGTTTCAGATCGCGGCGCACGAGGAGATCGTCCCGATTCCCGAGCTCTATCGCGACTGCGAGATCGCGTACGCCCTGGTCGGCGAGGGGCTCGGCGTCGGTCGGGTGATTGCACGGCCGTTCATCGGCACGCCCGGCCATTTCACGCGGACGGCCAACCGCCACGATTACGCGCTGCCGCCGTCAGGCGAGACGCTGCTCGACCGCGTCAAGGCGGCCTCGATCCCGGTCGTGGCGATCGGCAAGATCGAGGATCTGTTTGCCGGCCGCGGGATCACGCGGGGAATCCACACGTTCAGCGACGACGATGGGATGGACAAGGTCGAGGCGCAGATGCAGGTCGTCGACCGCGGCTTCATCTTCATGAACCTGGTCGATTTCGACGCCCAGTACGGCCACCGCAACGATGTCGCCGGCTACGCGGCCAATCTCGAGCGCTTCGACGCGCGGCTCACGGCGCTGCTGCCGCAGCTGCGAGACGACGACCTCCTCGTCATCACGGCCGATCATGGCAACGATCCGACGACGCCGAGCACCGATCACGCGCGGGAGTACGTCCCGCTGCTCGTGACCGGCGTCCACGTCCGCGCCGGAGTCGACCTCGGCACCCGCGCGACGTTCGCCGATCTCGGGCAGACGCTGGCCGAGCTGTTCGCCGTCGGCCGCCTCGCCCACGGCACGAGCTTCCTTTCGGAGATCACGACATAGGAACGCGAAGCCCGCTAAGCCCGCAGAGTATGATTTGGTTTGCTTTGCGTTCAACCGTATGGATACCCTTCGTCAACAGCTAGAGGCGCGCGAGCGCGATATCCTGGCGCCGCAGGCGGCGAAGAGCGCCGACTCGCGCGGACGCCTCCGCCCGGCGCCAGAAGACGACGTCCGGCCGGCGTTCCAGCGCGACCGCGACCGCATCGTCCACTGCAAGGCGTTTCGCCGGCTGAAGCACAAGACGCAGGTGTTCTTCGCGCCGGCGGGCGACCACTACCGCACGCGCCTCACGCACACGCTCGAGGTCTCGCAGATCGCGCGCACGATCGCGAAAGTCCTGCGGTTGCACGAGGAGCTGACGGAAGCGATCGCGCTCGGCCACGACCTCGGCCACACGCCATTCGGTCATGCCGGCGAGCGCGTCATCGACGCGTTGATGCCGGGCGGCTTCAACCACTACGAGCAGAGCCTCCGCATCGTCGACGTGCTCGAGAACGACGGACAGGGACTCAACCTGACGTGGGAAGTGCGCGACGGTATCGCGAAGCACTCGAAAGGGAAGTCGGGCGCGCCCGTCGGGATGTCCGCGGCGCTCCGCGCGAGCACGGTCGAAGGGCAGATCATGCGCGTCGCGGATCTGATTGCCTACGTCAACCACGACATCGACGATGCGACGCGCGCGGGGTTGCTGAAGGCGGAGGATTTACCAGCGGATCTCGTCGGCGTGCTCGGGACCTCATCGTCCACTCGCATCGGCACGCTGGTGAAGGACGTCGTCACCGAGACGCTGGCTGGCGGGCTGACCGAGATTCGCATGAGCGACCGCGTGCTCAAAGCCGTCCTCGAGCTTCGCAGCTTTCTGTTCGAGGCGGTCTACGAAAACGCAATCGCCACGCTCGAGTTCAAGAAGGCCTCGGGGATTCTGAGCGGCCTGTGGGAAAAGGTCCGCGAACGGCCGGACGACTTCCTCGATCGCCCAACGATCGAGTCGGAAGGTTTGGACGCCGCCACGCGCGATTTCATCGCCGGCATGACCGACCGCTACGCGGTCCGCCTCTTCGAGCAGTTGTACATCCCCAAGCCGTGGGCGATCGACTGAACGACAGCGATGGACTATTCAGACGTTCGCTATTTGCTTTCCAAGAAGCCGGTTGACGACCGCGCGCTCAATCGCGTGGTGCTTTCTGCTTTGGGTGAAGCGTTGGGTAGCCGCGCGGCAGGGGGCCTCTCGATTGTGGAGCTCGGCGCCGGCGTGGGTACAATGGTGGCTCGTCTGGCTGACTGGCATGTCATCCGCAGTGCGGAGTACACGCTAGTCGATCGAGACGCCGAGAGCTTGGCCGCCGCGCGCGACCATCTCAACGCGTGGGCAGCGCGCGCTGAAACCACCGATCAGGGCTGGCGAGTGAGTGCGGATGGAGCGACCTCGGACGTGCGTTTCATTCACTCCGACGCGTTTGTATTCCTCACAGCTCCGGACAATCACCACCGATACGATCTCGTGGTGGCCAACGCCGTGCTCGATCTGATGGACTTGCGTCCGACGCTGGAGCAGATCTGGCGAGCGGTCAAACCCGGGGCCTTGTATTGGTTCAGCATCAATTTTGATGGTGAGACTATCTTCTTGCCAGAGGCGCCGCTCGACGAGCGGGTCATGCGGCTCTACCACCGCACGATGGACGAGCGGGTTCGCGACGGTCAACCTTGCGGCGACAGCAAGACGGGGCGGCACCTACTGCAAGTGATACCCAAGTCCGGCGGGTCGTTACTGGCGGCTGGCAGTTCGGATTGGGTCGTGTTTCCCAGCCACGGCAAGTACCCCGCAGACGAAGCGTACTTTCTGCACCACATCGTCAATACACTGTGGGTCGCTCTCAAGGACCATCCTGAACTGGCCGGAGGTGACTTTGAGCGCTGGATCCATACTCGCCACGAGCAAATCGAGGGAGCCGAACTGATCTACATCGCCCATCAGCTGGACGTCGTGGGCCGCGCACCGGGCGCTGCTCGCGCATGACGAACGCGAGCCGGGCGTTGCCCGTGACCATGCGAACGGTTCTCGCGCGACGCACACGCACGTGCCCGCTGGCGCAGCCAATGGCGGGCCCCAGACGGTGAAGGCCGGAGCTCCGGCGTCGACGCAGTTCAGCTGTCGCGTGCACCTGCTCGAGCCAGATTCCGGCGGGCGGATCAGCGGTGGCTATCTGTACAACCGCCGCATCACGGAGGGGTTGACTCAGATCCAACGGCACGCGTTCAGTCCGGGTGTCCTGGCTGAGGCGTTGGCGGCTCTGCCCATTGAACAACCTCTTCTGGTGCTGTTGGACTCGCTGTTCTTGAATCCCGAGCACATGGCTCCATGCTTGGAGTGGCGCCAGCGCGGTGAGGTTCGGCTCGGCGTCCTGATGCACGCTCTGCCGTCATTCATCGAGCGTGCCCAGGACCGTCAACTCCTGTCCGCTTCGCTGCCGCTGGCCCCGACGCCAACCGAACTGACGCTGCTCGATCGGCTGGATCTGTTGGTTGCGCCAGGCCCCTACGTGCCGCGTGTCGTCGGGGAGGCGGGCTGCGCGATTTCTTGTTTGGTGTGTCCGCCCGGCATTGATCGGTCGCTCGCGCCGCGTCCGACAGAGCGCCCGCCGCATACCCCCGTGCGTGTGCTTTCGATCGGAAATATCACGCCGCTCAAGGGTTTCTCGGATGGAATTGCCGCGTTAGCGGCGCTCGCCGATTTGGCTTGGGACTGGTCCATTGTGGGCGACGCTTCCCTCGCCCCCCAACACGTGGCGGCGCTCAGGGCCGAGGCTGAGCGAGCTGGTATCCAGGACCGAGTGCATCTGCTGGGCCCGAAGAGCCACGCGGAAACGTTGGAGGTACTGAG
>Ga0315281_10005347_pt1 | contig 18417 bp, 19 predicted proteins | sample YL17G07_0_MG_FD_204540 | JGI IMG/M metagenome (GOLD analysis project Ga0315281, IMG submission 204540) | Sediment microbial communities from Yellowstone Lake, YNP, Wyoming, USA - YL17G07_0 | ecosystem: Environmental > Aquatic > Freshwater > Lake > Sediment | place: USA: Wyoming | collected...
ATTACGTTCAGCAGTTCGGATGAAATAACGAAGAGAGATGGGTAGCGAATTTGCACTACTTTGTCTAAATTGGCCACCGTCCAAATTAATGAAGTGACCAGTGTTGACTTGAATATCCCGTTTTTTTTCGAAACGATGTCAAAAATGAATCCCCGAAAAATCAATTCTTCAACCAAGAAAACGGCTACTGAAAAAAAATAAGCCGCTGGGGCATCAAAAAGGGTTGCCAGCAGCAACGTAACGAAGCCATCGGCTCCCTCGAATGTTGTCTTATTGAGAAGATATCCTGCGATGACGGTAACAGATATGAGTGCCAGAGGGGTCAGGAAAGCCAGAATATTTGGCCGCGCATCCCATCTGCGAAGCCCGTAGATGCCCGGAGGAAAATTCCAACTATATTTGCGAATAAATAAGAATGCCAGTAATAAGAACAGCAAGATCTTCATATCGACAAGGAATTCCCAGAGGTGAAACTGAGTATTGACTCCCAGGAATGCCACTGCCGCTGAGGCCACCGAAATCAGAAGAACATAGAACAAAAATTTGGAATATGGGCTGAATTTTCGGATCATTCAACGTCCGTCTTGTTGTCCGAACTTAAAATACAGATTCTCAGTTACCCGACGAGAACGCTGCCTCCATTCACATTTAGGATCTCGCCGGTAATATGGCGGGAAAGGTCGCAAGCCAGAAATAAAATGGGTCCTGCAATATCTTCGGCTGTAGGTACCCTCCCGATCGGTATACCTTTTCGTGCTTCTTCGGCCAATTTCTGGTTGCGGAGCACATCGGCGCTCAGATCTGTGTCAACCCAGCCCGGGGCCACGCTATTAACATTTATGTTAAAGCCCCCCAGTTCCGTCGAGAGTGACTTTGTCAGTGAAATGATCGCTCCTTTTGATGCAGCGTAGTGGGAATGAAAGGCTTCTCCCCGTTGTCCTGCAGTGCTAGAGATGTTGATGATTTTTCCGAAGTGGCGCTTTTTCATGTAAGGAACCGTTGCGTTAATCATATGGAAAGTTCCATTCAGGTTTATTTCCATTGTCTCATTCCATGTTTCTTCTGTCATCTTACCCATCTCTCCATGCGTCCAAATACCTGCGTTGTTCACCAGAATGTCAATCTGGCCAAATTTTTGCATGGCCTTTTCCACTACCTTTTTCGCATTTTTCGCTTTTGCCACGTTCGCTCTGATGATAATGCATTTCCTGCCTAAAAGTTCTATTTCTTCTTGCACTTCTTTCGCTGCTTTTTCGTTCTGGACATAAGTCAACAAAATATTCGCGCCAGCCTTGGCAAATAGAACTGCCGTGGCGGCACCTATGCCGCGTGATCCGCCAGTAATGATCGCGACCTGATCTTCCAGACTTATCATTAGTCTTCCTTTTTCCATTTAGTGAATTTTGTTCTTTTCTGAGTTTTAGGACTTTACTTTCTCACAAATATACAAATTAGACTGTGATTCTGCAACGGAATTGTTTGGACTAAATAAGACTAATTTAGTCCAATTTACGAATTTGCCATATTTTTGAAGATATCTGTTGACACAGAGGTCTTCCTTCCTTATATTTATTTAGATTAAGTCTAAATAAATGATTGGTACGGATATTGTAATTGTTTGACGTATTTAGTGTATCAATCAAAGGGCTTATATGGACATAGATGCCGCCAAAGACAATTTTACAAAATACCTTAGATCTGGTAACTACAGAATCACGCCTGAAAGATTTCAAGTGCTTGAATCGGTTCTTAAGAACGAAGGACATTTCGATGCCGACGGGCTGTTCCTTCAGCTGAAATCGAGCGGCTCAAAGGTCTCCAGGGCAACGGTCTACAACACTCTTGAGCTGCTGCAAGATTGCGGGTTAATTTCAAAGTACCGCTTCGGCGAAAATCACTCCCGGTATGAGAAAGCATTCGGGCGCCCCCATCATGATCACCTTATCTGCCTTGAGTGCGGAGACATTATCGAATTTGTCAGCGACAAACTTACAAAGATCCAAACAGATGTGTGCAGAGAAAATGAATTCAAATCTCAAAGTTCGACTCTTCAAATTTTTGGCACGTGCAAGAAATGTCAAGAGGAAGAATAATACTCTATGGATAATCTAAATAAGACACTCTCAGAAACACCCGTCGGAAGATTTGTGCGGATACGCGAGCTCTTATCGGAGCCGGATGTGTGCCATCGTTTGCGTGAAATGGGATTCTGCGAGAATGCCATTATTCGATTGGTAGTGAATGGAGAAGGCAACCTCATTTGTGAAGTTTGCAATACCCGGGTTGGACTCAATCAGTCTATCGCCCAAGATATTATCGTGGCGTCATTCGAATGAACATGCCCAAAGTTACGCTCAACACCCTTATTCCCGGAGAGCGTTGCATGATTGAGCGAATTGAATCTGGAACGCTGTCCGTCCGGCAACGCCTGCTCGAAATGGGATTAACAAAAGGAACGAATATTGAATTGATTCGTTTCGCGCCGATGGGCGATCCGATTGAAATTTCAGTTCGCGGGTACCGTTTATCGCTTCGGCGGGTTGAGGCCGAGTCGGTCATCGTGTCGAAAAACTCCCATCAATGAATTCCTTAAAGACTGATATACAGTTGCGGCACATCGCGATCATCGGCAACCCGAACGCTGGAAAGACTACCCTTTTCAACGCGCTCACCGGAATGCGTCAGAAGGTTGGCAATTATCCGGGCGTCACTGTAGAAAAGAAGGAAGGCAGAATTATTTTTGACGATGGAAGTGAAGCGATCCTGCTCGATCTGCCCGGGACCTACAGTCTTACCGCAAATTCTCCCGACGAAAAAATTGCTACAGACATCCTCCTCGGACGCGTGGACCACACTTCCCTTCCCGAACTTGTTGTATGCGTGGTTGATGCCAGTAACCTCGAACGAAATCTTTACCTGATCAGTCAAATAATTGATAACCGCCTTCCCGTCGTCGTTGCGTTAAACATGTTTGATGTTGCCGAGCGAGACGGATTGAAGATTGATGTTCAAAAACTGTCGGCAGAACTGGGAGTTAAAGTCATCCCTACGGTCGGGAGCAAGTCACTGGGGATTGAAGAACTGAAGGCGGCGATCGCCGGACATGTTGAACCATCTGCGCAATCGCGTCAGTGGATATTGCCGACGCCGGTCCAGGAGGAGTGCGACGAGCTGAAGGGCTTGCTCCAACAAATGCATCGTCTCTCTGAACCAATCGCGTTCCACGAAGCGATCGTTCTCTTGACCTCGCCGAGCGCCTTGTCGGAACACAATGACCGTTATGCACCGGGCTTGATCGAACACGTGAAAAGGGATCATCAGAAGCTGGACCTACTCGGGATCGATCGGCATTCTGTTGTCGTGGAATCCCGTTACGAGTGGATCAAGCGTGTCTGTTCTGCTGCCACAGTTTCGCGCAGGCCCACGGGAATGAGCACAAGCGACAAGATCGACCAAATCCTCACTCACAGAGTATGGGGCTTTGTGATCTTCATCGGTTTGATGACGATAATGTTTCAATCGATCTTCTCTTGGGCAAACGTCCCAATGGAATTGCTCGGCGACGGTTTCAACTGGGTCGCCGCGCAGGTATATGCCGTGATGCCTGCAGGAGACCTCCGCGATCTTATCGTCAACGGAGCGATTGGAGGAGTTGGCGCGGTGGTGACCTTTCTTCCACAAATAGTCTTTTTGTTCCTCTTTATCGGGTTCCTCGAAGACACCGGGTATATGGCACGCGCGGCGTTCATCATGGATAGATTGATGAGCAAGGTCGGCCTTCACGGAAAGTCTTTCATCCCTTTGCTCAGTTCATTTGCGTGTGCGATCCCAGGCATTATGGCCACTCGCACCATTGAAAGCCGCAAAGATCGCCTCGTAACGATGCTTGTGGCTCCGCTGGTTAGTTGCAGCGCGCGGCTGCCGGTTTATGCGCTCATGATCGCTGCGTTCATTCCACGAAAAACAGTGCTCGGGATTTTTTCGTTGCCGGGTCTTACGCTTGTTGCGATGTATCTTCTCGGACTGACGGCTGCCCTTTCAATGGCTTGGGTTTTTAAGAAAACTCTGTTAAAGAGTGAGGCGCCTGCTTTTATCATGGAGCTCCCGCCGTATAAGATACCTTCCCTTAAATCCGTTCTCTTGCACATGTGGGAGCGTTCTGTTCTCTTCTTAAAGCGCGCCGGGACAATTATCCTTGGCGTCTCGATCGTACTCTGGTTCCTTGCGACGTACCCAAAGCTCGAGTACGCCTCACCTTCCGAACAGCTCAACCAGAGTTTTGCCGGTCGGGCTGGACATCTGATCGAACCGATTATTAAGCCGCTGGGGTTCGACTGGAAAATCGGTATCGGATTAATCGGGTCGATATTACAACGGGAAGTTTTCGTCAGCACGATGGGGACGATCTATAACATAAAAGATGCAAAACAAGAGATGGGCAACATCTCATTGCGAGAGCATCTCCAGCATGACGTGGATCCGCTAAGCGGCCTCCCGACCTTCACCGCCCTGACAGCAATTTGTTTGATGGTGTATTACGTTCTCGCCATGCAATGTATGTCGACCGTTGCGGTTGTGCGGAGGGAAACAAATGGCTGGAAGTGGCCCCTGTTCCAAATAAGTTACATGACGGCCCTAGCGTACTCCATCACATTCATTGTCTATAGAATCGGACTCGTACTAACTGAAGGATAATTCGGTGGACTGGCAGCAAATTGTTTCATTGGGAATCGTGACATTGAGCGTGGTTCTTCTTGTGCGAAGCGAAATCCAAAAAAGGAAGCGCGCCAGACTCTCAGGATGCGGACACGACTGCGGATGCGGAGAGTCTGCATCCGTCGACGAAGAAATTTTCACCGTGGCCACAAAGCAACGCCATCAACAATAAAAAAAATGCACCACCGGTTTATTGAGCCTCGCGAAAGGTCAACGGCAATGCACTTTGATACAGAGAAAACACCAGCGAACTGATGTCCCTTTTCTCGTTGGTAAGATACTGAACGTGCTCTTGTTTGTCAAGCCACGGGAATGCAGAGATATGGAAACGATGGTGCGCCTCTCATCCACTAACCATTGGAAAGTAGTACCGGATGCATTCTTCCAGAAAGCTATTTTTTCTTTTGCTAGTCCTTTTTACAGCAATATCGAACTCTTCGGCAAACGAGAGGCGATTCGCTTATACGTATGAAACCTCCGTCCTTCTCCCCGGCAACCGGGAGATCGAAGTATGGAATACATTCCGCACCGGCAAGAGCTACTTTTTCCGGCGAATTGACCAACGTGTTGAATACGAGTTCGGCGTAAGCAGAGATCTGATGTCGTCAGTCTACCTTAATTACAGTATGAAGACCGAAGATTCAAACGGCGACGCACCCGGGGGAAATTCGACCTCATCGTACGAACTCGGTTTTTCAAATGAGTGGAAATACAAACTCACCGACCGCATGGCCGATCCGGTTGGCATCGGATTATACGGAGAGTTTACGCTGATTCCTGGAGAATTTGAGTTAGAGGGTAAGATCCTCTTTGACAAAGAATTCAAGGATTTTCTTTTTGCTTTCAACAGCGTCGTGGAGCACGAATGGGAAACCGAGCTTGATAATGGAGAGAGCAAGACCTTGAAGGAGTTGAAGGTAGAATTCGACCTAGGTGCTGCTTTTTTCCTGAGCCCTCAATTCACCATCGGCCTTGAAATACGAAATCACAACGAAATCGTCTCCGGAACGTGGGAACACTCCGCGCTTTTTGCGGGACCTGTCCTCTCCTTTACAACCGATAAATGGTGGGCGACGGCGACTGTGCTGCCGCAACTCACAAGTCTCAATGGTGCAACAAGTGGAAATCTGGTCCTCGATGAGCATGAAAGAGTTGAAACACGGCTTCTCTTCTCATTTCAGCTGTAACATGAAGAGCATTCGCATTTGCGCTTATCTGATTTCTGCAGCACTGACCTTTGCGTCGTGTGCGGGTTCAATCCCGATGCCTGACCTCTCGCATGCGGAACGAGCTTCACACAAATGGTACGGCACAACTCTGCATGACCTCACTGCAGGCCGGCAGCTTTATATCCAAAAATGCTCGGGATGTCATGGTCTGAAGGCGCCTGCACGGTTATCCGCGCAACAATGGGAGGGCATCCTAGCGGAGATGAAAACTAAAGCGGGCGTGAAGGATGACGAGGAAAAAATGATTATGAAGTACCTTGTGACGATAAGTGAAATGGATAACGAAGATGGAAAAAGATAAAAAGGTTTGTGTTTCGTGCTATCAATTCGTAGTTTAGTAATAGGAAAGGGACCATTATGAGCGAACAAAATACGTTGGCGATTACGGAGGAGCAAGTCCGCAATGCCCTCAAAGATGTTCATGATCCCGAAATTCCAGTGAGCATTGTCGATCTTGGCCTGGTGTATGAAGTTAAGATTATCGACGACTGGGTAGGAATAAAAATGACATTGACTTCGCCTGGCTGCGGCATGTCGACGATGATCGCCAATAATGCCCGCGAACGTGTTAAGAAGATTCCGGGAGTTACAGATGCCGATGTCCGCATCGTATGGCAACCGCAATGGACGCCTGCGATGATGACCGACGAAGCCAGAAAGAAGCTCGGCTGGAAGGGATGACGATTTAGAAGGTCTATGAAACTCAAAAGGCATCCCGAATTGCTGCGGGATGCCTTTTTCTTGTGTCGAGGGCTGCTTTCCGAGACTGAGTTCTAGACATTGAAACGAAAGTGAACAATGTCGCCGTCCTCAATCAGGTAGTCCCTTCCTTCTACGTAAAGAGCGCCTTTATCTTTTACCGCCTGCTCGCTTTTCAATCGAATCAAGTCATCGTACTTCATGATTTCCGCACGAATGAATCCTTTCTCAAAATCGGAATGAATAACGCCAGCGGCCTCTGGTGCTGTCGCCCCTTTCCGCACCGTCCAAGCGTGAACCTCCTTCGGTCCCGCGGTAAAGAAAGTGAGCAGATGGAGAAGATCATATCCCTCACGAATCACTTGTTGGAGTCCCGATTCTGTTAGGCCTAATCCTTCGAGAAAGCCGACCCGCTCTTCGGCCGGAAGCTCGGCCACCTCAGCTTCGACAGCAGCACTGATCACAACGACTTTCGCGTTCTCTTTCTTTGCTACCTCGCGGACCTGGGCAATATACCTGTTCGATCCCACAAGGTCTTGCTCATGTACGTTACAGACGTACATAACAGGTTTGTTCGTTAGCAAATGCATGTCTCGGATTGAAAGTCTATCGTCGTCGCTCTCAATTTTTAAATATCGCGCAAGGCGCCCATCGAAAAGATGGCTTCTGAGGTGTAGACAAAACTCGTACTCCGCCTTGAATTTCTTATCCCCCGTCTTTGCTCTTTTCTCCGCTTCAGTGGACTTCTTTTCGACGGTATCCAGGTCTTTGAGAATGAGCTCTGTCTCGATCAGTTCGATATCGCGTTTGGGATTTACACTGCCGTCGACGTGTACAACGTTTTCATCGTCAAAACAGCGGACAACATGTGCAATTGCATCGACGTCCCGTATGTGAGAAAGAAATTGATTACCGAGTCCTTCTCCCTTGCTTGCCCCTTTGACAAGGCCGGCAATGTCTACAAATTCGATGGTGGAAGGAACAATTTTCGGCGGCAAATAGATCTTCGCCAATTCCTCCACGCGCGAGTCCGGAACGACCACGACACCGACGTTAGGATCAATTGTACAGAACGGATAATTTGCTGCCTCGGCTCCCGCGGCAGTTATTGCATTGAATAGAGTCGACTTGCCCACATTCGGAAGTCCGACGATACCGCAATTAAATCCCATTACTCAATTTCAGAAAGTTGGTCACAAGTGGTGTAAACTGACTTCATACAAATATACCGAATCGAGTCCGCATATCCAAGATCGATGTCATAATCATACAATTTGAGCCCCCTATTTGAATTCATTAAGAAAGTTCTTGCATAATTATGCACAGTACTGTATATTTATTCAGTTCGATTTATTAGCACAAAGGCATTGCAGATGACAGTTTCCATCGTTGGAGCTTCCGGGTACTCCGGAGCCGAACTTCTTAGAATCCTGTTTCGCCATAAGGACGTTCACGTGAAGAAGGTCTTCGCAAACAATAACGCCGGGAAACGCGTTGACGAAGTCTATGGAGTCTTTCGCGGTCAGACCAACCTCGTTTACGAGAAGTATTCCCCGGATCAGATTTCTGATTCTGATGTAGTTTTTATTGCGCTCCCGTCGGGCGATGCAATGCACATCATTCCTGAAATACTCAAGGCGAACAAGCGTGTGATCGACCTTGGCGGAGACTTTAGATTGAAGGATGCCAGCATCTATCAAAAATTCTACAAACACGAACATGTATCAAAAGAGTTTTTGGCACAATCGGCGTATGGCTTGCCAGAATGGAACAGCGAAAGAATTCGCAAGTCACAGCTTATTGCTAATCCAGGATGTTACGCGACAAGCGCGATTCTTCCGCTACTTCCCCTCGTAAAAGAAGATATCATCGAGGAAAAAGGTATCATCATAAACTCTTTGTCCGGTGTGTCGGGGGCGGGAAGGAGCACTTCGATAGAGCTATCATTCTCTGAGGTGAACGAAAGCGTGCGGGCGTACAAAGTGGGCGTGCACCAGCATACTCCTGAAATTGAATCGGTTATCAGCGATGCATCGGGGCGCGATGTGACGGTTACGTTTGTTCCGCATCTCATTCCTATCACAAGAGGAATCAATACGAGCGTCTACGCTCGATTAAAGCGCGCCGCGACACAAGTAGATGTTTCGGCGATATATCAAAAATATTATTCCAAAGCACCCTTTGTCCGCGTTGACGCCGCAGCGATACCGGAGATCAAGAATGTGAACTATACAAATTTTTGTGACATCGGTTTCCGCATCGATGAAAGGAATAGGACGATTGTACTCTTAAGTGTCATCGACAATTTGGTAAAGGGCGCGGCCGGACAAGCCGTGCAGAACATGAACATCATGTTTGGATTCAACGAAACGGAAGGACTTTTATAGGAAGTGAAAAGTGACAAGTTAAAAGTTAAAAGAATTAAAGGCGGAATATGCGCGCCATTGGGATTTATGGCTTCGGGCATCCATGCTGGGATAAAGAGAAAGAAAAAAGATATCGCCCTAGTTGTTTCGGACGTGCCTGCATTTTCGGCGGGAGTCTTCACTCAAAGCAAGACCAAGGCTGCGTGTGTTCTTATTGATCAACGGCAGTTGGAAAGATCAGCATATGCAACCGCAATCCTCGTCAACAGCGGCAACGCGAATGCCTGCACCGGACGACGCGGGATGAACGACGCGCTTCAGTCGATCAAAACCACTTCGTATGTCCTTGGAATTCCGCAATCCCACGTGCTCGTATCGTCGACAGGTGTCATCGGTCAATTTCTGCCGATGAAGAAGATACATAGCGGAATTCGTGAGGCGTCAAAGTGCGTCCGCAAAGAAGGGAATATTGACGCGGCTGAAGGAATCTGCACTACCGACACATTTACAAAAGAGTACGCTGTTGAAATTAAGATCGGGGGCGTGCCAGTACGAATCGGCGGTATTGCAAAGGGCTCGGGAATGATTGCTCCAAACATGGCGACGATGCTTGCGTTTATAACAACTGACGTGAATGTAACGCACTCCCTCCTTCGCAAGGCATTGAATCGTGCAACCGAGACATCCTTCAACAGAATAACCGTCGACGGGGACACAAGTACAAACGATATGGTACTAGTGCTGGCGAATGGAAAAGCAAAGAATCCTCTATTAAAGGAAAACACCCCGGCATACAGACTCTTCTACAGAGTATTCGAGCACGTCATGATCGCTCTCTCAAAAATGATTGTACTCGACGGCGAAGGTGCGACGAAATTCGTCGAGGTCACTGTGTCAGGAGCGAAATCTCGGGAAGATGCCGAAAAGGCGGGCCGAACGATCTGCAACTCGATGCTGGTAAAAACTGCGATTCATGGAGAAGACGCAAATTGGGGAAGAATTCTTGCCGCTGTCGGCAGATCGGGCATAGACTTTAATCCGGATAATACCGAAATCTTTTTCGGCGGCCTTCGCATTCTCGGCAGGAATTATCGCATCTCATTTTCTGAAGAGAAGGCAAAAAAAATCCTCCAGCAGAAGAAAATAACTGTAACCGTCGACCTCCACGGCGGAAAACACTCAGCCACATTCTGGACATGCGATCTTTCAAAAGGGTACGTGGATATTAATGCGAGTTATCGGAGCTAGGAAGCTGTGCGTGAGAAGTAAGATGAGAGACACAAAATGATTGACCAATAATTGAGTACGACGCGTTTTCCACTTCTCACTTCTAAAGTCTTACGACTAACCCAAAAGGAAAAATGAAAAAAGAAGAAGTCCTTATAGAAGCACTTCCCTACATACAGACGTATGAGGGGAAAACGTTCGTTATCAAGTATGGCGGCGCCGCGATGACGGATCCGCTTCTAAAGGAGACATTCGGAAAAGATGTAACGATCCTTCGCAAGATAGGGATCAATATCGTTATCGTGCACGGCGGCGGAAAAGAGATCACGGATATTGCAAAGAAACTCGGCATCGAAACTAGATTTGTGGACGGGCAACGGTACACGGACGAGAAAATGGTGGAAGTTGTCCAAATGGTGCTGGCAGGAAAAATCAATAAAGAAATCGTAAACCTCATCAACCGCAACGACGGGGGCGCGATCGGGCTGAGCGGCGTGGACAATATGCTGCTCTGCGCGGAAAAGCTTGTTGAGAGAGAAGTAGACCTCGGTTTGGTAGGAAGCGTTACTTCAGTGAATGTGCCCTTCATCGAGTTGTTGCTTAAGAACGGAATGATGCCGGTGATCGCACCGATCGGCGTCGGCAGCGACGGAACAACCTATAACGTCAACGCTGATCTTGCAGCGGGCGCAATAGCTTCCGCATTGAAGGCGGAGAAGCTCGTTTATCTGAGCGACATCGAAGGCATCGTTATCAATAAGAAACGCATTTCTACCTTGACGGAAACGGAGGCCGGGCATCTTATCGAACAGGGAGCAATCTTCGGTGGAATGATCCCAAAGGTGCAGTCGGCCTTCAAGACACTTAACGGCGGGGTAAAAAAAGTACACATCGTCGACGGGCGCATCAAGCACTCCCTCCTTCTCGAGATCTTCACCGACGAGGGAATTGGAACGCAGATGATCCGCCAAGGTGTGCTCGCGAGACGATAAGAGAATATCAGAATGAACAGAGCGAACCGACATTTCACTATAAAAGAGATAATACAATCGCAACCGATTCCGAGCCAGGAAGAACTCTGCGTAGAACTGAAAAAACGAGGCTTTGATATTACTCAAGCGACACTTTCGCGCGATTTGAAGGAGATTGGTGTCGTCCGCATCCATTCGGAAGAAGGGCCTCGGTATGCACTCACCGCAGAGAGCGAGGAGCGAAAAATGAAATCGCTCATCGGGTTTGAGATCACCAGCATCGACTCCAATGAAGCGATGGTCGTGATTCGCACTTTGCCGGGAAGAGCGCCTGGCGTTGCGTCCTTCCTCGACTCGCTCCACAATCCACACTTTCTGGGTACGGTTGCCGGCGACGATACCGTGCTGGTGCTCCCCTCGTCAATTAAGAAAATTCATACAACTCTACAGGACATCAAGGATGCCCTTGTGGAACACACCGGGCAATGATAATATTCAGGAGTGTGCGGGTTCATAAGCAATCGTACGAAGGATCTCAAAGACACAATAATGCAGCATATCTCTTTGACTCATTACTCGCTGTAGTTACGCAAAAACTGAGAAACGTTCATGCTGAGCAAGGCGCAGAAAGCATATTTCGATCATCCTTCGACGCATCCTGCAAAAAACGCAGGATTTGCTCAGGATGAACATTTTTTCTGCGCCGCGTCGAAGCATAATGTGAGCAAAACTAACTACCTCCGTAACATCAGTTATTCATCATTCCATAAGGAAAAAGAGACTTGAAGAAGGAAAAAATAGCAGTCGCATACTCGGGGGGACTTGACACGTCCGTTATCGTGAAATGGCTCCAGGAAAAATATGATGCGGATGTCATCACAGTTACCGGAGATCTCGGCCAGCAGAAAGAGCTTGTTGGCGTTGCGGAAAAAGCGTACAAAACCGGCGCCAAAAAAGTGTACATACAAGATCTGAAGAAGGAATTTGTGGAGGAGTACATTTTTCCCGCGCTGAAGGCTGGTGCATTGTACGAGCACATTTATCCCATGGCGACGGCGCTCGGAAGGCCGCTCCTTGCCAAGGCGTTAGTTGAGGTAGCCCGTCGCGAAAAATGCACAGCGGTTGCTCACGGCTGTACCGGAAAAGGAAACGATCAGGTACGGTTTGAGGTTACCGTCATGGCACTCGCTCCTGAACTGAAAGTGCTCGCTCCCCTCCGCACTTGGGAATTCAAGTCACGCGAAGATGAAATTGCCTATTGTGAGAAACACGGCATCCCTGTTTCGGCCACAAAGAAAAATCCCTATTCCATCGATGAAAACATCTGGGGAACCGCCATCGAGTGCGGAATCCTCGAAGATCCCATGGTCGAACCACCACAGGACGCATACCAGCGGACAGTTTCTCCCGAGGACGCTCCGGATAAGGCGACGTATGTGACAATCGAGTTCAAGGAAGGCGTGCCTGTCGGTCTGAACGGGAAAAAAATGGACGGCGTCGCCATCATTGAAAAATTGAATGAGATTGGAGGGGCGAACGGCGTCGGGAGAATGGATCTGGTGGAAAATAGACTAGTGGGCATCAAGTCGCGCGAGGTGTACGAAGCACCGGCTGCAGTAACGCTTCATTTCGCCCACAGGGAACTCGAACGTCTCACCCTCGACAAAGAAGTTTTCCATTACAAGGTGAAGTTGGCCGACGATTACGCAACAATTATTTACAACGGTCTTTGGTTTTCCCCGCTCAAGCAGGCGCTCGACGGCTTTATCAACGTGACTCAGAAAAACGTCACCGGCCTCGTGAAAGTCCGGATGTACAAAGGTAATCTCACAGTTGGAGGTCGCACATCGCCATACTCACTCTACGACACGAAGCTCGCGACGTATACTATAGATGATACCTTCGACCATTCAGCATCGGAGGGATTCATCAAGATCTATGGACTTGGGTTGAAAACATTCCATCGCGTCAATGCGTCGAATGACAGCAAAGCTGTAAAGCTCTTGAGGCGGAAAAGGTAGTTCGTGAGTCAGATTCCGAATTCAAGAATCCCCGGGAAAGAGACTTTTTCGGGGATTTTTTGTGGTGGCGCATTTTGGCAGAATTGCAGAGTAAATAAGCTATCCGATTGCTGCGAGCAATCGGATAGCTCGAAAACGTGCACCTGCTGGTGTCTTCCGATGCTTGACATTACACTGCGCCTTGTTTATTTTGTGCACAATATTGGGAGAATGGATACAAAATAAATGCGACAGTGCAGATATCGACAAAAATCGGTTTGCTGTCAGCCATAGTTCGGTAAGTCAATCGCCAGCCGAAACCATCCTTAGAAGGAAAGGAGTCATTCACTATGCAGAACATTTTTGATCTTTTCGTAGAGGACTTGACAGCAACCCTTATCGTCTTTTTGATTCTCTTTGCAGCAACCGCCTACTTCTTCGCAAGGAAGAAATCTGTTGCAGTTCTCTCCGGAGTGATACTTATCGCCCTTTCTTTGTTTTATAGTCCATTTATCTATTTGAGAAAAGCTGTGCTCGGATTGGCCGACTACAGCGCTAAGGGGAAAACCGAATTCGAGCAAACCAAGAAGTATCTACTCGCCAAACTACTTTTCTTGCTTCAGGCTCTCTTGGTGATATTATCAATCGCGATACTTGCCTCAGGCATTGTGTCTGGATGGAACCAAATGGTCCCGTCAAAAGAGCTTCGAGAGACAATCAGTACTACAGGGGATGAATTGCAGAAACTCAAAGTAGAGCTTCAAGAAATAGAGCCAGCTGCGAAAGAGATGGAGACTGTGTGGTCCACTCAACGTGATTCTCTGATGAAGGCATACAAGACTGAACGAGCACACATAGGCGAGACGATGATGGCGCAGAACAACGATCTTGCAACACGAATCAATGCGAGCAGCGATACTGCTCAACAAGCGCTCAGTGAAATAAAGTACTACCACGCCCAAAACGAGTACCGCACCAACCCTCCGGAATACGAACCCGTAATGATCGAAATTAAGAATTACCTAGATAGGCAAATCCTTTCGCCAGAGGTCAAGAATCTCCTTCTCAACTACAATGATAATTGGTACGCGCAGGTGCTCGCCCGTTTTGAGACTCGCGCATTGTCCGAAGACCAATTGAGATTTGCTCTTCAACCGGCCTATCACAATCGGCAGCAGAGATTAGACTATCTGAAAGAGACAATCCCTTCTCGAGAAAATGAGCTCGCGCAATTTCGCGCAGAATTAAAATATAACTTCGGGGCTTTGGGCTTGCAGATTCTGTTTACGATCCTCCAGTTTATTCTGTTCGTGTGGGTGGTCGGTCTTGTCATAGAATCCCTAGAGCTGACGGTGGACACAGCTGCGAATGTCCAAAAGATCCAGGAACATTTTAAGAATCAATAATACGAGTGGTATCGCCTGAAAAAAGGTATCACGAAGTTCGCCCTCTCATAAAAGTGTCGTTATGCTCAACTCATAACGGTACTTCGCAGCGGAATAATCGCTCGTAGCTCGTGTCGGCATTCCGTGTTTACTCGAACGTTCCTGCATTACCTAGCTCGTTCTTCCCTCTTCCTTTCTTGATATTCTTCGCTAAATCAATTACATTGATGTAGGAAAACGAGGCTTTGATTGCAAAATGTAGGTATTCTTACTGCCTTTATTTTTGGCTTGCTCTCCTTTGTTTCTCCATGTGTGCTCCCGATTGTTCCCGGTTATATTTCGTTTATCTCCGGAGTGTCGCTGGATGAAATGAATGATAAGCAACAGAAGAAGTCTGCGATGCGTTCAATAATATTGAACTCTCTCTTCTTCATCGGCGGATTTACACTTGTCTTTATCCTTCTCGGTGCAACGGCAACGACACTCGGAAAGACATTCAACGAATATTATTCTACAATCAGCAAAGCAGCTGGTGCGGTCATTATTGTGTTTGGACTGCACATGATGGGGGTGTTCAGAATACGCTTTCTGAATTACGAGAAGAGATTTCATGTCGGGGAGAAAAAGCTCGGGATGTTCGGCTCGTTCCTGGTCGGGAACGCATTCGCATTCGGTTGGACGCCTTGTATAGGCCCAGTGCTGGCGGCGATACTGGTCATCGCGAGCCAGCAGGACACCGTCTACAAGGGCATCGCGTTGCTGGCGAGTTATTCTCTCGGGCTCGGGATCCCATTTTTCTTGACGGGGATCAGCATCAACATCTTCTTCAACATGTTTAACAGGATAAAGAAATATTTTCACGCCATCGAAATTGTGGGCGGCGCAATGCTCGTTATCCTCGGCCTCCTCATTATCACAAATTATCTGACAATTATCTCAGCATATTTTTCACGCTGGTTTCCATTTCTCAATGAACTATCGTAACGACATAAGCAAAGGACGAACACTGCATGGTTAAGAAAACAAAATCACTGGATGAAGTGACGATTCGATTCGCGGGAGATTCGGGGGACGGGATGCAATTGACGGGAACGCAATTCACGAACACGTCCGCGATCATGGGAAACGATCTGAGCACACTCCCCGACTACCCGGCAGAAATTCGCGCTCCGCAAGGAACGCTTTTCGGCGTAAGCGGATTCCAAATCCACTTCGGAAGCACGGAGATCAACACGCCGGGCGACCAATGTGATGTTCTTGTGGCGATGAATGCTGCGGCGTTGAAAGTGAATCTTCGCAGCCTTGTGGATGGAGGCGCCATTATTGTCAACACAGACGGCTTCAACGACAAGAATCTCAAACTCGCCGGCTATGACTCGAATCCGCTGGCTGATGCTTCCCTCTCGAAATACCAGCTCTTTCAGGTCGACATTACAAAATTGACGAGCCTCGCGTTGGCGGACATGAATCTGCCGACAAAAATAGTCGACAGAACGAAGAATTTTTTTGCACTTGGGATGATGTACTGGATGTATAACCGCTCCGTCGATACCACGGTCGAATGGATCCGCTCAAAGTTCAAGAGCAAGCCCGACATCGTCGAAGCCAACACGCGCGTGCTGAAAGCCGGGTGGAGTTTTGCGGAGACGACCGAAATCTTCAACGTCCGGTACGATGTGAAGGCAGCATCTCTCCCGCGCGGAAAGTATCGCAACATCACCGGCAATACTGCCGTTGCGCTAGGGCTGGTCGCAGCAGCGAACAAAGCGAAGCTCGACCTTTTCCTCGGCAGCTATCCAATCACGCCGGCGAGCGATATCCTTCACGAGCTTTCGATGTACAAAGAGTTTGGCGTGAAAACTTTTCAAGCAGAAGATGAAATTGCCGCGATCACAAGCGCGATTGGCGCCTCATTCGGCGGCGCGTTAGCGGCAACAACCACAAGCGGTCCGGGTGTTGCGTTGAAAACCGAGGCGATCGGGTTGGCGTTGATGGTGGAGCTTCCACTCCTCATCGTCAACGTTCAGCGTGGCGGCCCAAGTACCGGGCTTCCGACTAAAACGGAACAAGCAGATTTGCTTCAAGCCCTCTACGGTCGCAACGGCGAGGCACCTGTTCCCGTTCTTGCCGCGTCAACACCGAGCGATTGCTTCAACACGGTATTCGAAGCTGCGCGAATCGCGTTGAAGTTTATGACTCCCGTGATGGTGTTATCCGACGGATATCTTGGCAATGGATCGGAGCCGTGGCTGCTCCCACATGTTAAAGACCTCCCGGACATTTCGCCAAAGTTCCGGATCGATCCGAACAATTATCTCCCGTATTTGAGGGACGAGGCTACGCTTTCGCGCGAGTGGGCAATTCCTGGAACGCCCGGACTAGAGCATCGTATCGGCGGTCTGGAAAAACAAGATAAGACCGGAAACGTGAATTACGAGCCGGAGAATCACGATAAGATGGTTCACCTGCGCGCCGAGAAAGTGGAGCGGGTGGCAAATGATATTCCTCTTGCGAAAGTCGAAGGGGATGAAAAAGGCGACGTGCTCGTCGTTGGCTGGGGCGGAACCTATGGCGCTATTCGCTCGGCTGTAGAAGCAAAGCGGGCGGAAGGTAAATCGGTTTCGCATCTCCATCTGCGATATGTGAATCCCCTTCAGAAAAACGTGGGAGAAATTCTTTACAACTTCAAGCACGTGCTTGTGCCGGAGATAAATTTGGGACAACTCATTAAGGTGCTTCGTTCGAAATACCTGATACCGGCAGTCGGGCTGAACAAAATCCAAGGACAACCGTTCAAATCTTCAGAGATTGAAGAAAAAATAGATGCAATATTGGGAGGCAAATAAACATGAGTGTTCTCGTTGAAGAAGTTGTATCAAATAGCGAACCACCCGCAGCAAAATATACGGCAAAAGATTTTCAATCCGATCAGGATGTGCGATGGTGCCCTGGCTGCGGAGATTATTCAATCCTTGCACAGGTGCAGCGCATCATGCCCGAGTTGAATGTGAAGAGAGAAAACACCGTATTCGTTTCTGGCATCGGCTGTTCGAGCCGTTTTCCCTACTACATGGATACGTACGGATTTCATAGTATTCACGGTCGAGCCACGGCAATTGCTTCTGGCTTAAAGCTTGCACGACCCGAACTATCCGTTTGGGTGGTTACAGGCGATGGCGACGGACTGAGTATTGGCGGTAATCACATGATCCATCTCATTCGGCGCAACATCGACATCAACGTAATGATGTTCAACAACCAGATCTACGGATTGACGAAGGGGCAATATTCGCCCACTTCCGAATTCGGCAAAGTGACGAAGTCGACGCCGATGGGCTCGATTGATTATCCGTTTAACCCGGCCAGTTTGGCGCTCGGTGCAAGCGGCACATTCGTCGCACGCACAATGGACAGGGATCCGAAACATCTGCAGCAGATCATCAAGCGTGCTGCTGAGCATAAAGGGACGTCGTTCGTCGAGATCTATCAGAATTGCAACGTTTTTAACGACGGCGCATTCTTCACACTCACGGAAAAAGAATCAAGAGACGAAAACGTTCTGTATCTCGAGCACGGTAAGCCTCTAGTGTTTGGAAAGGAAAAGGACAAAGGAATCCGGTTGGACGGCTTCACGCCGACGGTTGTTTCCTTGAAAGAGGGAAAATATTCCGTCAACGATCTGATCATCCATGATGAGAACAATTCCACCTTGGCGTTCATCCTCGCGAACATGACGTACAATCACGCATTACCGCGACCAATAGGTATCTTTCTCAGCATCGAACGTCCAACTTATGAATCTCAAATGACCCGCCAAATACAAG
>Ga0315281_10005348_pt1 | contig 18413 bp, 22 predicted proteins | sample YL17G07_0_MG_FD_204540 | JGI IMG/M metagenome (GOLD analysis project Ga0315281, IMG submission 204540) | Sediment microbial communities from Yellowstone Lake, YNP, Wyoming, USA - YL17G07_0 | ecosystem: Environmental > Aquatic > Freshwater > Lake > Sediment | place: USA: Wyoming | collected...
ACTTGAAGGCGATGGTAAGACCGTGATGTTCGTGACCGTGGACCGCCAGCCCGCTGGTCTGATTGCTGTGGCCGATACGTTGAAGGAATACTCTGCCGAAGCCATCCAACGGTTGCACAAACTGGGGCTGGAGGTAGTCATGATCACCGGCGATAACCGCCGCACCGCCGAGGCCATTGCGCGGCAGGTGGGCATTGACCGTGTGCTGGCCGAAGTCCTGCCCCAGGATAAAGCCGAGGAAGTAAAGAAACTGCAAGCCCTCGGCAAGAAAGTGGCGATGGTTGGCGATGGCGTGAACGATGCCCCGGCTCTGGCGCAGGCCGACGTGGGCATGGCAATTGGGTCGGGCGCAGATGTGGCAAAAGAGACCGGTGACGTGATTCTCATCAAGGACGACATCCGCGACGTGGTGGTGGCGCTGGAAGTCGCCAAAGCGACCATGCGCAAGGTCAAGCAGAACCTGTTCTGGGCTTTCGTCTACAACATCCTCGGCATCCCGATCGGCGCGGGGCTGTTCTACCCCTTCATCTCGCTCATCATCAGCCCGGAACTGGCGGGGTTAATGATGGCCATCAGTTCGGTGACGGTGACGCTCAATACCTTGCTACTCAAAGGGTTCAAGCCTTCCATCCGGCACGAGGACAAGCCACAGCACGGCGCGGGCGAGCGCCAATCACAACTGGCCCCGGCCGCGGCAAGCGGCGACTGAAAGGATTGGGAGAAATGGAACACGAGCAAGTTGAAAAAGAAGTCGCGCGCAAGAGCGCCCTGATTTATCTGACCATTTCCATCGGCGCGTCGCTGCTGTTCTTATTGGCCGCCAGCCTGTTTGGGGATTATCCAGTCGTGGCCAAAATTGGCGGGATGGTGTGGGTTGGGCTACTGAGCTTGATCGTCTCCATGCCCATCGTGACCTCGCGCGTCAAGAAGCAAAAATGAAATCGGCACAGGGCAAGATTCCAGCTTGCCCCCGTTGTATCGAAATGTGAGATGTTCAGGCGGCTCGGCTTCCACTCAGACGAAATGGCATTGGCGCTTGTTTTGTGGCTGTGCAGCCTGCCGCTGGTCGCGTTGATTGTCATTCCATTCTTTGGCTTGAAGACGGCCGGCGTTATGGCGCTGGCGTTGCTCGTTCTCTTTACGATACTCTGCTGGGGCGTATGCACGTGGAAGATCGGCGCAGGCCGGGGGCCATAGACAAGGAGGCTGGCATGGCACTCAATCTCAACACCCTGTTCGTGTTTGGCATCGGGATCGTCGTCGTCCTGGTGGCCCTGATCGTCCTCGACCTGCTCTTCGCGGGCGGGGCCATGACGATGGGCACCATGCACGGCATGGCCATGCTGGTGAGCAACCCCATCGGGCAGAGCCTCTTGCTCGTGCTGCTCGCCATTCTGGGCGTGCTCGTGTACGCCGTATTCTTTCGCTGAAAGGAGGTGACAGACCATGGCCAAAGACCCCGTATGTGGCATGGAAGTAGACGAGAAGAAAGCCGCGGGCAAGTCGGAATACAAGGGGCAGACGTATTACTTCTGCTCCGGCGGTTGCAAGAAATCGTTCGACAAAGAGCCGGAAAAGTATGTCGGCAAAACGCAGCCGCCGTCTCAAGGCGGCCAGCATTAGGTCGCCAATCAGGGGCGGTTGAGCCACAGCCAGCCGCCCCGCATCACGCTTTTCAGGAAAATCATTGGAATGATTACCATCAGCATTGATCCCATCATTTTCAGCATCGGACACTTCATGGTGCGCTGGTATGGCCTAATTGTCATCACGGCCATCGGCCTCGCCGTGTGGCTGACGGCGCGCGAGGCCGAACGCAAAGGTTTCAAAAAAGACGACATCTACGACGGCGCGCTGTGGGTCGTCATCGGCGGCGTGCTTGGCGCGCGGCTGTTCCACGTCCTCGACCACTGGCCGCACGAGTTCGCCGCCAACCCGATCCGGGCGCTGTACATCTGGGAGGGCGGGCTGGCAATCTGGGGCGCCGTGTTCGGTGGTTTGATTGCGGTGGCGATCCTTGCCCAGCGGCGAGGTTGGCGGCTCCCGCGCCTGCTCGACGCCATCGCCCCCGGTCTCGTGCTGGCGCAGGCGGTGGGCCGCGTGGCGTGCATCATTACCGGCGACGCGATGGGCAAACCGACGACCGGGCCATTCGGTTTCGCCTACACCAGCCCAAACGCGATGGCGCCGCAGTTGGGCGTCTACTACACCCCGATGCCTGTGTACGAGATCATCGCCAACCTGGGCATCTTCACGTTGCTCTGGCAACTTCGCAAACGCAACTGGTCTGACGGACTGTTGTTCCTGCTCTATCTCAGTCTGTATAGCGTAGAGCGGTTCCTGCTTGGCTTCACCAGTTCTTATCAAATCATCGCCTTTGGGCTGACCCAATCACAAGTCGTCGCGCTCACCGGGTTAGCCATTGCCCTGCCATTGATGGCTTGGATGCGGATGCATCGTCCTGTCCCGGCTCGGGCGAGCTAAAGGCGTTTTACTCAAGCCCCCTCTGTCTGACCTATGTCAAAATCCGATTGGCATAGGCCGTTTTGCTTGTTTCGCCGTAGGCGAAAGCGCGCTATCTAAATTCCCGCTGGTGAATACACTATGACTACGCCGATGCCTGTGGGCGTCATCGTCTTTTGAGAGAGAGGTCAACCTATGTCCGTCAAAGACCCGGTGTGCGGCATGGAGATCGAGTCGCAATCCGCCTTCGCCACCCGCCAATACAAAGGCCAGACGCTGTACTTCTGCTCGGATAACTGCGTGAAGCAATTCGACGCTGACCCGGCGCAGTACGCCACTCCAGCCTCCGCGACCACCGGCATCCCGACCCATCGCTCCGGCCCGACGCGGATTGCGCTCCCCGTGAGCGGCCTGCACAAGTCGGGCGGCCCCGCGCTCGAGCGAGCGCTGAGCGCCATCCCCGGTGTGAGCAAGGCCAGCGCCAACCTGAAAGAAGGCCGGGTCTTTGTAGACTATGACCCAACTCGCGCCGCCGTCGCCGATTTACTCGACGCGGTACGCGCCGCGGGCTTCACGCCCAGCGGTCAGTCTCTGCGCCTGAAAGTCAGCGGCCTCTACTGTGCCGAATGCGTGGCGCGCATCGAAAACGCGCTCAAGGCCACGCCCGGCGTGCTGGATGCAACCCTGAACGCGGCGACGAATGAAGTGAAGGTGGAATACTCGCCCGTTATCGGCAACTTGAGTTTGCTGACCCGGGCCGTCGAAAGCGCCGGGCCATACACCGCCACGCGCGCCGCCGAAGCCTCCGAACCCGAGATGGACAAAGAAGCGCTAGCAACCGAGAAGGAATATCGCTCACTCATGCGCAAGTGGTGGTTCGCTGCTGGCTTGGGTGTGCCAACGATGATTCTCTCTTACGCCAATCTCTTTCCGATTCTGCGCGATTGGTTCCCGCGCGGTAGCATCGCTCAGTGGTATTTGTGGGTGGCGATGGGCGTCGCCAGCCTGGCGGTGATGGCCTACTCCGGCAGTCAGTTCTTCATCGGTATGTGGGAGGGGCTGAAACATCGCTCGGCCAATATGCACACCCTCATTGCGCTGGGCACGTCGGTTGCGTGGCTTTATTCCACCCTCGCCGTCTTCGTCCCCCAGATTTTTCCGTCGGAAGAATTTGTGGATGTCTATTACGATGTGACCGTCGTGGTCACGGCGTTGGTCGTGCTTGGCTTGGCAATCGAGATCAAGGCCAAAGGCCGCACCTCGGAGGCGATCAAGAAACTCGTCGGCCTGCAAGCCAAGACCGCGCGCGTGGTGCGCGACGGAAAAGAAGTGGACATCCCCGTGGAAGAAGTGTTGACCAATGATATCGTCATCGTCCGCCCCGGCGAGAAAATCCCAGTGGACGGCGAAGTCGTCGAAGGGAGTTCGGCGGTGGACGAGTCCATGCTCACAGGCGAGTCGCTCCCCGTCTCCAAGAAAGTCGGCGACGAAGTCATCGGCGCGACTCTCAACAAGACCGGCGCGTTCAAGTTCCGCGCCACCAAAGTCGGCAAGGACACCGCGCTGGCGAACATCATCCGCCTGGTGCAGGACGCGCAAGGCAGCAAGGTGCCCATCCAGCGCATCGTGGATCAGGTGTCGGCGTACTTCACGCCCAGCGTGATGATTCTGGCCATTCTCGGCTTCGTGGTCTGGTATGACTTCGGGCCGCAACCCGCGTTCACTTACGGCCTCATCGTCGCCGTGACGACGCTCATCATCGCCTGCCCGTGCGCGCTCGGCATGGCCACGCCGATGAGCCTGACCACCGGCATCGGCCTGGGGGCGCAGAACGGCATCCTCATCCGCTCGGGCGATGCCCTGCAAGCCGCCGAGAAACTCAACGCCATCATCCTCGACAAGACCGGCACGATCACCATCGGCAAGCCTTCACTCACCGATATGCTACTCACGCCAAACCAGAACGAGAACGATGTGTTGCGGCTAGCGGCCTCGGTCGAGAAATCGTCTGAGCATCCGTTGGCGCAGGCGATTGTGGAAGGCGCCCAGGCGCGCGGCTTGAAGTTGAGCGATGTGCAAACTTTCGACGCCATCCCCGGCCACGGCGTTTCGGCTACCGTGGAAGGTCATCGCCTCCTCATCGGTAATCTAAAGTTGATGAACCTTGAAGGCATTGCATTAGGCGATTTAGAAGAAAAATCAAAAGCCCTGGCTGACGATGGCAAGACGCCGATGTACGTGGCCCTCGACGGAAAGGCGGCCGGCATCATCGCCGTGGCCGACACAGTCAAGGAAGACTCGAAGACCGCCATCGCTGTACTAAAGAAGATGGGGCTGGAAGTGGTAATGATCACGGGCGACAATGAACGCACGGCTAAAGCCATCGCCCGGCAGGTGGGCGTGGATCGCGTGCTGGCCGAAGTCTTGCCGCAGGATAAAGCCTTCAACGTGCAGAAGTTGCAGCTTGAAGGCAAGAAAGTGGCGATGGTCGGCGATGGCATCAACGACGCGCCCGCGTTGGCGCAGGCCGACATCGGCCTGGCCATCGGCACCGGCACCGATGTGGCCATTGAAGCCTCAGACATCACCCTCATCAAGGGCAGTCTGATGGGTGTGGTCACGGCCATCCAATTGAGCCGCGCCACGATGCGCAACGTATACCAAAATCTGGTCGGTGCGTTTATTTACAACAGCGCCGGACTGCCCATCGCGTTGGGCGTGTTGTATCCGTTCTTCGGTATTCTGCTCTCGCCCATCCTGGCGGGGCTGGCCATGGCATTCAGTAGCGTGACTGTCATCAGCAACGCCAACCGGCTCAAGAGTTGGAAACCCGTACATTAAGCAGGCAGTAGGCAGTAAGCAGTAGGCAAGTTGTTTTGATTGCCTTCTGCCTACCGCCTTCTGACTACTGAAAAAGATATGTCTCCCGACAAAATCCTCGTCACCCTCGGCGGCCTCGCGGTCATCGCCTTCATCGTCTGGTTTTTCTGGCTGGTGAAAAAAACCGGTGTGAAGGCCGCGCTGACCAGCGGCGGGTATCAGGAAGTGATGATTCTCGTCAAAGGCGGCTACACCCCGGATGTGATTGTCGTCGAAAAAGGCAAGCCCGTGCGCCTGAACTTTGTCCGCGCCGAATCGTCGTCCTGCTCGGAAATGGTGCTGTTCCCCGACTTCAAGAAGAGCGCGCAGTTGCCCGAGGGCGAGACGGTGGCGGTGGAATTCCTGCCCGACAAGGCTGGTGAGTTCGAGTTCCAGTGCCAGATGGGGATGTTGCGCGGCAAACTCATCGTCGAATAGCCCCTCCGTTCTGCCTCCTCATTGCCAGAGCACCGTTCCTGCCCTGAATACGCCAAAGTGCTTATGGCGCAACAGGCGGAACGGCGCTTTCATTGTCTGAGCGTCTGGCGCTAAAGTGCAGAGTAACAGGAAACCACGATGAACCTACAAGGCCCCTCTGCCTATGGCCTCTGGCCGCTCGTCATTATTAACGCGGCGGTGTTCATCCTCTTCGCCTTCAGTTTCACCAAGCCGCGCACCGCCCGCGACTGGCGCTCGTTTGGCGCGTTCTCCGCGTTTCTGGTGGCGCTGTTCACCGAGATGTACGGCTTTCCGCTGACCATCTATTTACTGTCGGGCTGGCTGACCAGCCGCTACCCCGGCCTCGACCTGTTCGCACACAACACCGGGCACCTGTGGACGACCCTGCTCGGTTGGAAGGGCGACCCACACTTCAGCCCGATGCACTGGCTCAGCGATATCCTCATCGGCGGCGGGTTCGTCTTGATCGGCTCCGCATGGGATGTGCTTTACAAGGCCCAGCGCGCACGTCAAGTGGCTACCACCGGCCCGTATACCTATCTGCGCCATCCGCAGTATGTGGGCTTCATCGTGATCATGCTTGGCTTCCTCATCCAGTGGCCCACCCTCATCACCCTCATCATGTTCCCCATTCTCGTAACCATGTACATCCGGTTAGCGCGGCGTGAGGAGCGCGACGCGCTGGCAGAATTCGGTGACGCCTATGCTCACTACGCTGCGGCCACGCCCGCGTTCTTCCCGCGCCGGCCACAAGCCGTTACAGGAGATATCCGATGAAAAGAATCATTGGCCTGATTATCCTCGTGGCTCTGGTCGCCGGCGTAGCCTGGCTCGTGCAGCGTGGCGCGGGAGAGCGAGCCGTGTGGGGTGTGATTGATGAGATTCAGACGGCTACACTCAATGTCCTGAACCAGCGCCAGCCGGACGCGCTTGACGACTACTTCGCCACCGAGGCGGAAGGGGCGGTGGCCGCCGGGTTGGCCGAGACTCGGCAGGCTTATAAGGATTTCGTCTCACACCTCCCGGGCAACAACGCCGTCCAATTCCATTCGTTTGACATCCTCGCGCTCGAAGTCCACGAGGACGCTGGCCTCGCCAAAGTGACTTACCGCCTGCACTTCAGCGTCATCCGTAGCGGTCAGGCCATCTTCAGCGCCAAGGCCACACAAGACATCGCCTTGCGCAAGACCCCGCGCGGGTGGCGCATCTCCGGCGGCGACGCGCCGCAACTGGAGGATGTGATTGGCAACTGGCCCCGCAATAGACTATCAACCCGATGAAACTCAACTCGCTCGAATTTGCTCTGATGAACAATCCGGTTCGTGCCGCCTCGCAAGCGTGGCTTGAGACACCTTTGCTGATCGGCCCGCGCGGTTCGCTGGCCGGGAAGCGCGTGCTGGAAGTCGGTTGCGGGCGCGGCGTCGGGATCGAAATTTTGCTCGCGCTCGGCGCGGCGCGCGTCACCGGCTTAGACCTCGACCCGCAGATGATCGCCCTCGCGCAAAAGCGCGTCGCCAAATACGGCGCCCGCGCCCGCGTCTTTGTCGGCGACGCTGAGGCAATTGATGTGCCCGATGCCAGTTGCGACGCCGTGGTGGACTACGGCATCCTCCATCACCTCCCCAACTGGCCGCAGGCGCTAAAGGAAATCGCTCGTGTGCTACGAAGTCCCGACCCCGCGTCGGGAAAGCCGGGCGGCGTGTTCTATTTTGAAGACTTGCTCAAGGGCCTCGTCTCGGCCTGGCTGGTGCGCGATCTCTTCGACCATCCACAGGCCATGCAGTTTTATGGCCGTGAGTTCCGCGCCGGGCTGGAGGCCGCCGGTTTGCGCGCGCAAAAATGGCGGCAGTGGGGAGAGTGGGGTATCATGGGCCACGCCGGTAAACAAACGGCCTCGGAGAAAATCAACGCATGAATCAACCTGCGCCATCCCCTGAGCCGGAAATCCGCACCGTTTGCGGCGGAAAAATCACTGCCCCCGACCGCTACCCCAGCGCGCTGTATCGTGGCCAGCGGGTCTACTTCTGCACCCGCGCCTGCTTGCGCGCCTTTGAGTCTGACCCTGACCGCTTCATAGCGGGTGAGATCGAGCATCCCACCGAAGACGAGTGAAAGGTAATCTCACCCGTTTTCATGCTTGGAACGTCCCTTCGATTGAATATCCCATTATTGAGCGACCGACAATATTTCCAGTTTCTTGACCAGCCCGCGCACGTTGCCCAAACAGCACGAGCCTTGCGGGTTTCGCAAATCGCAGGCGCATTGACCGGTGTTGATGCCCTTGTTGATGTCGTCCACAATGGCGGCGCGCGTCCCAGGCGAGGCGGCGCGCACATCGCCCACCGTGTGCCGGAAGCAGTAGCACACCCACACGTCGTCGGCGTCCGGCTCTTTTTGATATACGCGCTCGCGCATATGCTCAACCGTGAAGGTCTGCTCGCTGTCGGGTGAGAAGTACACGACTGCGCAAGTCTGTGTGCGGCAAAACAGGTACTCTACATCGCGCACCTCGCGCAGGCTCACCGATAAGAGCGCCTTGACCGTTTGCCCTTGCACGGGCTTGGCGGTCTTTCCACATTCGGGGCAGGCATTAGCGGCGCGGGCCGAGCGTTGAAATCCTTGCGCGGGCAACTCGCAGACGGCGTTTCCCGCTTCGGGCGGGCAACAGCAGTTTTCAGTCATCGAAGAACCTTCCCTTCTGAATGGTGACCTGGCCGGTGTCGCGGTAGGTTTTGAGCAAATAGCAGATGCACCGCTCGCCGCGCACGTCGTCAAGGGGGAGGACGGCCCCCTCGGTTTGAAGTTGCTTGAGCGCGTCGCGCAGGGTCAGCAAACCGGCGATGCGGCGGTCAATCTCGTTGAGCCGCTCGCCGATGGCATCCAGCACACGTTGGCAGGGGGCGATGCCGTTGTCACGCGCCGCGAGGATTTCGGCGATTTCGTCCAGCGAGAATCCCAATGCGCGGGCGCTGGCGATGAACCGTAGACGCTCCTCATTGGCCGGCGTGTACTGGCGGTAGTTATTCGCCGCCCGCCGGGCAGGCGGTAGCAGTCCGATAGATTCGTAGTATCGGATCGTTTTCGTAGGGACGCCAGTTTGTTTCGCCAACTCGTGAATGAACATAGTAGTTGCTCCTGACTTTACACCTTCCAGCCGCTGGAAGGTCAAGACCCTTCCTCACCAGTATATAGCGGCTCGCACTCTCTCATCTCCGCCTAATCACCCCGCCCGCCAAATGGCGTATCCCAAACAGGCTAAACGCCTCTCACACCCTCACCCCTAATCCGCCTAGAGTCGTCCTTGGAGCAACATTTTGATTTCAAGGAGAGACTCGATGGAACACAATCCCCCCACAACTGATCGTCCATTGCACGTCCCACCCATTGTTTGGGTTCTGGGCCTTGGCCTGATCGCAGCGCTGGCGGCCGTTTTCATCTTCAAGGTAGCCGTTAGTACAGTCGTCTACTACGGTTTCATCGCTCTGATGATGGGTGGCCACTTCTTCATGCACGGCTCGCATGGCGGGCATGGCGGTCACGCCGGGCATGGGCAACGCCCCGGCACAACCACCAACGGGGATGGCCCGGCCAGCGCGGCTCAATCCGACCAGGCCGAGCACACCGGTCACTCCGGCGGCTGTCACTAAACTTTTCTCCCGCAGAAAGGATAAAACGCCATGGACGAGAATTGTCACGTCGAACCGCTACCCAAAACGGCTACTGCCGAAGAGCGGCAGACGACCACCTCGGCGCTCCTCGCCGTGTGGGGCATGGGCTGCCCCAACTGCGCGGCGCGCGTCCGCAACAGCCTGCTCTCACTCAAGGGCGTCGTTAACGCCGAGGTGGACCACAACATCGGGATGGCAGACGTGGTGTTCAATCCCAACCTGACGACCATCCCGGCGCTGATTGACGCCGTGGCCCGGGCCGGAGGCGATGGGCGACACGAGTATCGCGCCCGGTCGTTGAGTTGAATTCGGACAGCGGCTGGCTGTTCGGCCTGGCAATTTTGTTTGCACCCGGTTTCGGCGGGTGGCTAATGTGGAGCATCTGGCGCGCCGGGCGGGGATAATGGCTCACACTCTTCCACAACAAGGAGAAATTCAAGATGTTCAAAGATCCTGTATGCGGCAAACGCATCAATCGCGGCAAGGCCCATATCGTCATTGAGCACCAGGGCGTGGACTACTTCCTCTGCTGTCCACGGTGCCAAGCAGAGTTCGAGCGCGCGCCCGAAACCTATGCCAGACCGGAACTGGGACAGAGGGTGAAAAAGACTGCGCGCCAGCCGCATCGCGAGTATCGGCCCATATGAGACACGAAAGGCAAACTTTATGAGCAAACACGCGAAATCCGCTAACAACACGGCCAAACTCGCTCGCAAAGAGTGGCCGCTGGTGGTCTACGTCTGGATCGTCGGGCTGGGCTTCACCGGTTACCTCATTGCCCGCGTCGCCCTCGACGGGCAACCTCACCCGCTACACTGGGCCTCTGGATTGGTGGGCGCCGTCCTCGGCTATGGTGTGGGCTGGCTGTGGTATCGGTGGCGGGGGGACATTATTTGACTCGGTTTGCAAACACTACAAACCCGCGTTACCAGATTTGGGTTCTGGAACATCAACCTCATCGTAAATCTAAGGGGGACGTCACTCGCTCAATAGGGTAACAGGCCGACTCTTCACAAGGCCTTTGGCCCGCCTTCACAACTTCTTCATAGGTTTCCTGTACCTTGAAAGTCGGGCAACATCGGTCTACCTGGCCGAACAAAAACACTCGGAGGTCAAAATGAGCAAAGCCCTTCAATGGATTATTGGCGTCGCGGTCGTCTTAATCGTAGCATCCACCATCTTCTCGACGGTTATGCCGTTCTTCTTCCCGCGCACCGACTTGGGCGGTTACGGAATGATGGGGCCTGGGATGATGGGCGGTTTCGGAATGCCCTTCTTCGGTTTTGGCATGATCACTATGCTCCTGTGGCCGGCGCTGATCATCGGTCTGATCGTGTTCGGCGTGGTGTGGCTGGTGCGGAATATTGGAACGCCCGCCGCGCCTCAGCCCCTAGCCGCCGCTCTGAATTGCGCTCACTGCGGCAAGCCGCTTCAGCCCGGCTGGAAAGCCTGCCCTTACTGCGGCGAGAAGGTCGGAGCGGGATAATCGAAATCGGCGCGCAGGGCCGGAGTGATGGGCCTCCGGCCTCCCGGCACGTACTCTCGGTATGCCCCAAACTATTCTCGTCGTAGACGATGAACCACAACTTATGAAAGTCCTGGCGGACGATTACGTGACCAAGCCGTTCAGCCCGCGCGAGGTCGTGGCGCGCGTCCGCGCGGTGTTACGCCGGGCCGAGGCCCCGCCTGACGCCCTGCCGCACCTCTTTGAGCGGTTTTATCGCGTTGACCGTTCGCGATCACGCGCCGAGGGCGGCACCGGCCTGGGCCTCGCTATCGCCAAGCAACTCGTCGAAGCGCACGGCGGGCGCATCTGGGCGGCGAGCGAACTCAACCGTGGGACGACAGTCGCCTTCACCATTCCTCTCTCCTAACGTCCGCCATTAAGCCACTGCCCCCACTGCTCAAACCTCCTGTTGACGGCTTGACAGTTCTAGCCTGTTCATGCATCATGTGTAAACACATGAGTAGATGTTCATATATCAACATATGCCAACCCGTGCCCGCACGCCGAAACCGTCCGCGCTTGACGAGCGCACCGCCGCCCAACTGGCAGAACTCTTCCGGGCCTTTAGCGACACCAGCCGCGTGCGCCTCATCGCGGCGCTGGCTGATTGCGAGATGAACGTTAGCGCCCTGGCTGAGGGTGTGGGCATCAGTGAGTCAGCCGTATCACATCATATGCGCGGTCTAAGACAGCTGCGCCTCGTCCGCGCGCGCAAAGCGGGGCGGCAAGTCTTTTACTGCCTCGACGACGACCATGTGGCCGAGTTGTTCCGACAAGGATTGGACCATGTTCAGCACGGGTGACGTGCGTCTAACCAAACGCCGCCCGCGCTTCATGCTTTGCGCGGCGGTTGTCTTATTTGCCCTCATTGGGCATTTCATAGCCGATGGCGTATGCCGATCGCCAGATTTTAGCCGCGTCCGTCCATGTCGCTCGGCTTTGAATGTAGGGGCCGCGGGCGAGGAACGAGCAACTTCCAGTCTCCACTCCGGTTGCACCTTGCCGACCCTCATCGCTTTCGGCCCGCTCAGTATGCTGACGTTTGCGTTGACCGAGACCCCTCCTATTTCCCATCGCCTTTACCTTCCCCCGCCGGTTCCCCCTCCTACAATTTCCTTTTGATCAGTGTTGCGACTGGCAAGCCAGCCTGCTGGCCGGTCATTCATTGCGCCTGTTGCTCTGCCACATCAGAGTCGTCAGGCTATTTCGCTCATCAAAAGGAAGATGGTCATGTCTGAAAAAACGCTTGAACTTGATATTCCGCTTTTGCTCCCCGGGGTGGAAGCCGACGATGACGCTTGTCTGACCCGGCTGGAAGCCGCACTTCAAAATCAAAAGGGGCTCCAACGTGCCCATCTGGAGCGCGATAAGCGCCCGGTGGCGTTGTGCCTGCATTATGACCCGGACCTGCTTACCCTGGCCGACGTGAAGCGCCTGGCTGAACGCGCCGGGGCCGGCATCGCCCATCGTTACCATCACGAATTACTCCCCATCGAAGGCATGGACTGCTCCGATTGCGTGAAGGTCATCGAGCATGGCGTGGGTCGTCTGGAAGGCGTGCTAGCCGTCAACGTCAACTACGCGACGCAGAAGATGCGCGTGGAGTTTGACGCGCAGAAAATCAACCGGGATGCGATTGAAAAGCGGGTGCGCGGGCTGGGGTATACTATCCCCGCTGAAGGCTTGCAAAGTTGGTATCAAGAGAACCGCCAGACACTTTTCAGCGTCATCGGCGGGCTAGTGTTGCTCAGCGGTTGGGTCGGCGCAACCTTCTTTGGCCTGCCCGGAGTTGTGGCGCTGGGGTTCTATGTCGTTGCTTACGTTTTCGGCGGCTGGGATATTTCTCAGCACGCCTGGCACGCGCTTCGGGAACGCCATTTCGACACGGACCTATTGATGGTGACCGCCGCAATTGGCGCGGCCCTGTTGGGTGATTTTGCCGAAGGCGCGTTATTGCTCTTCCTCTTTAGCCTGGGCCATGCGCTGGAAGAGCGGGCTCTTGACCACGCCCGCGCCGCCATCCGCGCGCTGGCCGATCTGGCACCCAAGACGGCGTCAGTGAAACGAGACGGCAAAGAAACTGAACTGCCGGTTGAGCAGTTGCAACTCGACGATGTGGTGATTGTGCGCCCCGGCGTGCGGGTGCCTGTAGATGGCGCGGTGCTGGCCGGGCAATCAGGCGTAGACCAAGCGCCCGTCACCGGCGAGTCGGTGCCAGTGGACAAAGCGCCGGGTGACACTGTGTTTGCGGGTTCGGTGAATGGTGAAGGTGCGTTAGAAGTGCGGGTCACGAAGTTGGCGAAAGACAGCACCCTGGCGCGTGTGATGAAACTGGTCGAAGAAGCCCAGACGCAGAAGTCGCCGACCCAACAAACGGTGGAGAAGTTCGAGCGCGTCTTTGTACCTGCGGTATTGATGGTGACGGCGCTGGTTATCGTTGTGCCGCCGGTATTGGGCGTGCCGTTTCAGGTCTCGTTCTTGCGCGCGATGACTCTGCTCGTGGCGGCTTCGCCCTGCGCGCTGGCGCTCGGTACACCGGCTTCAATTTTGGCTGGCGTAGCGCAAGCGGCGCGCAACGGCGTGTTAGTGAAAGGCGGTGTGCATCTCGAAAACCTGGGGCGCCTGAGAGCCATCGCCTTTGACAAGACCGGCACAGTGACACACGGGCGACCGGATGTGACCGACATCGTACCAACCAACCCGGAAGCGATGAGTAATGACCAGTTGCTGGCGCTAGCGGCGGCCATGGAAAGCCGCTCCGGCCATCCGCTGGCGCAAGCCGTGGTGCGCGCGGCGCAGGCTAAAGGACTGACCCTGCCTGCCATCGGCGACGTGGCATCACTCACTGGACTCGGCCTGCGATCTACTCTCAACGGTCAGGCGGTGCTCATCGGCAATCTCAAGTTGATGGACGAGGCGACCGTCTCGATTTCCGCCGAAGCGCGGGGAAACGCGGAGACTCTGCAAACCAGCGGCAAGACCATTATGCTTGTGGCTTTGGGCGCGCAGTTGGCGGGCGTGATAGCGCTGGCCGATACCCTGCGCGCCGACGCCGCGCCTACGATGGCGGCGCTAAGGAAGATGGGGGTGCGGGAAACGGTGATGCTCACTGGCGACAACGCGCGGGTGGCCACAGCGATTGCTAAACAGGTTGGCCTGACTGACTTTCGCGCCGACCTGATGCCCGAAGATAAAGTGACGGCCATTCGCAATTTGGTCGAGTCACACGGCGAAGTGGCGATGGTCGGCGACGGGGTGAACGATGCGCCCGCGCTGGCGAACGCCACCGTGGGGATTGCCATGGGTGGCGCAGGCACGGACGTGGCATTGGAGACCGCCGACGTGGCGTTGATGGGTGATGATTTATCCAAACTGCCTTTCGCGGTGGGGCTGGGTCGAGCCACCCGCGCCATCATCATACAAAACCTGTTCATCTCTCTGGGCGTGATTGCCCTGCTCGTCATCACGTCGCTGACCGGCCTGGTGGGCATCGGCATCGCTATCTTCTTTCATGAGGGTAGCACGATTGTGGTGGTGCTGAACGCGCTGCGGTTGCTAGGCTACAAAGAGCCGAAGGTATCAACGCTGTGATGGCTTTTGAAACAATCGTAAACTGGATCGTTATTGTAGGTTCAGCGGCGCTATCCGGGGTCGTCGTCAGCTGGCTCGCTACTTACAGCGAGATCATTGAGGCAACTGGCTTGTCCCAATCGAATGTCTCCAATCACTTGAGTTGTTTGCGCGATTGTGGGTTGGTTGTCGCTGAGCAGGCAGGCCGCTACGTCACTTATCACCTCAGCGATGACCGAGTAGGCGAACTGATTGCCATCGCCGAGGCCCTGCTGGCCGATGTGGCGCGCGGCGTGTACGAATGCACCCGCTACAACATTTCCCGCACTGAGAGTCGCCGCAAGCGATAAAAGAGAAGGTCAACATGAGCTACATACTCCAAACCCTCGAAGTCCCCGTTAAGGGCATGGATTGCGCCGAATGCACCCAGCACGTCCAGCACGCCATCGCCCAACTACCCGGTGTCGAGTCGGTTAATGTCTTCCTGTCGTCAGAGAAAGCCGTCATCCAGCTTGACCCGGCGCGGGTGGATATGCCTGCTATTCGCAAGGCTGTCGCCAGTGCGGGCAATTACTCTGTACCCGAAACGGCATCGGCTGAACCGGCGGCCATTCTGCCAGCCCCGCCCATCGGCGACTTCAATCGCCAACTGGTGACTTTGCTCGTGGTGGTGTTCGGCGTGGTGTTGTCTATCGTTGTCGTCGGCGAGTGGCTGGGCGTATTCAAGGTGTTGGAAAAACTCGTGCCCTTCCCAATCGGGGTGGCGCTAGTGGTGGCAGGCGGCTGGCCCATCTTCCGCAACGTGATCCGTGCTACGTTCAAGCGGCAGGTGATCTCACACACGTTGATGACGATCGGGGCGTTGGCGGCGCTGGCCGTGGGCGAATGGGTAACCGCCGCCATCGTGGTCGTGTTCATGCGCGTGGGGAGTTACGTCGAAAACTTCACCACGGAGAGCGCCCGCCGCGCGGTAAAGGAACTCGTCGCCATCTCGCCGCAGACCGCCCGCGTCGAGCGGGAAGGTGCCGAAGTTGAAGTGCCGGTAGCGCAAGTGAGCGTCGGCGAAACGGTGATTGTGCGCCCCGGCGAGAAAATCCCGGTGGATGGCGAAGTAATGGCCGGATATGCGACGGTTGACCAGTCGGCCATCACCGGTGAGTCTATGTCAGTCGAAGTCGCGCCCGGCTCGCATGTGTTCGCGGCGACGCTGGCTCAATTCGGCAGCCTGCGCGTGACGACCACGCGGGTGGGGGCCGATACCACCTTTGGCCGCGTGGTCAAAATGGTGGAAGAGGCCGAAGCCCACCGCGCCGAGGTGCAACGTTTCGCGGACAAGTTCAGCGGCTATTACCTGCCCATCGTCGCGAGCCTGGCCGCGCTCACTTTCCTCATCAGCCGTAATCCGCTGTCCACGGCGGCAGTGCTTCTCGTCGCCTGTTCTTGCTCGATTGCGCTGGCGACCCCTATCGCGATGCTGGCTTCTATCGGCGCCAGCGCCAAACGCGGCCTGCTCATCAAGGGTGGCAAGTACTTGGAATTATTGGCCCGCGCCGATGTGCTGTTGGTGGACAAAACCGGCACACTGACGTTGGGCAAACCGCAAATCACGGATGTGATTCCACTGAATGGCTTGGCCGCCGCCGAGGTACTCACGTTGGCCGCGTCGGCAGAACGCTATTCTGAACATCCCCTGGCCGAAGCCGTGCGAGCCGCTGCTCGCGCGCAAAATCTGCCATTAGCCGAACCCCAGAACTTTGAAGCCCTTCCCGGCCTGGGCTTGCGGGCGCAGGTGAACGGAAACGCAGTACTGGTTGGCAACCGCCGTCTCATCCCCATAGCCGAGTCACTGTCTGTCACCCAGAATTTGGAAGCGCAAGGCAAGACTCTGTTGTTTGTTGCCCGGGATGGTGAATTGGCTGGGGTGCTGGCCGCCGCTGACACGCTGCGTCCCGAAGTACCCGCCGCCCTCGCGGAAGCGCGTGCCCTTGGCGTGAAGCAGATTGAGCTCCTCACGGGTGACAACGAGCGCACTGCGGCCGCACTGGCGGAGAAACTTGGCGTGACGTATCGCGCCAATCTTCTGCCCGAAGATAAAATCAAAGTAGTAAAGGACTATCAGGCGAAAGGTCACACGGTCATTATGGTGGGCGATGGCGTGAATGACGCGCCCGCGCTGGCGCAAGCCGATGTCGGGATAGCGATGGCGGTGGCGGGGACCGACATCGCTATCGAAGCGGCGCACGTTGCCCTGATGCGTGAGGATTGGGCGCTCGTGCCGGAAGTCTTGCGAATTGCGCGCCGCACGCTGGGCGTGGTAAAGATGAATCTGATGTTTACCGCCGTCTACAACATTGCCGGGTTGGCGCTCGCGGCCTTTGGCTTCCTGCCGCCCGTCTTCGCCGCCGCCGCGCAATCGTTGCCGGATTTGGGGATACTGGCAAACTCGGCGCGGTTGTTGCGTCAGAATAAGTAATCATGTCGCGGTTCAAGACTCCCCTGTGCGCGGCCGGAATTGTGCAATCGCTCGCCGCCACGATTGACGACGAGCGATTGCGGATAGGGTTTTATCAGCCGAACCAGTGAAGCGGTTACTGAAGCAATAATTCACGCTCTTACGCCGACAGCAGACTGCTCCGCGCAATCTTCCTCAGAATAGTATGGTCCTCTCCAAACTTGCACAGCGCGTCACAGTGGTCGCACAGGTCGTTGAAGGGAATAAAGGCCAGCGGGATGTCGGCCAGATCACTGCGAAAGGCCGGGCGGGCCAACTGCGCCATCACTTCTTTCTCGCGGCGATTCGGGGCGACCAGATAGAACTTGCAGATGCAATCTGGAATCGAGCGGGCCAAGTCTTCCAGCCGCAGAATGCCGGAGTAAATGGACGTGCTTTTCTCCACCTCAAACGCGCTGACGATTTCGCCGGTGCCCGGCTTCAGCCAGATCACGTCAATCAGGCCCACCGTCTCCATCACTTCCGGCGGCCAACCCACCTGTGGCAGTTCCGGCAAGGTGAGCAGGGCAAAGGCTTGACCATCGTACGAACGATGGCGGTCATTGCGCGCCACGTACACGTCGTACTTGAGCGCGCGCCCGATCTTGATCAGCAGGTATTGAATTTGCGTATGCTCCGACTCTTCTTTGTGTTCGGCTAGCACATCCGCGTGACGGGCCTTGGTTGCCTTCTCCACTTTTGCTTTTTCCACCTTGAGGACGGCTTCCACGTTGCCAGCAACCACCAACCGCCCAGCACCGATTTCAAACAGCAAGCCTGCAAATGCGCCCAGGTCTTTCGAGAGTTGATCGCGCACTTCGGCGTTGGCGCGCACGATCACCTCGCGCATCGCTAGATAGCTTTCCCACGAACCGAGTTTCTTCTTGTCGCCAAACAGCGCGTTGAAACCGTTGACCATCGCCGTATTGAAGGGCGGCGCAATCGTTGGGTGCAGGAAATAAACGATGTTGGCGACCGCCGGGCCGAGGCCCTTAATTTGTGCGGCGGCGAGGCGGCTCATCTCCGCCAGCACCTGCTCCTCGCGTGTGGCTGATAAGCACGCTTCCAGAAACGCGCCAAACTTCCGCTTGTTGGCCTCGTTCTCATAAATGTCCGGGATGCGGAGTTTCGGTTTCCAGAAGAAGGGGTGCGCCGCGCCTTCGAACACTTGCTTCTGCTCGGTGATGGCCGTGAGCACCACCTCCAGCGGTGAGCCTTTGAAGTCGTTGCCAAATGTCCCGGCGGCGATGGCGTCCACCGTATCTCGCACACCGCGCCGAATCGCGCGGAAGGCCTTCATCCGTTCCGCGCCGCCGATGAACCAGGTGTTGTATACCGACTCTGGGTCAGACTTGTAGCGCTCAATCAACTTAATCAAGGCCGTTTTTTCCATCAC
>Ga0315281_10005349_pt1 | contig 18408 bp, 12 predicted proteins | sample YL17G07_0_MG_FD_204540 | JGI IMG/M metagenome (GOLD analysis project Ga0315281, IMG submission 204540) | Sediment microbial communities from Yellowstone Lake, YNP, Wyoming, USA - YL17G07_0 | ecosystem: Environmental > Aquatic > Freshwater > Lake > Sediment | place: USA: Wyoming | collected...
TCGCCGTGCAGGACGAGTCGCGCCACGTCTCGTTCGGCGTCATGCACCTGAAGCACATCCTGGAGACCGAACCGGAGCGGCGCGAGGAGATCCACAGCTACCTCGACTCCGGCGAGGAGATCTTCGCAGGCACCGGCGTGACGGCGACGGGCGGCTCGATCGAATCGCTCGCCATCCTCCTGGGCGGCGGCCGCGACAAGATGGACGAGGGGCTGCGCATCCTGATGGCGGTCCGCAAGCGCCAGGTCAACGAATACATGCACCGGCTCAAGGTGGCCGGTCTGGGCGACCGCCGGGCGCGGATGAGCAACCAGTTCTCGCCGTTCCTCGACCCGGAATAAGACGAAGCCCAAGCCCTCCGGGCTTAGCGTTCGCGCGAAGGGCCCCGCAAGCAGCAGCGGGGTTCTCGCGCGTTCCGCTCCAGCCCCACAGGCGCCGCGCAGCCTCTCCGCGGCCAGGGGCCGCTGCGGGGCGAATGTGATACGCTGGGCCCGTTGTTCGGCGCCACGTTCGTGGGGGTGAGGGTATCAATCGGCAGGTGCGGAGAGCGTGGGAACTGATCTACCTGCTCACGCTCCGTGAGCTGAAGCTCCGGTACCAGGACACCTTCTTCGGGTTCCTCTGGTCGCTCATTCGTCCGCTCCTCCAGGGCGCCGTGCTCTTCATCGTGCTGCGGAAATTCATCCGCATCGACGTCGTCGACTATCACCTCGTGCTGCTGGCCGGCCTCTTCCCGTGGACCTGGTTCCAGACGTCGCTGCTGCTGGCCGTGGGTTCATTCGCCGGCAACGGCGCCCTCATTAAGAAGGTCTACTTCCCGCGGTTCGTACTTCCGCTGGCGACGGTGCTGAACAATGGCGTCCAGTACGCGTTCTCCATTCCGGTCATGGTCCTGCTCCTGCTGGTCGGCGGCTACACGCCGAATTGGACGTGGCTCATCGGCATCCCCTACCTCCTGCTTGTCGAAGCCGTGCTGATCATGGGGGTCGTGCTGTTGATCGCGTCGATCGATGTCTATTTCCGCGACCTGGAGCACCTCACAGACGTGTTCGTCGGCCTGATCTGGTTCTACTTGACGCCGGAGATCTATCCCCTTTCGATCGTCCCGGCGAAGTATCATGACCTCGTGCTGCTGAACCCGATGGCGTCGCTCATTGAAGGCTGGCGCCAGTTGTTCCTGCACAACCAGCTTCCCGGCGCCGATATGTGGCCGGCGCTGGTGTTCGCGGGGGCGATCGCGGCGCTCGGCTCTCTCTCGTTCAACAAGCTGCAGGGTGGGTTCGCCGATGCGCTCTGAGATCGGCAGCGACATCGCCATCGCCTTCGAGAACGTCTCGAAGCACTATTCTCTTTCGCTCCAGCGGGAAGCGACGGACATCAAGACGATGCTGCTGCACCTGCCGCGCTTTCTGTCGAACGCGCGCCGGCCGTTCGCCGCACTCGACGGTGTCAATCTGCGAGTCAAGCGCGGCGAGAGCCTCGGCATCATCGGGCCGAACGGCTCGGGCAAGAGCACGACGCTCCGCGTTATGTCCGGCATAGCGCCGCCCACCTCGGGCACCGTGACGGTGAAGGGCCGCGTCTCCGCCCTGCTCGAGCTGGGCTCCGGCTTCCACCCGCAGATCACCGGTCGCGAGAACGCGATCCTCAACGCCGTGCTGCTTGGACTGACGCTCGCCGAAGCGCGCGCCGTCCTGCCGGAGATCATCGCGTTCTCGGAACTCGGCGACTTCATCGACCAGCCCATGCGCACGTACTCCTCCGGCATGTTCTTCCGCCTGGGCTTCGCCGTTGCCGTACACGTCGACCCCGAGATCCTGCTGATCGACGAAGTACTCGCCGTGGGCGATGCCGAGTTCCAGAAGAAGTGCATGGACCACATCCACGGCCTCCGCGCCAGAGGCGTCACGCTCGTGCTCGTCACGCACGACATGCTCAGCCTGCCGAAGTTCTGCGACCGCGGCATCCTCATCGAACACGGCAAGATCACCGATGAGGGGACGCCGCAGCAGGTCGTGCACAACTATCTCGCCCGCGTCGAACAGCTGCTGGCCCTGCGCGTCGAAGAGCGCGAGGAGCTGCGTGTCGCCAAGGCAGCGACGCCATGATGGTGCGCCTCGACTTCAGCGGCCGCGCGACGAAAGCTGCTCGCGCGCTCCGGGTGGCCGGATCCGCCGAGCCCGGCGTTTCCTTCATCGCCGAAGCGGGCCCGCGCCTCCCCTTCGCCAACGAGAGCATCGACGAGGTCTTCGTCGGCCGCGCGATCGCGTATCGCGACGACATCGGCCACACCATCGGCGAGCTGTGGCGGATCTGCAAGCCGGGCGCGCTGATCCACCTGACGCTGCCGCATGCGTCGTCGGCGATCGCCATGTCGCGAGACCCGCGACCGCGGCCGATGCTGACGCTCCAAACGTTCAACTACTACGACCCGCGGACCAAGCCCGCCGACGCGCCTGAGGCGTCCTTCACCGTCGAGCGCGCGCGCCTGCGCGTGGCCGGGCAGCGCGGCGACGACAGCGGCCTCGCTCTCGCGCGCGGACCGTTCGCACAGTTCGTCGAGAAGCTGGCGAACGGCAGCCGCGGCAGCCAGTATCGATTCGAGCGCTGGTTCGCCGCGCTCATCGGCGGCTTCGAGGAATTCGACGTCGTGCTGTCGGTCGTCAAGCAGCCGCAGCGGTCCAGATCAAACACCTCGGCGGTACCCGGATCATCCGTACCGCGCGCCGCGAGCGAGGTTGAGCTGTCATGACGACCAAAACCGATCAGCCGAACTTCGACCTGACGTACTCAATCGAGGACTTCGAGGCCGGGACGCACCGCGACTCGCACTACCTGTATCGCGCCATCGAAGACACAGTGGTCGACCTTGCGACCGAAGTAGCGGGCGGGCGCGTCCTCGATGTCGCATGCGGCACCGGCAAGCAGGCGATGCGCATCGCCGAGCGCGGCTGCGTGGCGATTGGCGCCGAGGCCTCGCTCGAGATGATCGGCGTCGGGCGCTGGATACACGCGGAGAGCCACGCAGGCATGCTGCGCAGCATCGCCGAGTCGCTGCCGTTCCTCGATGCCACGTTCGACCGCGTCATCTGCCAGGGGTCGCTCGACCACTTCGCCGACCCTCACGCATTCATGCGCGAAGCCGCCCGCATCACGAAACCCGACGGCCGTGTCGTCATCGCACTGGCGAACTTCGAGAGCGTGTCGTGCAGATTTGGACGAAGCATTGATGCGCTGAAGAGGCGACTCGGCCGGCCGCGCCCGCCGTGGCGCCGTTACTGGGAGATCCCCGAAGACCACAACTTCAAGGGAGATCTGCCGTACGTGCGTGCGCTCGGCGGGGACGCGCTGCAGATGGATCGCTGTTTCGGCATCTCGATGCTGTGGAACTTCTCGAATGGCTGGCTGCTGGACACGTTGCCGGAGCGGATGGGACGCGGCATCTGGGTCGGGCTCGACGGTCTGGCCCGCAAGCGGCCGCAGCACTCCGACATCATCATCTCCGTATGGCGAAAGCCGGGTGCCACGCCATGGCGAAAGACGCGCTGACACAGGACTTCGACGCCCACGTCCTGTTCACCTTTGCCGACATACCCGCATCGCCGCCGATGGCGAACCGCGTCGCGCGCGTAAAGCGGTGGTTCCTCATCGCCTTCGTTGAGAGCTGGCTCGCGATCTGGCTCTACCGCCTGAAGGTCCGGCTGCGCGCCGCGGGCGTCCCGGCGCTGCCTGGCGTCTGTGACCTGCTCTCGCGCATGCTCTTCCGCGTGCAGATCGGCAACCGCGTCGAAATCGGCACCGGGCTGATGATCACGCACGGCAACGTGGTCATCGACGGCCGGACGAAGATCGGGCGCAACTGCCAGATCAACCCCTGGGTGACGATCGGCCTGTCCAACAGCAAGAAGCTCGGGTTTAGCATCGATGGGCCGACGATCGGCGACGACGTGCACATTGGCACCGGCGCGAAGGTGCTGGGGCCGATCACCGTCGGTGATTACGCGCGCATCGGCGCCAACGCCGTCGTGGTGCACGACGTGCCGGCCAACGCCACCGTGGTCGGCGCGCCGGCGCGAGTCATCGGCGCCGCTGCGGCCGGATCCGGGGCTTCACCCTCGTCTGACGGTTCCGATCGTGACGAGCGGCTGGCCGCGCACATGTGCGCAGCGATCGTGGACTACAAGTTACATCGGCAGTCGCTGAAGTCGCTCGTCGACACGCTGCTTGGCTCGTTCGAGATCGCAGGCGATCCGCTGCGGGCGCTGCAGGACGACTGCAAAGACGATCTGATCTTCCTCGACGCCGTCGCCGCCACCAGCGGAGAGGAGTCGCAGCAGGTCGCCGCCGCCGTCGACGCGATTGAGACCGCGCTACTGAGATTCGCCTAGGTCGCAGCGCAGAGCGCGTCCCACGCTGCCCTGCCCATGCGTTCGAGCAGCCGGTTGCCCTCTGACGAATGATTGTCCGGGCCGCGCAGGCCGCCCTCGCAGAAGACGGCCATCGAGAAGAATCCTCTGTCGCTGTGGAAGATGGCGCCGCCCGTGCGGATGCCGTTGATGAACGCGCCACCCTTCTCGGCCACCCAGTTCTGGCGCGGGTCGGGCAACGTGTTCATCTCGTTCCACGGCAGCAAGTGCGATAGCTCGGCGCGCTCGCGCATGCGCCGCATGATGCGGAGCATGTCGTCGCAGCCATTGGCCGACACCGCTGTGCGCCTGGCGATCGACTCCAGCAACTTCGTCATCTCGCCGGCCGTGCTCACCGACATCTTGCGCGCGTCGAGGCCCGCCGAGCGGTCACCCAGTCGCCGAAAGAGCGACGTCTCGGGCAGTCCGAGCGCGCGCATCTTCGCGTTCACGCCGTCGAGCCCCACGAGATCGACGCACATATTCGTCGCCGAGTTGTCCGAGATGGTCATCATCAGTACGGCCGCATCACGTACGGACATCTCGACGCCCGGCGACATCATCGACAGGACGCCCGAACCGAGGCTCCGGTGCTGCTCCTCGTACCTGGTGCGCTGATCGATGGTGAGCTTGCCGCCGTCGACGGCCCCGTACAGCGCGGCGAGGACCGGCACCTTGATGAGCGATGCCGTCGGCATCACGTCGTCTTCGTCCTGGCTGATGTGCGCTCCGCTGACGAGATCCGTCAGCGCCCAGGTGCACTTGCCGCTGTACTCGCCGCTGATCGCACTCAACTCCGCCGACAGCTCCGCGAGTGGCTCCTCGCTCATTTCACGATCCCCGCTTCCAGCTCAGCCTCGGTGTACTCCACCTGCTCGTCCTTGAGGCCCGGGTCGTACGCCGGGTCCGGGTAGTTGATGAGCCACGCCTCCTCATCGCCGATGTTCTCCAGCCCCGTCGCCACGTTTGGCGGGATGAAGAGCCGCTGGGGCACCGCGGCGTCGAGAAGATGTTCCTGCCGCGTTCCATTCACGTAGAGGATGATCTTCATGCGGCCGCGCAGGCACACGTAACGCGCCGCGCGGACGCGGTGCAGGTGATATCCCTTGAACGCGCCAGGCGTGGCGGCCGTCAGGTACGCAGTTGTCTTGTCGCCGTCTTTGTACAACTCGACGAGCCAGCCGTTCGGGTTGCCGGCGTGGTCATACGTAATAACCTTCTTGGCCGTATCGAGCATTACTTCTTCGATCATCGGGGTCTCCTCCGTGTGGGATCATGCGTCAGGCCGAAGCGATGAGCAAGCGTCGAGATCGAAAGAGCGGGCGCTCGGCCCGCTCTCGTCCGCAATCGCCGCGCTATCACATCACGCTCGCGGCGCCGCGATCCCAACGGCCTGCCGGCCGACGATGTTCACCGTCGCTCCCGGGAAGAGGCTCCTCACCGGCTTCAGGATGATGTTCGTCTCCGCCTTGAGGATGCCGGGGATGGCCGCGAGCGTCTGCGTCATGAAATCAGTGAGTTCGTCGTTGCTGGGGAAGAACGCCAGGGCGATGATGTCGGCGTTACCCGTCGTGTAGCCCACGTACACCACGCCATCGGCGGAAGCGACGCTTTCTGCGATATCCGTGATGCGCGACAGCTCCCCCGAAATGCTGATCACCGCCGCCGTGTTGAGGCCCAGCCTGGCCGGATTCGTGACGCCCACAATCCGCAGGACGTCGTCCTTGATCAGGCGCTCGATTCGGTTCCGGACCGTACCCTCCGACACGCCTACCGATTCGGCAATCTCGCGGTTGGTGGCGCGGCCATTGTCCTCCAGGATGCTGAGAATGTGCTGATCTACGGCGTCCGGCTTCTGAAACGGCAATGTTCGGCCCTTTCTGCTGTGGCTTCGTCAAGCAACGATATGCTTCGTATCGAAGCAGTGTCAAGCCGCAATGGCCCTGCAGGCCTCTCCTTGACAGCGGTCTGGCAATCCGCGTGAATGTACAGTCTCGCGATGGCGCGGCGTCTCCGCGCGTCTCCATGAACGATGGTGATATGGTTCAGCCGCGATATCGATCCGGGTTTCTGGCGGCGCGCATCTCGCGCCGGCGCGCGCTCGCGGGCGCCGGCGCGAGCGCGGCGGCTGCCGCCGCATGGGCCGCCGGCGCGTGCGGCGGTAGCGGTTCGAAGAGCGCCCACGGACCGGCGACACCGACGCCCCGGGCCGGCGGCACGCTGCGCACCGGCACCACGCTGCCGCTCTCTTCTGGCCTCGATCCGCAGCTGGAAACCGGTGCCGGGCTCCAGATCTTTCCCAGGCTGTACGGCTACCTACTCCACGTCGACCCGAGTGACGATGCGACGATCTACGATCACGCCCTGAGCGTCGAACAGCCGGATGCGACGACGCTGATCGTGCACCTCCGGCCCGACGTGCGATTCCATGACATCGCTCCCGTGAGGGGCCGGGCGGTGACCGCGGAAGACGCCGCGGCATCGCTACTGCGTTACCGCGCAAACCAGCTGGTGCTGAACAAGACCTGGCACACGCAGGTCCTGGATAGCGTTGCGGTGTTCGATCCCGGCACGCTATGGATCACCACCACCCTGCCGAACATCTACTCGCTGAGCGAACTCGGCGGCATCAGCGGCGGCGCCATCATCCCACGAGAACTCGCCGACCTGGCAACGGACCTCAGCGTCACCGGCGTTGGCAGTGGGCCGTTCCAGATCGACCACGCATCGCTGAACGATTCGGTGCGCATCGTGCGGCACGGCGCCTACTTCCGCGCGCCGCTCCCGTATCTCGACGCGATGGAATGGACGATCTTTGCCGACGATGCTGCTCGCGTCGAAGCGCTGAAGCAGCAACAGGTCGATGTCGTGGCGAACCACGACCGCGCCGAGGCGCAACAGATCGCAGCGGCGCTGCCGGACGTCGACATCACCAGCGAGCTGTCGCTCGCCTATCTGTCCCTCGGCCTGCGCGTGGACCGGCCGCCGTTCATCGACCCGCGCGTGCGCGAAGCGATCGACATCGGGCTGGACCGCGACGTGATGATCCGGGACATCACGTTCGGAGAGGGCGACATCCTCGGCCCCGTCAACCCGCACATCGCCGGCGGCTACTGGTCGCTGCAGCGCGCCGAGATCGTCGCTGCGCAGCGCGGCGACGTGCCCGTCGACCAGCGCCGAGCAGACGCGCGGGCGATGCTCGAGCGGGCAGGAGCTGCGGGCGCGCACATCAGGCTTCAGGTCGCGAAGGTGCCGCAACTCCTCGATGTCGCCTCGGTCGTCCGCGAGCAGTTGCAGCGCCTCGGGCTTATCGTGGACCTGGAGACGATAGACCTGCTGCCGTGGTTCCTCGGCTTCCGCCGCGGCGAATTCGAGATGACGCTGATCAGCCACCTGCCATATGAGTGGCCCGACGCCCCGACCAGGATGTACCACTCCGCCGGCGTCGACGGCACGCACAGCCCGTTCGGCTTCGGCGACGCCGCCATCGACCGACTTCTTGAGCAATCCTGGGGTGAACCCGACCGCGCCGTGCGGCGGCACACCCTGCTCGAAGCCCAGCGGCTCATGCTCAACGCCCGTCCCATGATCCAGTTGTTCACGAACAAGGCGTACACGTCGTCGTGGCGGTACGTGCAGGGCCGGAAGCCGGGCCTCACCGGAAGCCTCGCGCAGTACAACTACGAGCAGTGGCTCGATCGCCGGTAGCGGCGGATCGCGACCGTACGGCGAATTGACACCCTGACGGCGCATCACTAGAATGAAGCGCCCGAAGCAACGCGTCCGGCGCGGTCTTCGGGCGTTCATCTGCAAGCGCGGCCCCGTGGTGTAGCGGTCTAACATGCCACCCTGTCACGGTGGAGATCGAGGGTTCGAATCCCTTCGGGGTCGCCACTAACAGTGTTCTCGCCGGCTCCCCCGGGGGCCGATGCTGTTCTACTGCGGAAGACTGAACGGACACTGGCTTCTCCGGTTCGCACCACATGGCCACTCGGATCATGATTCGTCCGTTGACCGTCAGGTCGCCGTCACGGCGTATACGGTGTGCGTGCCCGACAGCCCCTTCAGCTCCACCTCGCGTGGATCGCCGAACACCGACGCGCCGACGCTGCTCTCGACGAGTTGGCGCAGCAGCGACGACACGAGGATCTCGCCGCCCACGGCCTTGCCGGCGACGCGCGAGGCGAGGATGACGTTCTTGCCGTAGAAGTCATCGCCGTCCTTGATCGTCTCGCCGGCGTGCAGGCCGATCCGGACTTTGATGGGCTCTGAGAGGTGGGACGTGGGAGATGAGGCCCCGTCTGAGCCGCCCCACGTCTCACTTCTCACGTCCCACTGCCCCGCGCTAAAGGCGCGCTGGATGGCGATGGCGCAATCGAGGCCCTTCCTGGCGGATTGGAAGGCGACCATGAAGCCGTCGCCCATCGTCTTCACTTCGTAGCCGTCGTGGGCGTGGAGCTGTTCGCGGATGAGGGCGTTGTGCCTGCGCAGCAGCTCCTGCCACGCTTGGTCGCCGAGGCGCTCGGTGAGCACGGTCGAGTCTTCGATGTCGCTGAACATGATCGTGACGGTGCCGTCGGGCGCGGCGTGCGCAACGATGTCGGGCCGCTCTTCGCCCACGCTGTCGGCGACCGCATCGATCGAGGTGTAGATGTCGCCGGTCGTGCTGATGCCCTGGTCCTGCAGCTTCAGCGCGACGAGCTTGTCGATCAGCGGCCGCATGCCGAGCTTCTGCGCGTGCCCCAGCGCCTCATCGATCAGCGTGCGTGCGCGCTCGCGGTCGCCCGGCGCGTCGCGCGCGATGCGGATGCGCGCGCAATCGTACGCCGCCTCCGCGCGCTGTGGCCGATACTCCTGCGGCAACCACGCGAGACCTGCCTCAACGGCACTGACCGCATCGTCGATGCGATCCAGCGTTTCGAGCAATACCCCTCGCACGTGGTCCGTTTGCAGCGCATATTCTCGTGCGGTAACAAGCTCGCCCTCGATAATCGGAAGGAGCTCCTCGGCGCTGGCCTTGTCGTTGGTCATGTGAGCCAGCGTCCCGAGAGACAAGTACACGTAGCCTTTGAACATGGCGGTTCCGGGAACTGGCGAGGCGAGCACGGCCTGCGACGCGCGACGGATCAGTTCGAGGTCGGGAGCGCGCCCGCTGACGTGAGCGATGCGAACGGCGACGTTGGTCAGTGTCGTCCACTCAAGACCGGGGCCGGGCGGTACCTTTGCCACGGCATCGATCAGCCGCCGGAACAAGCTGTCAGCGACGTCCGTGTTGCCGCACAAAGCTTCAACCGCACAGGATTGACCCAGGAGACGCTGATCAGATGCACTTGCTTCCAATCCCCACTCGAATACGCGCCGAGCCTCATCCCATTCGCCACGGGCGCAGGCGATGGAGCCCAGCGCGTGAGCGGCGCTCGCAATCAAATGCGGTATCCCCAATCGCTCACCCAGCGCGCGGCAGGCGTCAGCGTGTTGCTGCGCCTTCCCTATACGTCCGACCCAGAACTGGCCGTAGTTGAAGAACTGCGCGGTGGCTTCTATATGAGGCTCGTTGAGTTTCTGCGCGAGGGCGATGGCGCGCTCGCCGATTGCTATCGCTTCGTCGAGGCGCATCTGGAAGCCGATGACATACTGGCTGAACCGCAGCACATCCAACTCAAGCCGCGGCAGCTCCAGCTTCTGCGCGACCGCCTCGGCGCGAGCGAACGCCTGATCGGCGAGTTCTACCTGGCCCATCATCCCGAGAGATTGCCCCAGCGCGGCGTTGAGGCGGCCGTATCCCTCACTGCCTTCATCTAAGAGGGCAAGCGCGCGCTCCAGGAGTTGGGCCTGGGATGGCCGTGTAAGTTCGAGGTCACTTCCGGCCAAATACGCAACATCAACAGCTCGGGCGACATTCCCCGCTCTGGCGTAGTAGTCGAAGGCCTGCCGCAAGCTGCGCCACGCCTCGGCCACATCATCATTGCTCTGTGCAGCCCTGCCGAGATACACGAGCAACTCCGCCATCTCGTCATCCATCTCCTGCCCCTCGCGAGCGGAGAGCGCGGCACGGAAGTGGCGCGCGGCCTCGGGATAGGCCGACTGTGCGAGCGCCTGCCTGCCAGCGATGCCGGAGTATTTCGCGGCCTTGTCGCTGAAGCGCGGCGAGAGCGTGGCGGCTTCCGCGAAGTGCATCGCGAGGCGGCCCGAGCGCTCCTCGGCGTGCGCGCCGTAGCGCTTCTCCAGCGCCTCGCCGACCTGGCCGTGCAGCCGAACGCGGCGCGTCGTCGATAGCTCCGCGAGCAGCGTCTCCTGCATCTGCGCGTGCGTGAATCGGTAGCGGCCGGCCTGCTCAGTCTCTTCGATGACGCGCGCTTCCAGCGCCTCCTCGATCATCTTCAGCAGCGCGTCGTCGTCGCGGTCACCGAGCAGTGTCAGCGTGTCGTAGGTGAAGTCGCGGCCGATGATCGCGGCGATCTGCAGCAGCTCGTTCGTCTCTTCGGTCAACCGGTTCAGGCGCCGCCCGAGCGCCTCCCGCACGCCGTCCGGGATGGCGATGTCCGAGATCGAAGTCTTCGTCAGCGAGCCCTCCTGCGCCATCAGGTTGACGACCTCGCTCAGGAAGAAGGCGTTGCCCTCCGTCTCCTCGAAGATCCGGTCGAGCACATCCTTGCGCGGCTCGACGTTGGCGCGCGCCTTGATGTAGGCCGCGACCTCGTCGCGCGAGAGGCCGCGCAGCACGATGCGGTCGAAGCCGCTCTCGCGGTTCAGCGATGCCAGCGTCTCTGAGAGGGCGCTCTGGCGCGTGATGTCGGTGTCGCGGTAGTTGGCGACGATCAGCACCCGCATGCGGGACAGCTCGCGGGCGATGTGCTGCAGCATCATGAGCGTCGGCTTGTCGGCCCAGTGCAGGTCGTCGAGGGCGATGATCAGCGGCGCCTGCGCGGCGATCGCCTTGAGGTATGAGGCGTAGGCGTCGAACAGCCGGAATTGCGCGACCTCAGGGTCGCTGATCTCCTCCGCATGTTCGACGTTCGGCCCTTGCAGCAGCCACGGGAAGATGCGCGTCAGTTCGGCGACCGAGCCGGGTGGCATGTGCGGCTCGATGATCGTCGCCAGGTCGTCGGCGTGCGCCGCCGCGTACTGGTTGCCGGCCTGCAGCCACGGGAAGTACGGCGGCGCGCCGGCCGACTCGTGCGTGCGGCCCCAGAGCACCTGCGCGCCGCGCATCCTGGCGTACGTCTCCAGCTCCTGCGTCGTGCGCGTCTTGCCGATGCCGGGCTCGCCGACGAGCATCACCAGCCCGCCGTGGCCGGCGATGGCGTTGTCGCAGGCCTTCCGCAGCCGCTCCAGCTCGTGCTCCCGCCCGACGAACACCCCCATCGCCAGCCGGTCGAGCACGTTGGAGTCGGAGTGCGACGCCGACCGCTGCGCCGGGTCCACGCGCTCGAGCGCGGCCAGCACTTCGTCGGCGTTCGCCGGGCGCTCTGAGGGGTCCTTCACCAGCAGGCGCAGCACCAGCTCTTCGAGATCCTGCGGGCAGGCGTCGGAGAGCCAGCTCGGCGCGACGGGCGGCGTGTTGATGTGCTGGCTGATCACGGCGGTGGGGTTGTCGCTGACGAACGGCGGCCGGCCCGTGATCATCTCGTACAGCATGCAGCCAAGCGAGTAGAGGTCGGCGCGCGGCGTCGTCTCGCTGCCCAGCGCCTGCTCCGGCGGCATGTAGGCGACGGTGCCGACGAGCATGCCGCGCATCGTCAGCCGCGACTGCTCGAACGCCACAGCGAGACCGAAGTCGCCGATCCCCGCCGTGCCATCCGCGGCGAGCCAGACGTTGCCCGGCTTGAGGTCGCGGTGCACGATGCCGTGAGCGTGCGCGTGCGCAAGGCCGCGGCAGACGCCCTTCGCGATCTCGAGCGTGCGCTCCAGCGCGATCGGGTGTTCGAGCCCATCGACGGCGCCGCCCGACATGAACTGGCTGACGATGTACGGCTGGCCGTTGTCGTCGCCGACGTCGTGGATCGTCACGATGTGCGGGTGGTCGCCGAGCTTGCCCATCGCCTGCGCCTCGCGCCGCACGCGCGAAAGCCCCTGCGCGTCGAGCCCATCCGTCTTGATCACCGCGACAGCCACATCGCGCGCAAGCCGCTCGTCGTGCGCGAGGTACACGCGCTTGCGCCCGCCCTCGCCGAGGAAGCGTCGCACGGCATATCGCCCGCTGGCAAACGACGACGGCAGCGGAGGCGGCGAGGGTGCTGGTGGCGCGGGAGTTGCGCTATCAGGGGCGAGGAGAGACGCCCCGCACTGCCCGCAGAACTTCAGCGAGGGCCCATTGACGGTGTTGCACGCCGGGCACGCGCGTTCCTGCTGGAGTGCGCTTCCGCACTCTCCGCAGAACTTGAAGCCGTCCGGGTTGTCGCGCCCGCAGGCCGAACATCGCATGTTTCCGACTCCGTGCTATGAGGACAGGAAGCTCTACTATACGGCAGCCTTGGCCGAATCGGGAGCATATCGCGCCAAACAGCGCTGATCGGCCCGTGTCGGGCCGAGGGTGGCGCGGCTCACCCCCAACAGCCGCCACAAACGGAGTCCGCGCTTCGATTCAGATCTGCGTGAAGCTGGACGCATCTAATTGCCCCACCTCCACCAATTGCGGTGTCGGACCGTGCCAGCACTACCGCCCCGACGCCTCCGCTCGCACGTCGTCGCCGTACGTCGCGGCGGTCGTGCTACCGGCGCCGTGATGAGCGACCGCCTCACGGAGGTCGGTCAGGAATTCGTCGACTACGAGAAGGTGGCGCGGGCTCGTCATCAGGTGCAGCGCTGCCGGGTGATCCTGGCGGTCGAAGTGCCAGCCGCGTGCGTTGAGCGCGTCGCCGACGGCGAAGATATCGAGCTGCTCCGACCCCAGCGCCACCACCGACATGTCGGGCTTGCCCCAGACCCGCACACCGTCGAGCGCGTCGACGCCGGCGATGAGACGGGCGGTAGCGTCCATCGTCTGCCGCGCCAGCCGCAGGTAGCCTTCCTCGCCAAGATAGTGCAGCACCGCCCAGGCAGCGGCAATCGGCGCCGCCGGTTTCGTGCCGAGGAATGCCTGCGTCCCGTAGATCCCGCCCGGCCAGTCGTCGAACTGGAACACCTGGTAGCGAAGGTTCGACTTCGGCCGATGCAACACCACGGACGCACCCTTGATCGCATAGCCGTACTTGTGCAGGTCGGCCGAGATCGAGGTCACGCCCGGCACCCGGAAGTCCCACGCCGGAATATCGAAGCCGAGCCGCTCGAGCCACGGCAGCATAAACCCGCCCAGGCACGCATCGACGTGAAACGGGACGCCCGCCTGCGCGGCGATCGCGGCCATCTCGGCGATCGGATCGATCATGCCGAAGGGGTACGCCGGAGCCGAGCCGACAACCAGCACCGTGTCCGGCGTGATCGCGCCCTCGAGCGCCGACGCATGTGTGCGCAGGTCGTCTCCGAGCGGCAGGCGGGTCATCTCCACATCAAGAAGGTGCGCTGCCTTCACGAACGCCGGATGCGCCGTCCACGGCAGCACGATGCGTCCGTGCGCGATGCCCCGCTCCGCACGCGCCCGGTCACGCGCGGTCTTCACGGCCATGAAGATCGATTCGGTGCCACCGGAGGTCATCGCCCCGCCGACATCCTCGCCGCCGCTCAGGAGGCCCGCGGCGATCGATATCACATCGCGCTGCATCTCCCTCAAGCTCGGGAAGACGAAGGGGTTGAGGGCATTCTCGAGAAGGACGTGCCCGGCCGCGGCCTGCACCATCGCGTCGACGTCGGGTCCTGCGTTGTAGATCAGGCCCCACGTCCGGGCATTGTGGTAATCGCCGTCGTGGACCTGCAGGGCGCGCAGCCCGGACATCACGTCTTCGAGCTTCGCACCATGTTGCGGCAGTGTGCGCATGTGTAACCTCACAGACGGCGCGTCGGCGCCAATCTCGCAGCGCCCGTGGCGCGGAATGCCCACAGCGGGCGGCGCGATCATACCACGACGGCAATCGGCGCTGTGAGCTATCCTGTGTCCAATTCCGCTCCAGGATTATGTACCGTCGGGCGAGTAAGCACATGCCAGCACCAGCCTCGAGAACCGTCGTCTGTCCCGTCCTCGTCGGGCGGGCGCAGCACGTCGATTCGATCGAGCACGTCATAGAAGCGGTCGTCTCAGGCCGCGGCCAGTCGGCCGCGATCTGCGGCGAGGCGGGCATCGGCAAGTCGCGGCTCGTCGCCGAGACGAAGGCCCGCATGTCCGCCCGCGGCGCCCTCATCCTGCAGGGCAACTGCTTCGAGCCCGACGCCACCCTTCCGTACGCGCCGATCCTCGATCTGCTCAGGGCGTGCTTCGCGGGGCGCGCGCCCGACGACGTCGCGGCCTGCATCGGACCCGACGCCCCCGAGTTGGTCAAGCTGCTCCCCGAGCTCACCGCGATCCTGCCCGGCCTGGCGCCCGCGCCGCCGCTCGATCCCGAGCAGGAGAAGCGTCGCATCTTTCTCGCGCTCGCGCAGTTCTTCGCCCGGCTCGCCGCAAAGCAGCCGCTGCTCGTGGTCATCGAGGACGTGCACTGGTCCGACGACACGAGCCTGGAGTTTCTGCTCTACGCCGCCCGGCGCATCGAGTCGCTGCCCATCTTGCTGCTGCTGACATTCCGCAGCGATGAGGTGCAGCCCCCTCTCGGGCACTTCCTCGCGCAGATGGAGCGCGAGCGGTTCATCACCGAGTGGCCGCTCTCCCGCCTCGGGCCGCCGGAAGTGGACCAGATGATCCGCGCCATCTTCGATCTGGACGCCGCCGTCCGCGCCGACTTTCTCGATGCCATCTGTTCGCTTACGGAGGGCAACCCATTCTTCATCGAAGAGGTGCTCAAGTCGTTGGTCGCCTCCGGCGGCATCTTCTACGAGGACGGCAGTTGGGACCGCAAGCCGCTGAGCGAGCTGAACATCCCGCGCAGCGTGCATGACGCCGTGCGCATCCGCACCGACCAGCTGAGCACCGAAGCCCGGCAACTGCTCACGCTCGCGGCGGTGACCGGCCGCCGCTTCGACTTCGCGCTGCTGCAACGCGTATCGCAGCACGACGAGCGCGACCTGTTGGCGCTGGTCAAGGAGCTCATATCGGCGCAGCTGGTCGTCGAAGGATCCGACGACCAGTTCTCGTTCCGCCATGCGCTGACGCAGCACGTCATCTACTCGGGTCTCCTCGCCCGCGAGCGGCGAGCCCTGCACCGCACGATCGCCGAGCACATGCGGCAGATGTACGGCGCTTCGCTGGACGCGCACCTTGCCGACCTGGCCAATCACTTCTACGAAGCGGGGGCGTGGGATGAGGCGTACTACTACTGCCGCCGCGTCGGCACCAACGCTCAGACGTTGTTTGCATCGCGCGCCGCGGTGGAACATCTGACGCGCGCCATCGAGGCGGCGGGGCACCTGTCAGTCGCACCGCCATCGAAGCTCTTCCGGGAGCGGGGGCAGTCGTTCGAGCTGATCGGCGAATTCGAACGCGCCCGGGAAGATTACGAGCATGCCCTGGAGATCGCTCGGAACGGGAAGGATGGGCTGGCGGAGTGGCAGGCGCTGATCGACCTGGGATTCCTGTGGGCGGTGCGCGATTACGCTCGCACGGGCGAGTTCTTCCGCAACGCGACCGACCTGGCGCGCACGCTCGGCGACCAGCGCCTGGTGGCGCAGAGTCTCAACCGGCTGGGCAACTGGTACGTCAACACCGGCGAACCAGAAGAGGGCCTGCGCGGGCACCGCGATGCGCTCGCGATCTTCGATGTGCTCAACGATCAGCACGGACGCGCGAGCACGCTCGATCTGATGGGCATGGCGAACGGCATCCACGGCAACATAGCCGCCTGCTATGCGTGCTTCGATGAGGCCGTAGGCATCTTCCGCCAGCTCGGCGACGACCAGGGGCTGGTCGCCAGCGTGGCCTCGCGCGGCACCTACACCAGCCCGAGCATGCAGGAAGTCGCGCACAGCGTATTTCGTTCCTTCGAAGATACGAGTGGCGATGCCCTCGAGGCGATGGACATCGCCACGCGCATCGGCTGGCAATCGGGACGCGCGTACACACGTTTCACGGCCTCCGCCGTCTCTAGCGGCTTCGGAGAGTTTGGCGATGCCATCCGCCACGGCCACGAGTCGCTGCGCCTCGCCGCCGAGATCGGCCACCAGCAATGGGAGATCGCAGCTCGCTTTACCCTGGGCCAGGCGTACGTGTTCATGGGCGCGCCCGACCTCGCGCGGCACCATCTTGAACAGGCGCTCCCGTTCGCGAGGAAGCTCGGCTCCGCGTGGTGGATCGGCAACGTCACGTGCTACCTCGCCCTCGCCTACCTCATGAGCGGCGACCAGCAGCGTGCGCGGGCCGACTTGAACGCGGCGATGCCGCGCGATCAGCAGCCGCGCACGCTCGCCCAGCGCCGCCTCTCGCTCGCCTGGGCAGAACTGGCGCTGGACGAGGGTGATCCCGACGGAGCCATCGCGCTCGTCGAACGGCTGATCGCATCGGTCCCCGGCGAGACGCCACAGGCAGTGCCGGCGCCCCTGTACACGAAGGCGCGCGCATTGATCGCACTTGGCCGCGCCGATGACGCCGAAGCAGTGCTCGCGCAGGCGGAGTCGGCGGCCGCTGAGCGTCACGACCGGCCGCTGTTGTGGCGCATCCAGCGCGACCTTGGGCGACTGCACGACGCGGCCGGGCGGCGCGATGAAGCCGCGGCCAAGGCGGCCCAATCCCGTGCCCTGGTTGAAACGCTTGCCGCGACCATCGATGATGACCGCCTGCGCGAGCAGTTCCGCGCGGCAGCCCTCGATGCTCCCGTGACCAGGCGGCCGATCTCGCTCCGGCAGGCCGAGAAAGCCGCCTATGGGGGCCTTACGGCGCGGGAGCGCGACGTGGCGGCCCTCATCGCGCAGGGGAAGTCGAATCGCGAGATCGCCGAGGCGCTCGTGCTGGGTGAGCGGACGATCGAGACCCACGTGGGCAACATCCTGTCCAAGATGCAGTTCTCATCGCGCTCCCAGGTCGCTGCCTGGGCGGTCGAAGTCCGGCTCCCCAGCACGTCGCAATAGGCCCTCTATCGCCCGGGCGACGGCTTCGCTCCCGGCGCCGCACTTCCTCAAACATCCGTACTGCCCATCTCCGAACCTCCGTACTTTCCACGAAGCCGCGCGGCCGGATCCGGGCGAGAATCGCACCATGAGTGATTCGAGTCAGAAGGAGGCGCGCGCACGGACCACACAGCAACAGGCACACACATGTACCAGGACACAGAACGGCGGCCCGCGGTGGCCGCACGAAGGGAGCAGAAGACATGACGACGGAGACGGCAACGGCACCCAGCATGGATGAGGTCATGGCGTTCGCGTTCAAGGTCGTGAACGAGCTTGGCGCGGCAATGGCCGCCCCGCACATCTACATCGGCGACAGGCTGGACCTGTTCAAAACGCTGGCCCGGACCGGGCCCCAGACGGTGGCACAGCTGGCAACAACCACGGGCCTCCAGGAGCGCTACCTGCGCGAATGGGCGGCGGCGATGGCGGCGTCCGGCTTCATCGACTACGACCCGGCAGAGCAATCCTTCACACTGCCGCCCGCGAAGGCGGCCGTCCTCGCGGACGACGATAGCCCCGTGTTCGTCGGCGGCTTCGCCCAGATGCTGCCCGACCATTACGCCGTCATCCCGGGCATCATCAAGGCGTTCCGCGAGGGGGGCGGCGTCCCGTACTCGCAGTACACCAACGACACGTTCCAGGGGACCGAGCGCTTCTTCCGCCCGGGGTACATCAACTTCCTCGTCCAGGACTGGATCCCGGCGCTGGGGCTGACGGAGAAGCTGCAGGCAGGAGCCAAGGTCGCCGACGTCGGGTGCGGGCGCGGACAGGCGATCTGCGTGCTCGCCAAGGCGTTCCCCGGATCCACGTTCCACGGCTTCGACAATCACGCTCCGGGTATCGAGGGCGCGAAGGCAAACGCGCAGGCGCACGG
>Ga0315281_10005350_pt1 | contig 18404 bp, 16 predicted proteins | sample YL17G07_0_MG_FD_204540 | JGI IMG/M metagenome (GOLD analysis project Ga0315281, IMG submission 204540) | Sediment microbial communities from Yellowstone Lake, YNP, Wyoming, USA - YL17G07_0 | ecosystem: Environmental > Aquatic > Freshwater > Lake > Sediment | place: USA: Wyoming | collected...
ACGACACCGTTGTCGCAGGCGGCGATGGCGGGCGATCACGCCGTGCGGCTGGAGTTGAGCGGGTACCGCGACTGGACGTCGTCGATTCGCGTGGCCGCGACCGAGACGAGCAGGGTGACGGCGTCACTGGAAAGATAAAAGTTAGAAGTGAAAAGAGAAAAGTAGGATGGAAGCGATTCTCGCATTGGAAGACGGCACCTGGTTTCGCGGCGCGGCGGCCGGCGCGGAGGGCGAAGCGCGGGGAGAAGTCGTGTTCAACACGAGCATGACGGGATACCAGGAAGTCCTGACCGATCCGTCGTACTCCGGTCAGATCGTCACGATGACGTGCCCCGAGATCGGCAATTACGGCGTGTCGCCCGACGACGTGGAGTCGCGCGGGCCGCGGGTGGCGGGCTTCGTCATCCGCGATGAATCGCCGGTGGCCAGCAACTGGCGCTCCACGCAGACCCTGCGCGAGTACCTGGTCGAGCACCGCATCGTCGCGATTTCCGACATCGACACGCGAGCGCTGACGCGCCAGTTGCGGTCGGGCGGGGTGATGCGCGGCGTGATCGTGACCGGCGACGCGCTCGACGCACAGGCGCTCGTCGATCGCGCGCGGTCGATTCCGCAGATGGAAGGGTCGGACCTGGTCAAGGACGTCACGACCGCCAAGGCGTTCGACTGGCCGCAGGAGGATCCCGACGAATTCGGCATCACGGTCGCGCGGCGCGCGAAGAAGCCACTCAGGATTGCCGCCTACGACTACGGGATGAAGTTCAACATCCTGCGCCGCCTGAGCGCCCACGGCTGCGACGTCCGCGTGTATCCAGCCGCGACGCCCGCGAAGGAACTGCTCGCGACCAAGCCGGACGGCGTGTTCTTGAGCAACGGCCCGGGCGATCCCGCGCCGCTGGCCTACGCGATCGACAACGCGAAGGCGCTGATCGCGTCACAGGTGCCGGTATTCGGCATCTGCCTGGGGCATCAGATTCTCGGCCTCGCGATGGGCGGAAAGACGTTCAAGCTGAAGTTCGGCCACCGCGGCGCGAATCACCCGGTGAAGAAACTGGCGACCGGCAAGGTGGAAATCACGTCGCAGAACCACGGCTTCGCGGTGGACCCGCAATCGCTGCCGGCGGACGTCGAGGTGACGCATCTGAATCTCTACGACGGCACGGTCGAAGGGCTGCGCCACAAGACGCGTCCGGTATTCTGCGTGCAGTACCATCCGGAGGCGTCGCCGGGTCCGCACGACGCCGATTACCTGTTCGATGATTTTCTCGACATGATCGAAGGGACGAGAGGCTAGGTTGCCGAAGCGCACCGACATCACACGCGTGCTCATCATCGGCTCCGGCCCGATCGTCATCGGCCAGGCCTGCGAGTTCGATTACTCCGGCAGCCAGGCGTGCAAGGCGCTGCGCGCCGAGGGCCTCGAGGTCATCCTCGTCAACAGCAATCCTGCGACGATCATGACGGACCCGGAGCTGGCGGATCGCACCTACGTCGAGCCGCTGACACCGGAAGTCCTCGCGCAGATCATCGAGCGCGAGCGGCCCGACGCCCTGTTGCCGACGGTCGGCGGGCAAACCGCCCTCAATCTCGCGGTCGACCTCGCGAATGCCGGCACGCTCGAGAAGTACGGCGTGAAGCTGATCGGCGCCTCGATTGCGGCGATCAGAATCGCCGAGGACCGCCTGCTGTTCAAGGAAGCGATGCGCGAGATCGGGCTCGACGTGCCCGAGAGCGGCGTCGCGACGACGCTGCCCGAAGCCGTCGACCTCGCGCGGACGCTCGGCTTCCCGCTGGTGATCCGGCCGTCGTTCACGCTCGGTGGCATCGGCGGCGGCATCGCCTACAACATCGAAGAGTTCCGCGACATGGCCGAGCGCGGCCTCGAGCTCAGCCCGGTGCACCAGATTCTCGTCGAGGAGTCAGTCATCGGCTGGAAGGAATTCGAGCTCGAGGTGATGCGCGACGTCGCCGACAACTTCGTCGTCATCTGCTCGATCGAGAACATCGATCCGATGGGCGTCCACACCGGTGACAGCATCACGGTGGCGCCGATCCTGACGCTCAGCGACAAGGAATACCAGCGGATGCGCGACGCGGCGCGCCGCATCATAAGTAAGGTAGGGGTCGAGACCGGCGGCTCCAACATCCAATTCGCCGTCAACCCGGCGAACGGCCGCATGGTTGTCATCGAGATGAACCCGCGCGTGTCGCGGTCGTCTGCGCTGGCCTCGAAGGCGACCGGTTTCCCGATTGCGAAGATCGCGGCGAAGCTCGCGCTCGGCTACCACCTCGACGAGATCCCCAACGACATCACGCGCCTCACGCCCGCCTCCTTCGAGCCGGCGATCGACTACGTCGTCGTGAAGATCCCGCGCTGGAACTTCGAGAAGTTCCCGCAGGCGGATCGCACGCTGACGACGCAGATGAAGTCGGTCGGGGAAGTGATGGCGATCGGCCGCACCTTCAAGGAAGCGTTCATGAAGGGCGTGCGGTCGCTGGAGCTCGGGCGCAGCGGCCTGCTGTTCTCGGCGTCCAACATGGACGATGAGGACGACACCGCGCTGCGAAAGCGGCTCGCGATTCCGAACGACCGCCGGATGTGGGATCTCTTCCGGGCGATCCGGCGCGGCTGGACCGAGGAGCAGATTCACGACATCACGAAGATCGATCCGTGGTTCCTGCGCCAGTTCGCCGAGATTGCGGCGATGCGGCAGGCGGCGTCGGCGCAGACGATCGATGCCATGCCGACGGCGGATCTGCGCCGGCTGAAGCGCGCGGGCTTCGGCGATCAGGAAGTCGCGCTCGCCATGGGCACGACCGAAACCGCCGTGCGCGAGCGGCGCGCCAAGGACGGCCTCGCGCAGGTCTACAAGCGCGTCGACACGTGCGCGGCGGAGTTCGAGTCGTTCACGCCGTACATGTACAGCGCGTACGAGCCGACATGCGAAGCCAATCCGACAGCGAAGAACAAGGTCGTGATTCTCGGCAGCGGGCCGAACCGGATCGGGCAGGGCATCGAGTTCGATTACTGCTGCTGTCACGCGGCCTTCGCCCTGCGCGAGGAGGGCCTCGAGACCATCATGGTCAACTGCAACCCGGAAACCGTGTCCACCGACTACGACACGGCCGACCGGTTGTACTTCCAGCCGCTCACGTTCGAGGACGTGATGTCGATCATCGAGACCGAGAGGTCCGGCGGCGGCACCGTCTCGTGTCTCGTCCAGTTCGGCGGCCAGACACCGCTCAAGCTGGCGCTCGCGCTCCAGGAGGCGGGCGTCCCGATCCTCGGCACGTCGCCGGACTCGATCGACCTCGCCGAGGACCGCAAGCGGTTTTCCGCGCTCCTCAACGAGCTGGAGATCACGCAGCCGGCGAGCGGGACCGCCACGTCCAAGCAGGAAGCGCGCGACGTGGCGACCGCCATCGGATTCCCGGTCGTCGTGCGGCCGTCGTACGTCCTCGGCGGGCGCGCGATGGCGATTGTCTACGACATCGGCACGCTGGATCGGTACGTGACGCACGCCGTCGAGGCGTCGCCGGGGCATCCGGTCCTCGTCGACAAGTTCCTGGAAGACGCCTTCGAATTCGACGTCGACGCCATCGCCGACGCGACGGGCGCCGTCATCATCGGCGGCATCATGGAGCACATCGAAGAGGCCGGTATCCATTCCGGCGACAGCTCCTGCGTCGTGCCGCCGTTCATCTGCCCCGAGCGCCACCTCGCGACGATTCGCGATCACACGCGCCGCGTCGCCAGGGCGCTCAAGGTGATCGGGCTGATGAACGTCCAGTACGCCATCAAAGATGATGTGGTCTACGTCCTCGAAGTGAACCCTCGGGCGTCGCGCACCGTGCCGTACCTCTCGAAGGCGGCCGGTGTCTCGCTCGCGAAGATTGCGGCCAAGGTGATGGCGGGGCGGACGCTGGCGGAACTCGGGCTGACCGAAGACCTGCAGGTCGCCGGTGTCTTCGTCAAGAGCCCGGTCTTCCCGTTCGTCCGGTTCCCGGGCGTCGACACGATTCTCGGGCCGGAAATGAAGTCCACCGGCGAGGTGATGGGCGGGGCGACCAGCTTTGGCGTCGCGTTCGCGAAGGCGCAGTTGTCGGTCGGCCAGCGGCTGCCCGAGAACGGCCGCGCGTTTGTCAGCGTGAACAACAAGGACAAGGCCAACCTGCTGCCGATCGCGCGCGACCTGGCGGAGATGGGCTTTCACCTCATCGCGACACGAGGCACGGCGGCCTACCTGCGCGCCTACGGCCTCGACGTCGCTGTGGTCTACAAGGTCAACGAAGGGCGCCCGAACGTGGCGGATGAGATCGTCAACCGCAAGGTGGACCTCATTATTAATACGCCGCTCGGGCGGGAGTCCTTCTTCGACGACCGCACCGTCCGCCGCGCGGCGATGATGCACGAAGTGCCGTGCATCACGACGCTCACCGGCGCAGCCGCGGCGGTCAGCGCGATCAAGGCGCTCCGCGAGCACGGCATCGGCGTCCGCGCGCTGCAGGACTACTACGCAGGAATTGCGACAGAGAAGGTCTGACCACGAGGCAGTTTCTGCGATCCTCACAGAGCTCATCACGAAGACACGAAGGTCACGAAGAGCACGAAGTCTCTTAGATTGAGTTGCTTCGTGTTCTTCGTGTTTCTTCGTGCCTCCGTGATACTCGTGTGCCCGGTTCTTGCAACGGGCTCTCGGCGTGCGTGCCGTCGCTGCGATTCCTGCCGTCAGTCTCCTCGCCGGCGCCGCCTGCGGTCTCCTTCTTCCCCAGGCGCACGTCCTCCTTCTCGACAGTCTGATCTCGTTGAGTCTCGCTGCGGCGATGTTCGCCTACGCGCTTCGGCGTCCGTGGGGTCTCATCACGGCGGTGGCGCTGGGATTCTTCGCCGGCGGCTGGGCGCTGAGCGCCGTCGCCTGGCAGCGCGCGTGGCGGCCGCCGCTCCGCGTTGCGTTCGAGGATCTCGCGCGCGCGGCGCGCGCGCAGGCCGCGGTTGAGGGCCGCCGTGTTCCGGAAGACGACGAAGCGTTCGTGACGATTGAGGGCGTGCTGAGAGCAGACGCCGCGCCAACGGCATCGGGCGTGTCACTCAGCATTGATGTCACAGGTCTGGTAGGGCAGGTGGGGCTGGTCGGGCTGGCGGGGCCGGGTAGGGCGGGTAGGGAAGATGTCGCGCGAGGCTGTGAGCCGAGCGGCGGTGTTCTTGTGACCGTTGTCGGATCGCTCGCGGCCGGGCGGATCGACCAGTGGCGCGCGGGGCGTACCGTCCGCGTGCCGGTCACACTGCGCCGGCCGTCGCGGTATCTCGATCCCGGCGTTCCCGATCACGAGCGGGCGCTCGCGCGGCGTGGGACCACGCTCGTCGGGACGACGAAGAGCGGCGCGCTGGTGGAGGTGATCGCGCGCGGCTCGTGGGTCGACGAGCGTCTCGCGGACGTGCGGGCGTTCTCTCGTCGTGCGATCGACAACGCGGTTGGACGCTGGAGCCCCCTGTCCGCCGCGATTGTGGCGGCGATCGTCATCGGCGACCGCGCCGGACTCGACGAGGACGTGCAGCGCCGATTGCAGGAAGCCGGGACCTATCACGTCATCGCGATCTCCGGCGGCAACATCGCGATCCTGGCCGGCCTGCTGCTGGGCGCGTTTCGCATCGCCGGCTGGCTGGGCCGCGGCGCGATGCTGGCGGCGATCGCGCTCCTGATCGTCTACGCCACACTCGTCGGCGGCGGCGCGTCCGTGGACCGGGCGACGCTGATGGCGGTCGTGTATTTCGTCGGCCGCGCGCTCGATCACCGCGGTCCGCCGGTCAACGCGCTCGCGCTGGTGGCCGGGCTGCTCGTGGCCGCCGATCCGCTGTCGGTCGCGGATCCTGCGTTCATCCTGACCTGCGGCGCGACGCTGGCGATTCTTGTCGTCGTGCCTGCGGTGATGACGTGGAACACAGCGTCCGCGGCGCACGCCGCGCGATCCAGTGGCTCTGCGTCCTCCGCGGTCTCTGCGTGCAGACGGTCGCTGTTGACGATGTTCGCGGCGTCGGCGGCGGCGGAGGCGCTGCTGTTTCCGGTGGGCGCGATGGTCTTTTCACGCGTGACCTTCGCGGGTCTGGGCCTGAACTTCGTCGCGATTCCGTTGATGGGCGTGGCGCAGGTCGCGGGCATGGCCGTGGTCCCGCTGGCGGCGTGGATGCCGCTGGCGTCGGCGGCCGGCTGGGTGGCGCACCTGGGCGCCGCGGGCCTGGTGCGATCGGCAGATCTCGTGCGGTTCGCGCCGATCCTGACGTATCGCGTTGCGCCGCCGTCGCCGATCGTCGTGGCGATCTACTACGTCGCCGCGATCGTTGCGTGGAACGCAGCGCGCCGCCGTCGCGCCGGAGGCGCGTCGGCGAGCCTCGCCGTAGCTCGCGACGTCGTGTCGGTGCGAGCGCCGGCGGGAGGCTTCAGCCGGGCGATGAACCGGGCGGCCGCCACGATTGCCGTGGCGGCCGCGGCGTGGATCCTGGTCGACCCCCGCACGCTCGTCGCGGCGCGCGGCGATGGGCGGCTGCACGTGACGTTCCTCGACGTGGGCCAGGGCGACTCCGCGCTCGTCCGATTCCCTCGCGGTGCGACCATGCTCGTCGATGCCGGAGGCCTGTCATCGGCGTCGACGTTCGACATCGGCGACCGCGTGGTCGCGCCGGTCATTCGCGACGCCGGCGTCTCGCGGGTGGACACGGTGGTGTTGACGCATGGCGATCCCGACCACATAGGCGGCGCGCCCGCGATCGTGCGGGAGTTCAGGCCGCGCGAGGTGTGGGACGGCATTCCCGTGCCGCGGCTCGAGCCCCTGAACGCGCTGCGCGCGGTGGCGCTGGCCGCCGCCGCGCGATGGGTGACGGTGTACCGCGGTGAGCGCCGCGTGATCGACGGCATCGAGGTCCTCGCCCGGCATCCGGCGGTCGAAGGCTGGGAGCGCCAGAAGGTGCGCAACGACGATTCGATCGTGCTCGAGCTGCGCTGGGGGGACGACGTCTCGGTACTGCTGACGGGCGACATCGGGCGCGCGGTGGAGCAGGAGATCGCGCCGCTCGTGCCGCCGGCGCGGCTGCGCATCGTGAAGGTGCCGCACCACGGGAGCCTGACATCGAGTTCGGTCGCGTTCCTCGCGGCCACCCGCCCGCAGGTCGCCATCGTGAGCGCCGGCCGGAGCAACCACTTCGGACATCCCGCGCCCGAGGTGCTGGATCGCTATCGCGCCATCGGCGCCGCGATCTTCCGAACGGATCAGGACGGCGCCGTGACAATCGACACCGACGGCCATACCGTCGACGTCCACACGTTTCTTGGCCGGCGACTGACGCTGCCCGGAGAGCGCGAAGAGCGACGGTAATCACGAAGGCACGAAGAGCACGAAGGGCACGAAGACATGACTACGTTGAGATTAGTCTCGAACCTGCCGCCTGGCCTAGAGGATCTGGTTACGCGCACGATCGGTGCCCTCCTCGCCGTTCATCGCGAACTTGGCTCGGGTATGAGCGAAGCGGTCTACGCAGCCGCCGCTCGAGTGGAGCTGACGGCACTCGGGATACCGTTCGAGAGCGAGAAGATCTGTCCTGTGCGGTACCGGGAAGTCGTCTTGTGCCACCAACGCATCGACCTGTTCGTCGATCAGCAGCTTGTCGTCGAACTCAAGTCGGTCGAACGGCTTCATGCAGTCCACGTCGCACAAACCGTAAGCTACCTGCGCCTAACCGGAACCCGCGTGGGGTTGCTGGTGAACTTCAACGTGCCGATACTGAGGCACGGCATTCGCCGAGTCGTGTTGTAGCAACCGTCTCTCGTGCCTTCGTGTCCTTCGTGCTCTTCGTGTCTTCGTGATGCGCTTTTTTGATCTAATCAGCTCGTTGCCTGGATTTTGCCCGTTGCCACTCCTGTTCGAGCGCGTCGAGTGTCATGGCGCTCATCGTCCGCCCTGAGTCCCCGATCGAGCGTTCCATTGACGTGAACCGCTTCGTGAACTTGTCGTTCGCTTTGCGCAGCGCGGTCTCCGGCTCGATCCCGAGCTGCCGCGCGAGCTGGGCGATCGAGAAGAGCAGGTCGCCCATCTCCTCCTCGGCGCGGTCCTGATCGACCGGTCGCCCATCCGCCACTTCCAGCCGCAGCTCGTCGACTTCCTCCTGGATCTTGTCGACGACGTCGGCGGTGCGCGACCAATCGAAGTTGACCGACGCGGCGCGCGTGCCGATGTGGTACGCGCGGAGCAGGGCGGGCAACGCCGGCGCGATTCCGCTGAGGAGCGTCTTCGTCGTCTCGACGGCGCCCCCCTGCGACGTGCGTGACGTTCTTTCCTGGGCCTTGATCTCCTCCCACCGGACGCGCACCTGGCCGGCGGTATCGAGCGGCGCTTCGCCCGCGTCGCGCGCGAAGACGTGCGGGTGGCGGCGCACCAGCTTGTCGGCCACGCTCTGCAGCGAGTCGGCGATCGTGAAGTGGCCCGCCTCGCTTTCGAGCTGCGCGAGAAACACGGCTTCGAACACGAAGTCCCCGAGCTCCTCGCAGAGTGCCGCGTGATCGTGCCGATCGATCGCCTCGAGGACCTCGTAGGTCTCTTCGAGCACGAACGGTTTCAGCGTATCGATCGTCTGCTCGCGGTCCCAGGGGCAGCCGTCCGGGCCCCGCAACGTGGCCATGATGGCGATCAGGCGCGTGAGCTCGTCGGCGGCGCGGTTCGGGGACGACATCTCGGACATTTGGTAATCTTAGCGAATGTCCGAGCCCGTCGAGCCCGCCCTCAGCTTCACCGGCTTCGTGCTCTCGCTGGCGAGCACCGCCGCGATTCATTTCGGCGACCTGCCCGATCCGATGACGGGCGAGCCGGTGGAGAAGAACCTCGCCGGCGCCGCGCAGATGATCGAGATTCTCGCGCTCCTCGACGCGAAGACCCGCGGCAACCTGACCGCCGAGGAGCGCCAGGTGCTCGAGCAGGTGCTCTACGAGCTGCGCCTGCGCTTCGTCGAGGTCTCCGGCCTCGGCACGCGCATCATCGAGCCTTAACCCTCAGCCCTTAGAGCCCTTATGAAGGTCACGGTCCTTGGCAGCGGAACCTCCTCAGGCGTCCCGGCCATCGGCTGTGAATGCGCCGTCTGTCGATCCGCCGATCCGCGCGACCGGCGCACGCGGCCGTCGATTCTGATCGAGACGCAGCCGGGTCCACAGGATCCGGCCTACATGTCGATCCTTGTCGACACCTCGACCGATTTCCGGGAGCAGGCGCTGACGCGGAACGTCCGCCGCGTCGACGCGATCCTCTTCACGCACGCGCATGCCGACCACGTGATGGGCCTCGACGATGTGCGGCGGTACAACCACATGCAGGGCGGCGCGATTCCGTGCTACGCCGACGCCGCGACGCTCGCGAGCCTGCGCCGCATGTTCGAGTACGTCTTCAATCCGCCGGAGCAGATCGGCGGCGGCATCCCGCAACTGTCCCTGTTTCACCTCGCCGGCGCGTTCTCGCTCGGCGGCGTCGAGATCGTGCCGATCCCGCTGCTGCACGGGCGTCTGCCGGTCCTCGGCTTCCGCGTCGGCACATTTGCGTACCTGACGGACTGCAATCAGATCCCCGAGGCGTCGTGGGCGCTGCTCGACGGCGTGCGGACCGTCGTGCTCGACGCGCTGCGCCGCCGTCCGCATCCGACGCATTTCTGTCTGGCCGAAGCCGTCGATGTCGTCGCGCGCCTCGGCGCCGAGCGCGCGTACTTCACGCACATCGCGCACGATCTCGGGCACGCGGAGACCTGCGCGCAACTGCCGAGCGGCGTGGAGTTGGCCTATGATGGATTGGTGTTGGAGATTTAGTGGACATCATCCACTTCCCTGAGGATCCGCGGCCCGCGCGCTGGGTGAGCCCGGTCCTCGCGCTCGGGAACTTCGACGGCGTGCACCGCGGGCACCGCAAGATTCTCGATCGCCTGCAGCGCGTCGCCGGCGAGCGCGGCGCGACGCCGGTCGTCATGACGTTCGATCCGCATCCGCCGCGCGTCGTGCGGCCGGACAAGGCGCCGCCGCTCCTGATGACGAAGGTGCAGAAGCTCGAGGCGTTCGCCGACGCGGGCGTCCACGGCGCCGCGATCGTGCGATTCACGCACGAACTGTCGCGGTGGGCTCCCGAGATGTTCGTCCGCGCGGTGCTCGTGGACTGGCTGCACGTCGCGGAAGTGTGGGTCGGCGCGAATTTTCTGTTCGGGCACGACCGCAGCGGCAATTTCTCGCTGCTGCGCACGCTCGGCGCCCAGTACGGGTTCAAGGCCGAGAAGATCGATCCCGTCCGCTACAAGGACTTCGTCGTCAGCAGCACGCGGATCCGCCGTCTCGTGGGCGAGGGGCGCGTCGACGAAGCCGGCGCGCTGCTGGGCCATCAGTACGCGATCGACGGAACCGTCATCAAGGGCGACCAGCGGGGCAGGACCCTCGGGTTTCCCACGGCGAACCTGTGCACGGAGAACGAACTGCTGCCGCCGAGCGGCGTCTACGCGACGATGACGCGCGTCGCACATGTCGTGCGGGCGTCGATTACCAACGTCGGCACCAGACCGACCGTCGACACCTCGGGCCGGACGAGCGTGGAGACCCACATCTTCGGCCTGGACCGCGACCTGTACGGGGCCGCCATCCGCGTCAGCTTCATCCAGCGGTTGCGCGACGAGCGGGCGTTCGAGTCGCTCGAGGCGCTGCGCGGCCAGATCACGGCGGATTGCCAGCAGGCCCGCCTACTGTTCGACCGCCTTTCACTGTAGAATTTGCCCGTGCCCGATCACGATTTCCTGTTTGCGCTGGAACTGTCCGAGAAGACGCCGTTCGACGATCTGCTGAAGGACCTGATTCAGGCCGTGCTCGAGCACGTGAGCCTCGGGCCGGACGCCGTCGCCGAACTGTCCGGCTCGCTGCGCACGGTCCTGGCCACGGGCGCGGCGGATGGAAAACGCCGCTGCGACGTCCGGTTCGAGGCGCGCGGCGGCCATCTCGACATCGCCATCGGCTTCGCGGGCGCGCCTCCGTGGCGCACCACGCGTCCCCTGCCCTGAACTAACGTAGTAACGTAGGGCTGTTCCTTCGGACCTGCACACATATCGCGATGCGTCTCTACAACACCCTGACTCGCAGCGAGGAGCCGTTCTCGCCGGGCCCCGACAACACCGTCCGCATGTACACGTGCGGGTTGACCGTGTACGCGCGCGGCCACATCGGCAACTTCCGCACGTTCGTCTGTGTGGACGTGCTGCGGCGGACGCTCAAGTACCTGCTCGGCTGCCGCGTGCGGCAGGTCGTCAATTTCACCGACGTGGACGACCGCACGATTGCCGGGGCGCTCAAGGCCGGGATGGAGCTGCGCGCCTACACGGACCAGTACATCGCCGCATTTCGCGAGGACGCGCGCTCGCTCGGCCTCGAGCCGGCCGAGGAAACGCCGCGCGCCACCGACGAGGCGAACCTGCAGGCGATGGCCGCGATGATCGCGGCGCTCGACAAGAACGGCCATACCTATAGAAGCGACGGATCGATCTACTTCAAGATCTCGACCCTGCCCGGGTACGGACGGCTGGCGCGGCTGGACCACGAGGGCATGAAGCCCGGTGCCCGCGTCGATTCCGACAATTACGCCAAAGAAGACGCGCGGGATTTCGTGCTCTGGAAGGGCCAGCGCGAGGGCGAGCCGTCGTGGGAGTTTCCGCAATCGGGCGTGACGCCAGGCCGGCCCGGCTGGCACATCGAGTGCTCGGCGATGGCGCTGCGGCTGCTCGGCGAATCGCCGATCGACATCCACGCCGGCGGCATCGACCTGATCTTCCCGCACCACGAAAATGAAATCGCGCAGAGCGAAGGCGCGACGGGCAAGCCGTTCTCGCGCTTCTGGATGCACGTCGAATACCTGATCGTCGACGAGCAGAAGATGTCCAAGTCGCTCGGCAACACCTACACGATTCCGGACGTCGTCGCGAAGGGCTTCCGGCCGTCCGCCGTGCGCCTGCTGCTGCTCTCGGCGCACTACCGCAAGCAGCTGAACTTCACGTGGGACAGCCTCGCAGCGATGGAGGAGTCGCTGCGCCGGCTGACCGATTTTCTCGCGCGTCTGAATGCGGTCACGCACGACGGCGCGCACGCGGCGGTGATCGCGCGCGTCGCCGATGCGCGCCAGCAGTTTGCCGACGCGATGCAGGACGACCTGAACACCGCGGCCGCGCTCGGCGCCATCTTCGATCTGGTGCGGTCGCTCAACTCGGCCATCGACGCGCAGCAGCTCGGCACCGGAGATGTCCCTGTCGTTCGCGACGCGTTCGCGCAGTTCGACGGCGTGCTCGGCGTGCTCAGCCTGCGCCAGGCCGAGGACACGCGGCCGCCGGTGCCGGTGGAAGAGATCGAGGCGCTGATCGAAGAACGCCACGCAGCCCGGCGCCGGCGTGACTTTGCGGCCGCCGACGGGATCCGCGACGATCTCGCGGCCCGCGGCGTGCTGCTGGAAGACAGCGCGGGAACAACGAGATGGAAGAGAAAGTGACCGTCCCGCTGATTCGCACGTCTCTTCCAGGTCCCAGGGCGAAGGCGATCATCGAGCGCGACGCCGCGGTCGTCTCTCCTTCGTACACGCGCGGCTATCCGCTCGTCATCGAGCGCGGGTCGGGCGCGACCGTCGAGGACGTGGACGGCAATGTGTTCCTCGACTGCGCGGCCGGCATCGCGGTCAACTCCACCGGGCACTCGCATCCAGACGTCGTGCGCGCGATTACCGAACAGGCGCAGCGGTTTCTGCACATGTCGGGAACGGATTTCTACTACGACGTCCAGGTCCGCCTCGGCGAGGAACTCGCGTCGATCGCGCCGATGCGCGGCGGCGTGAAGTCGTTCTTCGGCAATTCCGGAACCGAGGCCGTCGAAGCGTGCCTGAAGCTCGCGCGCTACGCGACCGGCCGGCCGAATTTCATCGCGTTTCTCGGCGCCTTTCACGGCCGCACGATGGGTGCGCTGTCGTTGACCGCGAGCAAGGCCGTGCAGCGCCGCGGCTTCGGCGCCCTCGTGCCCGGCGTGTTCCATGCGCCCTATGCGGACTGCTACCGCTGTCCGCTCGGGTTGAAGCCGGACACGTGCGCGGCCGAGTGCCTGGACGTGCTCGAGCACCAGATCCTCGTTCAGCTCGTGTCGCCAGATGATGTCGCGGCGATTGTCGTCGAGCCGATTCAGGGCGAGGGCGGCTACCTCGTCGCGCCGGATCAGTTTCTGAAGCGGTTGCGCGACCTGACGACGAAGCACGGCATGCTCCTCGTCGTCGACGAGGTGCAATCGGGGATGGGCCGGTCCGGCAAGATGTTCGCGATCGAGCACGCGCAGGTGGAGCCGGACGTCGTCGCCATCGCGAAGGGGATTGCGTCGGGCCTGCCGCTCGGCGTCGCCGTGGCGCGGAGCGGCCTGATGACGTGGCCGCCGGGCGCGCATGCGAGCACGTTCGGCGGGAATCCCGTCGCCTGCGCGGCGGCGCTGGCGACGATCACGTTGTTGAAGGATCGGCTCGTCGCGAACGCGGTGACCGTCGGCGGCCGGTTGATGGACGGACTGAAGGCGCTGGCCGCGAAGCACCCGCTGATCGGCGACGTCCGCGGGCGCGGGCTGATGATCGGCGTCGAACTGGTTCGCGATCGCCAGACCAAGGCGCGCGCGACGGCCGAACGCGACGCCGTGGTCCAGGCGGCGTTCGGTAAGGGGCTGCTCGTGCTCGGCGCGGGCAAGAACGCGATTCGCTTCTCGCCGCCGCTCGTGCTGAGCGCAGAACAGGCAGATACGGCGGTCCGGTTGTTCGACGAAGCACTGACCGAAGTCGGGAGTCGGTAGTCGGGAGTCAGTAGTCCGTGGTGTCCGGCTTCAGCCGGACCCGGCAGCCGTCTTGCTGGGGTTGCGGGCATGACGCAGGCTCGAATAGAACTCGGCAAAACAGGCGAAGATCTCGCGTGTCGCGAACTCGAACGGCGCGGGTACGCAATAGTTGCCAGGCGCTACCGGACGCGCAGCGGAGAAATTGACATCATCGCGCGGGACGGCCCGGTGCTGGTGTTCGTGGAAGTGAAGACGCGGGAGGGCCGCGAGTACGGCGACGGCGCCGAGGCCGTGACGCCGCTCAAGCGCCGCCGGATCACGCGGCTCGCGCAGGACTATCTGGCGCGCCAGCACGTTCCGGAGTGCCCGTGCCGGTTTGATGTAGTCTCGATTCTTTTCAATACGGGAGAACCGGCGATCGAGGTCTTCACGAACGCGTTTGACGCAGTCGACTCATGACCAACGACTATCGACTAACGACTACGGACCACCGACTCCTGACTCTCGACTCCTGTGGCCGATCTTAGGAAGGATCCCGTCACCGGCCGCTGGGTCATCGTGTCCGCCGATCGACAGAAGCGGCCGAGCGACTTCAACCTTGCCGCGCCGACGATGCTCGGCCGCGAGCAGTGTCCGTTTTGCCCAGGCCAGGAGTCGCTGACGCCGCCGGAAATCCTCGCCTACCGCCACGCCAGCGCGCCGAACGGGCCAGGGTGGGATCTGCGCGTCGTGCCGAACCGGTTTCCGGCGCTGCACGTCGAGGGCACGCTCGATCCGCAGGGCGACGGCATGTTCGACCGGATGAACGGCATCGGCGCGCACGAAGTCATTATCGAGACTCCGGACCACGAAAAATCCCTGGCGACCATGGATGCGCGCGAGGTGGGCCGCCTGCTTGGCGCGTTCCGCGAGCGCATCGTCGACCTCAAGCGCGACTTTCGTTTGAAGTACATGCTCGTGTTCAAGAATCACGGCGCCGGCGCCGGCGCGACGCTCTCGCATCCGCACTCGCAGCTCATCGCGCTGCCGATCGTCCCGGACTTCGTCCGCGAGCAGATCGACGGCGCGCGGCGGCACTTCGAGAACAAGCAGCGGTGCGTGTACTGCGACATCCTGCATCAGGAGCTGAGCGACGGGCGGCGGGTGATCGAGGATTACGGCGACGTCGTGGCGATCGCCCCGTACGCGCCGCGGTTCGCGTTCGAGACGTGGCTGCTGCCGAAGCGGCACGGGTCGCGGTTCGAGGACGCGCAAGCGGAGTACCCGAGTCTGGCGCGGGCGCTGACGTCGGTGCTGGCGCGCATCGACCGCGCGCTGGAGCGGCCGCCGTTCAACCTCATCATCTACACGGCGCCGAGCGACCAGGATCTGCGCGACGAGTGGCACTGGCACGTCGAGATCACCCCGAAGATCCAGCGGGTGGCCGGATTCGAGTGGGGGACCGGGTTCTACATCAACCCGGTGTCGCCGGAGGAGGCCGCGGAGGCGCTGCGGGCAGTGAAGTTGTAGCGGGCGTGGGCTCGTTGCGCGAGGCTTCCGCAGAGCGTGTGGCTTGAACGCAACGCGGCCCTGTGGTACTTTGGTCGTTCGGGCGGGAATAACTCAGTGGTAGAGTGCGACCTTGCCAAGGTCGAAGTCGCGGGTTCGAATCCCGTTTCCCGCTCCATTTTTTCTCGCGGGGGCCCCTCGCCCCGCTCGGCACGCTCCGCGTGCTAGCTTAAGCACTCCAAGGGGCGCCGTCGCCAAGAGGTAAGGCAGAGGTCTGCAAAACCTCCACCCCCGGTTCAAATCCGGGCGGCGCCTCCACTCATCCCTCGCACAGTGGCACATCATCACGCTCTTCGCCGCAGTTGCCAGGCACGCTGCGCCAGGATCCGCCAGAGAAGGTCGGGATCAAGAAGTAGCGCGCAGCACTGACGCGGCGTGCCGGCCCTTCGGCTGGTCAAGCGGAGCGAGGCTCAACGTCAGACGAAAGGGTTCATCGGCGAACCGATCGATTGCGGCAGCGCCTTGGGCGCCGTGCGCGTCGGCTCTCCATCAGTACGGCTGGTGGAGTTTGACCGGCGCGCCGCGCTTGCGGACGCGGATGTTGATCATCTCCACGAAGACCGAGAAGCCCATCGCGAAGTAGATGTAACCCTTCGGGACGTGCATCCCGAGGCCGTCCCCCACGAGCGACATCCCGATCAGCAGCAGAAACGACAGCGCCAGCACTCTCACGGTCGGGTGCGCGTTGACGAAGCGGCTGATCGGTTCCGCGGCGAACATCATGATCGCCACCGACAGAACGACCGCCGCGACCATGATCGCGATCTCCTCGGCCATGCCGACCGCCGTGATGACCGAATCGAGCGAGAAGATGATGTCGAGCAGCATGATCTGCAGGATGACCGCGCCGAACGACGGCGCGGCCCTCGCCACTCCGTGCGCCTCGTCGCCCTCGAGCCGCTCGTGAATCTCCAGCGTCGCCTTGCCGAGCAGGAAGAGCCCGCCGCCGATCAGAATCATGTCCCGCCCGGAAATCTCGTACCCGGCGACCGCGAACAGCGGAGCCGTCAGCCGGATGATCCACGCGATTGACATCAACAACCCGATGCGCATCACCATCGCGGCGAGCAGTCCCGCGCGCCGCGCCTTGAGCTGGAGCGCCGCCGGCAGCGTGCCCGACAGAATCGAGATGAAGATGATGTTGTCGACGCCGAGGATGATTTCGAGAAACGTGAGTGTGACGAGGGCCAGCAGGCCGTCAGAGGTCAGGAATGCGTGCACCATGCGTGCACCGGCCAACGCTATCATCGTTCGTAGGCGGTCTGGTAGGCTCCTCGGCCGTGCTGTTCCTCTACGACCTTCCCAACTGGCTGATGGGCGTCATCGTCATCGGGACGATCCTGGGCCTGTCCTTCGGCGGCTACTTCGCGTTCCACCGCTGGTGGCGTCCCGTGTTCACCGACGACAACAAGAGCGTCGCGATGGTCGTGCTGAGCGTCGTGGCGACGATCAACTCGCTGGTGCTCGCGTTCTCGGCCATCTCCGTCTGGGAATCCTTCGGCGCGGCGGACGCGGCCGTCGTCGCGGAGGCCAACAGCGTCAGCGCCCTCGCGCGCGACCTGGCGGTCTTCGACAGCGTCCAGTCGCGGGAAGCGCGCCGCCAACTGCGCGAGTACACGGACCAGGTCGTGCGGGTGGAATGGTGCGACATGCAGCGCGGCCAGGCGAACATCGACGTCTGGAACACGTTCGACCGGATGTTTCTGGCGATCGGGCGAATCGAGCCAGACTCGGCGCGGCATTCCGCGCTCCTGCCCGAGATCTGGGAGCGCGCGAACGAACTGCGGAAGCAGCGGCGAAGCCGGCTCTAGACGAGTCAGTCCGAAATTCCGGCACGCTCTGGACACCTCGCGAGGCCGCGTCTGTCACCGCGCGCGGTCAGGCCCTGCGTCCCGGTTTCGGAAAACCATCGAAGTTTCTCAGGGTTCTCGCACGTCTGCCACGCGGCATGGCTCTTGTAGTCCCTGGCGACGATGCCCGCCCGTTTCCTGCAAAAGGGGGAGTGATGACTCGAGTGATGAGGACGCCGCCGGTGCTGCTCCTGCTGCTGGCCGTGAGCGCCAGCGGGTGCTCCGTCGCGATGGCCGCGCACCAGCCGTCGAGGAAAGACACTGATCTGCTGAGTCCCGGCGTGCCGCGCAATCTGGTCCTCGCGGAGCTGGGTGCTCCGGTTACGAGCGACATTCGGGACGGCAAGCGCGTGGAAGTGTTCTCGTTCGTCCAGGGTTACCGGAAGGGCGTGCGTATCGGCCGGACGGTCGGACACGCGACCGCCGATGTCCTGACGCTCGGCCTGTGGGAAGTCGCCGGCACGCCGACCGAAGTCGTGCTCGACGGCACGAAGGTCGCGTATGAAGTGACGTTCGACGCGAACGACAAGGTCGAGAAGGTGATTCCGCTGAAGCAGTAGCCGGCCGGCTCAGCCTCTCCAGGTGAAAGGCGGGCGCCGTTCTGGCGCCCGCCACCGGTTTCGGGATCGGTCCGTCCGTTACTGTGCCGCCGCCGTCGTGCGGACGGAGAGCACGCTCCGGAAGACATCCATCGCCTTCCGCATTTCGTCCATGGTCCCGATCGTGATGCGCGCGTGCGTCTTCTCCATCGGCGGGAAGTCGCGCGCCACGAACACGTTCTGCTTCGCGCAGGCGTCGCGGAACTGCGCCGCCGGCCGTCCGATGTTGAGGAACACGAAGTTGGTGTTCGGCACGGAGCCGGTGTACCCCATGTCCTTGAACCCGTTCAGCGTGTAGTCGCGCACGCGCTTGTTCTCGATCCGTTCGGCGTCCATGTGGGCGGTGTCCTTGAGCGCCGCCGACGCGGCCGCGGCGGTGAGGACGTTGACGCTGCCGAGGCCCCACGCCGTCTGCAGCTTCTTGAGCGTCGCCGGCTGCCCGAACGCGTACCCGAGCCGCATGCCCGCCATGCCGTACGCCTTCGAGAACGTCCGCGTGATGAAGACGTCGGGATATTCGAGCGCGAGCTGCGCCGCGGTGCCATTCGGATCGGCCGCGTAGTCCA
>Ga0315281_10005352_pt1 | contig 18401 bp, 17 predicted proteins | sample YL17G07_0_MG_FD_204540 | JGI IMG/M metagenome (GOLD analysis project Ga0315281, IMG submission 204540) | Sediment microbial communities from Yellowstone Lake, YNP, Wyoming, USA - YL17G07_0 | ecosystem: Environmental > Aquatic > Freshwater > Lake > Sediment | place: USA: Wyoming | collected...
ACCGGCAAGACGACGCTGCTGAACGCCATGTCGGCCTACATTCCGAACAGCGAGCGGATCATCAGCATCGAAGATCCGATCGAGATGAAGCTGCAGCAGTCGCACGTGATCTCCATGGAGGCGCGGCCGGCGAACATCGAGGGGAAGAACGAGGTGGCGCAGCGCGACCTCGTGCGGAACGCGCTGCGCATGCGCCCGGACCGGATCATCATCGGCGAGGTGCGCGGCTCCGAGGCGTTCGACATGCTGCAGGCGATGAACACGGGCCACGAGGGCTCGCTGACGACGGTGCACGCGAACACGCCGCGCGACGCGCTGAGCCGCATCGAGAACATGGTGATGATGGCGGGCTTCGACCTGCCGGTCCGCGCCATCCGCGAGCAGATCGCGTCGGCGCTGCACCTGGTCATCCAGATTGCCCGCTTCTCGGATGGCAAGCGGCGGATCACCTTCGTCACGGAGCTGACCGGCCGCGAGGGCGACACCATCACGATGCAGGACCTCTTCGCCTGGCGGCAGGAGGCGATGCTGCCGGATGGCAAGATCATCGGCGAGCTGGAGCCGACCGGCATCGTGCCGACGTTCGCGGATCAGTTCGCGCGCGGCGGCGTCAAGCTCGAAATGGGCTTCGGCCGGCCGGTGGGATCGAGGCGATAGTGGGTAGTGGCTAGGGACTAGTGGCTAGTGGCTAGTGGACAGGGAAGCAGCTTGTCATGCTGAGCGTAGCGAAGCATCTCACGCTCCGGTCGGGCGAGACCCTTCGCTTCGCTCAGGGTGACAGCCCGCACTTCGAATCTTAGGAAGCTCCCCTTCCTTCGTAGGGAAGGGGCCGGGGGTTAGGTAAGGCGATATGGGCATTGAACTGATGGCGGCGGTGACGGTCGGTCTGGCGGTCGGCATGTTCGCGCTGTACTTCGTGCGGGCGCAGCAACTCAGCGCGTCCGACGTGCGCATCAGCGCGCTCAAGGAGCGCCCCGTGGCCACGCACCGCGGCCTGTCATGGGACGAGATCCGGCGGCGCGGGCCGTCGAGCCTGCCGCTGCTCAGGAATCTCCTGACGGACAGCGCCTGGTCGAAGCGCGTGACGCTGGAGATCGAGCAAGCCGGGCTGCGGCTGCGCGTGGGCGAATATCTCGTCGGGCGCGCCGTCGTCGGCCTGCTGGTGTTCCTCGTGATCTGGGCGGCCGGGCACAGCGTCGTGTCGTTCGTGCTGGGGATCGTCTGCGGCTTCTTCGGGTTCATGCTGCCCGCCGTGTGGCTGACGATCCTGCGGAAGCGGCGCATCGAGAAGGTCGCCAAGCAACTGCCGGAGGCCGTCGGCATGATCGCGAACTCGCTGCGGGCGGGCTTCGCCTTCCAGCACGGCATCGATATGGTGGCGCAGCAGATGGAGACGCCGATCGCGGACGAGTTCGCCCGTGTGATCACCGACATGAACGTCGGCGCCTCGGTCGAGGAGGCGCTGCAGGGGCTGCTCAGGCGCGCCGACTCCGAGGACGTGAACATGATGGTCACGGCGGTGCTCATCCAGCGCTCCAGCGGCGGCAACCTCTCCGAGATCCTGGAGACCGTCGGCGAGACGATGCGCGAGCGCGAGCGCCTCACCGGCGAAGTGAAGACGATGACATCGCAGCAGCGCTTCTCCGGCACGGTGCTGACGTTCTGGCCGCTGCTGCTGCTGGGGCTGTTCTCGCTCTTCAACTGGTCGCAGACATCGCTGCTGTTCACGACGAATCCCGGGCTGATCCTGCTCACGGTCGGCGGGCTCATGCAGGTGCTCGGCTACTACACGATCCGCCGGATTCTGGACGTCGAAATCTAGGGGAGCGCTATGCCACTGGCGGTATCAACTCTTGTCTTCGGTTCGCTGGCTCTCTTCGCGCTCTGGTACCTGCGCAGCCAGAACGAGATGGAGGATCGCGTCCGCGCGCTCTCGAACCAGCGCCGCGCGATGATCGAACAGGACGCGCCCTTCACGCAGCGCTTCATGTTCCCGGTCGTGCACGGCTTCACGACGCGGCTGATCGATTACCTGCCGACGTCGCTGATCACCCGCGCCCGCAAGTGGCTGATCATCTCGGACAGCAGGACGCCGCTTTCGACGTTCATGGTGCTCGTGCTGCTGATGGGGTTCGGGTTGCCCGCCCTGTACTTCGCGGCGATCTGGTCGCAGAGCAGCGGCTCGCCCGATGGCCGCGCGCTGGCGATGGTGCCGGTCATCGCCTTCTTCGGCTTCGCCGCGCCGATGATGCTCCTGCGCCGCCGCGCGAAGAACCGCCAGAACAAGTTCTGGAAGTCGCTGCCCGACAGCATCGACCTGCTCACTACCTGCGTGGAAGCCGGCTTGAGCCTGGACTTCGCCTTCCAGCGCGTGGCGGAGCGCCACCACGGCCCCGTCGGCGACGAGCTCAGCCGCATGCTGCGCGAGAAGGCCATGGGCCAGACGCGCCGCGAGGCGCTGACCGCCATGGCTGACCGGATGGACCTGCCCGACCTCAACGTCCTGGTGAACTCCGTCATCCAGGCCGAGGCGCTCGGTACCAGCATCGGCCAGGTCCTGCGCATCCAGTCGCGCCAGCTGCGGACGCGCCGCCGTCAGCGCGCCGAGCAGGCGGCCCGCCAGGCGGCGCCGAAGATGATCTTCCCGCTCGTTTTCTTTATCATGCCCAATCTCTTCATCGTGATCCTCGGCCCGATCATCATCAACGCCTTCGATGTCCTCGGTGGCACGTAACGACAGGGCAGGCGTCACGCGTAGGGACAGGTCTGAAGACCTGTCCGCCCGCACCGACGGGCACCGAACCGTAGTGGAGGAGCTTCAGCTCCGCGAACGCCCGTAGGGACGCAGCTTTAGCTCCGTCCCCGGCGGGTACCACGAGGGCAGATGGGGTAGGCAATGTCAGAGTCGCAGGACGCGCGTTCCCCCGATCCGTACAAGGCGCTAGAGCTGCATCCGCACGCGCCGCGCGACCTGGTCGTCGCCGCGTACTGGGCGCTGATCGAGCGGGCGAAAGGCCGCCGCGCGGCTTCCCACGCGACCGGCGTGCAGATCGACGAACTGAACGCCGCGTACCGGTTGCTGGCAGACGGCGCCGCCCGCGCCGCCTATGACGAGCAGCACGCCAGAGCGGCGACCCGCCGCCCCGAGGTCCGTGTCGCCGCGAAGGGGATCAGGCTGTTCGGCATCGGCGCGCCCGTCCGCATGGTCTCCGACCACGATGACTTCTACCACCTGCTCCGCCTCGACCGCGAAGCCGGCGCCGACGTCGTTGATGCCGCGTTCGCCGTGATGTCGGGCCAGGCCGTCGGCCGCGATACGAAGGCCGTCTTCCTGCGCGGCCTCCTCGAGGAAGCGCGCCACACCCTGAGGAACCCGCAGCTCCGCGCCCAGTACGACGCCTCCCTGCGCGCCGGCGGCCGGAAGCAAACGACGCCGCGGACAGTCGAGGAGCCGTCCCCGGCCCCTGGTCCCCTGTCCCCTGTCCCCTATCCCCTATCCCCTACGCACAACAACCCACAACCTACGTCGAACGGAACCGGCACGCATCCCGTGCCGCCCGCCGCCGCACCGCCTATAACCTATGACCTGGAACCTGCAACCTCGTCCGTCCCACCCATGTTCGCGAGGGACGGTCAGCGTCAGGACCCGGAGCCGCCGGCCGCCGCCCCGCTCACGCCCGCGGTCGTCCAGGAGCCCGAGCCCGAGCCTGCCCAGGCCGGCCCCCCTACAACCTACGGCCTACAACCCCAGCCAGGCGAGGCATCCTCAATCGCCTGCGCATGCCATCGCGCCCGTCCGCGCCGGCGAAGGCCGGCCAACCTACAACCTACAACCTACAACCTACAACCTCCCAGATCATCGAGGCCGAGCACGCCCGCCTGATGACGCTGCGTGAGGACCGCGCCCCGTACCCCGCCGCCGCCACTCCGGCCGCCGGGACGCCGCCGGCCGCCGTCATCCTCGCCGAGCTCGTCTTCCTCGAGGGCCCGCGCGCCGGCGAGCGCGTTCCGCTCGGCGCCGACGCCATAAACCTCGGCTCCAGCTACGCATCGCACGTCGTGCTGACCGGCGACGAAGAACACATCGCACCCGAGCACGCCCGCATCTGGCTGCACGGCGACCACTTCGTCTTCCGCCAACTCGACGACGGCGACACGATGATCTGCGGCCAGCCGCTCACCCTCCCCATGATCGTGCTGGACGACGGCGACGAGATCCGCATCAGCCTCCACCGCATGCGCCTGGAGCACAGGGCGTAGGTAGTAGGTAGTAGGTAGTAGGTAGAACCTAGAACCTAGAACCTAGAACCTAGAACCTAGAACCTAGAACCTAGAACCTAGAACCTAGAACCTAGAACCTAGAACCTAGAACCTCCCTGTCCCCTCGGGCATTCCCCTATTCCAACTCCCCCGCCCATCGCCGAAGATCAACCGTACGCACGAGCGACGAGCGACGAGCGACGAGCGACGAGCCAGGAGCCACCAGGCACCAATCACCAGTACCAACCACCAGCGACCAGCGACCAGTTGACGGGGCTCCTTGAAATTCACACACCAACAGTCGTACCGTGAGACCATGGCCACCTGGTTGACGTCGCTGCGCAGCAACTGGGACGCCCTCCTCGCGTTCTCCCTCGCCTACCTCGCCATCGCCGTCACCCTCGGCCCCGGCTACTACTTCCTCACCCTCTACGTCACCGGCTGCGCCTACATAGTCCGCACCGCCCTCAAGCGCTAACTGCTCGGACGGAAGTACCCCATGCCAGCCACCAAATTACGCGTCTTCTCCGTCCGCAACGCCGATCGCGGCACCGTCATCGCCACGCGCGCGCGGCTGGCGTCGTCGCACGTCGACCGCCTCTTCGGGCTCATGGGCCGCAAGCGCGTCGAAGAGGGCGGCGGCCTCCTGCTCGCCCGCAGCGCCTCGATCCACTCGTTCTTCATGCGCTTCCGCTTCGACGCGGTCTTCCTCGATAGGGAGAACCGCGTCGTGAAGGTGGTGCCGGCCATGCGGCAGTGGTGGATCGCCTTCGGCGGCCGCGGCGCGAAGGACGTGCTGGAGCTGCCGGCCGGCGTCGCCGCCGCCACCAACACCCAGCCGGGCGACACGCTGCTGTTCGAGGAGCCGGCGTAGGGGAACCTATCCCCCGGCCCCTTCCCTGGGAGGGAAGGGGAGCGCGATCCTGCCGGTTGCTGCGCATCGCGCTTCCTCGTTCGTCGCCGGGGACGTCGCCAGCGCAGGCTGGCCTCTACGAGGCGCGACGAACAGGGCGGCCCGCGCTGGCCGCCCCTTCGCTGCACGACTCCGGGCTCGGCGCCCGGAACCGGATCAGGCCTTCTTCTTGTTCAGGATGGTGTCGAGCTGGGCCGCCAGCTTCTGCAGCGCCGCGTCCTCGCGGACCTGCGTCATCTTGCCGTTGGCGACGGCCTTGTCGAGCGCCGCCTTCGCGTCCGCCGTGATCGCGGCCTTCACTGCGTCCAGCGACACGCCGTGCGCGGCCGCCACCTCGGCGATCGACTGGCCGCCCTTGAGGTCGCCCACCAGCTCCTTCGGCGTGATGCCAATCGCCTTCGCCGACGACACGACGACCAGCCTGCGGGCGCGCTCGCGGACCTCGCCATCACCGCCGTGCTTGTAGTGCCCGCGGTGCTCGCCCAGGAAGCGGCCGATGGCGAGACCGTCGTTGCTGTTGATCTTGTCCTTGAGCTTCGCCGCCTGGTCGGCGGTGAGCGTTCCGTCGGCCACGAGGTCGTCGACGGTCTGCAACTCCGCGTTCTTCACCGCCGCCTTGAACTGGTCGAGCGAGACGTTGAGGTTGGCGGCGAGCCTGCTGAGGAAGTCGTCACGGACGTGCTGGCGCTTGCCCTCCGCGGCCGGCGGCGTGGTGCCCGGCGTCTGTGCCGACGCCGTGCTGACCGCGCCGATGGCGCCGGCGGCCAGCAGCGTGGCGGCTGCGCCGGCGGCGATGAGTGTGCTTCTGAGGTTCATGGTGCTTCTCCTTCTGGCGGGCCGTCACTGCGGTCCGCATCTCTACATGGACTACATCGACAGCGTAGGCCGATCGCCATGAAGCCCGCCCCAACGCCGCGTAACCTCTGCGTAAATTCGATGCGGGGTCGTACGGATGGAGGTACACTCGCGGTCATGGGAGAAGGCGGTGGGAGTTCGAATCGTAAGAAAGTGCACGAATGGCTGCCAATGTGAGCGCATCACGGGTAGCGCTCGCAGACGAGCTCGGGCACCGACGCTTGCGTGGGCCCGACGCGCTGTACCCTCCCGGTAGCAGCGATGCTCGCGGTCGTTGGCTGGAACGCAACATCCTGCTTACTCGGAGGGTAGAGGGTTATGACCCCACCGAATCGCTCGCGATCTACGCGTCTCCTATTGGGGCCATGCAGGTACGACCAGCGAATTGTCCCCCTGTGCTTCGGCGGGTGACATGGCAACGCAAGCGCGATTTGGCGGAGGCCGAATCTCAAACGCATCATGCTACACCACCTCTCGCTACCGAATTGTTCGAGTTTCCTGCAGGAAACGCGGGCGAGAGCGTTGTTGCACTTGTCGGAGCGCTTATTGCCGCGCTTCGCAGCTTACCGTTCCCATACGACTCGCCCTTGCCCGCGGCGTTGATGCGCCACACCCCCCAAGCCCGGATAAGGTACGGAGTAATTTGCTCGACGAGGTTTTTCGACATCGACGTCAATTGGAGTGAGGGCGATGTGCAGCCAGTAGACAGCGCCTGGGAGGGTGTCTGGAGCGCCTTGGAGGCGCTCTGTTCCCCGCAGCGAAAGTTGGACGGATGGGGAGACGGCTACGACATCCCGTTGGAGCTTTTCCACGCCGCAATTCGCGCATCGACATGATGAATGCGCAATTTCCCTGCTCGCCGACCATCTCGGCAGCACCGTCGGCACGGTGAGCGACGCCGGCGTCAGCGAGCACATGCAGTACTACCCGTTCGGCAGCGTGCGCTCCGGCCACGTCTCGACGGACCGCGGCTTCACGGGCCAGCGGTGGGAGGGCGGCTCGCGCCTGGGCGCCTACTTCTACAACGCCCGCTTCTACGCCACCGGCCTCGGCCACTTCATGTCAGCGGACACGGTGTCGACGGATGGGCTAGACCGGTATGCGTATGTGCGGTTCAACCCGATGCGATACGTCGATCCGAGCGGGCACGGCGTCACGCTCGTCTGCGGTACAATGCGGGCGCTACGGCGGGAGACCCCGGTTATGCCACCCAAGGAACCCGACAAGGTCCAGCGCGAAATCGAGGAGCTGCTCGATAAGCTGGATAACTTCGTGCCCGAAGACCGGCTGGTGTCGAAGATCCGGAGCCGCCGCAAGGCGGACGCCGGGCCGAATGCCATCGAGCGGCTGTGGGCGCGCGCCTCGCGGCTGTCGCTCGGGCACGTGATGCTCACGGGCGTGGTGCTGCTGTTGCTGGGCACGCTGGTGCCCGGCCTGTTAGGCGGCTTCGCGCACTGGTTCGTGCTGGCGGGCATCGCGCTGACGGTGGGGGCGTTCGTGCTGTCGATCGTCAACGGCGACAGCCGGCGGACGCTGGCCGGCGGCGGCGGCGGCAGCGAGAAGCGCTGGCGCGGCCAGGTCATCGACTACTCCGAGCCGTCGCCGACGAGCAGGCTCCGCGACTGGCTGCGCGGGCGGCGTCGGCGATAGCGTCTCTGAATTGCACCGCGGAGGCGCAGAGGACGCGGAGGACGAAGGTGGTTAACGCTTCGTCGGGGGCGCCTCACCCGGACCTAACCCCCGGCCCCTTCCCTGGAGGGAAGGGGAGCGCGGTAAAGAGGGTTGGTTCGCCATTGCCGCAGGTGCGAGGCTAGCGGGCCATCGGAACGACTACACTGGCAGCGCGACGCAAACTCACGCGTAACGACGCGCTGTCCCTCGATCGGAGACCCCCGCTGCGCATCCACGCCCGCCCTCATACGCTCGCGCTGATCTTGCTGGGCATGGCCCTCGTCGCCGGCTGCCGTGGCGGGCACGCGTCCGGCGGCGCGACGCTAACGCCCGCTGGCACCGGTGGCGCGCCCTCGGTCACGGCCGCTGCCGCTCCCACACCGACGGCCGCGCCGGCATCGCCGGTGGGAGAGCTGGTGTACGAGAGCGTGCGCAAGCTGGCGGTGGAGATCGGGCCGCGGGTGGCGGGCACGGCGGGCGAGATCGCGGCGCGGGACTACATCAGCGCGGCGCTGCGGGACGACGGCTACGACGTGACGGCGCAGGAGTTCGGCTTCGACGCGAGCGACTTCCTGCCGGCGCGCGTCGATGGCGGCGGCGCGGTGATCCCGGCGTACATCCTGCGCGGATCGGGCCAGGGGACGGTGAAGGGGCCGCTGGTGCGGGCGGGCAGCGGCCTGCCGCAGGAGTTCCTCCCAGGCGGGCTGGCGGGGAAGATCGCGCTGATCGAGCGCGGCGGGACGACGTTCAGCGAGAAGGCGGGGAACGCCATCGCGGCGGGCGCGGCCGGGGTGATCGTCTACAACAACCAGGACGGGGCGCTGCTGGGGCAGCTGTCGCAGAGCGTCGCGATTCCGGTCGTCGGCATCCGGCAGGCGGCGGGCGCGGACCTTGCGGCGCAGGCCGATGCGGGCGCGGTGGAGGTGACGATCACGGTGTCGCCGCCGAAGGGGACGGCGTACAACGTCATCGCGAAGCCGTCGGGCGTGGCCACGTGCACGATCATCGTCGGCGGGCACTATGACAGCGTGCCGGTGACGGGCGGCGCCGACGACAACGCATCGGGCGCGGCGGCGGTGCTGGAGGTGGCGCGCGTGGCCGCGGCGACGCACCGCCAGGGGAGCACGTGCTACGCGCTGTTCAGCGCGGAGGAGTTCGGGCTGTTCGGCAGCCGGGAGTTCGTCGACAAGCTGCCGCCGGACCAGCTCAACGCGCTGCGGGCGATGATCAACCTCGACGTGGTGGGCGTGAGCGCGGGGCTCGAGCTGGTGGGCAACGACGACCTGGTGGATACGGCGCGCATCGCCGCGGAGAAGGCGGGGATCGCGGCGACGAAGGGGGAGCTGCCGAAGGGCGCGGGCAGCGACCACCTGAGCTTCCAGAAGGCCGGCGTGCCGGTGGTGATGCTGACGCGCGAGGATAACCTGATCCATACGCCGGCCGACGCGCTCGACCGCATCACGGCGGCGTCGCTGCAGGAGACGGTGGTACTGGCGCTGGCGACGCTCGATGCGCTGAACGGGCGGTAGGCGAACGTTACAGGGTGCTGAAGAACTCGGTAACCACGGTGTTATCAGCCGCACAGCGACTTCTTTGAAGCTGCACCGCGCGGGCTGAAGGCCCGCGCTACGGCGTAGGAGGCGTCTTTCAACACCCTGCTAACCCACTCGCCACTGCGAGTCTTCGAGGGCGAGTCTGCGTGGCAATGGGGATCGATGCGCGCATCGCCGGAGGATCACGTGACCGCAACGTGTGAACCGCCTGCTCGACGTTGCCCGGCTCAGCGGCGTCCGATACGATCGGGGCAGTTCCAATCGATCCCATTGGAGGCGTCTTGAGGCTCAGCCGAGTCACCGTCCTTGCCGTTTGTGCGCTGGCGCTGGTCGCGGGTACGGCCGCGGCGTGCGGCGGCGGGTCGTCCGGCACGAAGCGGCTCGATACCAGCAAGGTGCCGACGGCGACGCTGCCAGCGACGCTGCCGGAGCCGAAGCTCGTCGGCAGCGGGGCGGTGCAGTCCGGCGGCGCGACCTCGTACACAGTGAAGAGCGGTGATACGCTCGCGGGCATCGCGGAGCGCTTTGGCGTCAGCCTGGACGACCTGCGTGCCGCCAACCCGAACATCAACAGCTCGAGCCTGTCGATCGGGCAGTCGGTCCGGCTGCCGGCAGCCAGCGACGCGCCGCCCGCCGCCCCGACGAAGGATGCCGCGCCGACAACGGCTGCAGCGACGGCTACGGAGGCGGCGCCGGCCGACACGCCGGTGCCCGCGGCAACGGCGACGCCGGTATCCGTGGGGCAGACCTACACCGTGGTCGAGGGCGACATCCCGGTGACGATCGCGGAAAAGTTCGGCATCACGGTGGAGGAGCTGTTGGCGGCGAATCCCCGGCTCGATCCGACGGCGCTGAGGATCGGGCAGGTGCTGATCATCCCGCCGAAGCGGCAGCCGTAGGGCTGGAAGTCGGAAGTCGGAAGTCGGAAGTCGGAAGTCGGAAGTCGGAAGCGGGAAGTCGGAAGTCGGAAGTCGGAAGTCGGAAGTCGGAAGCGGGAAGTCCGGCGGACGGGCGCCTCACCGCGGCCTTCGGCCAGCCCTCTCCACGCTGTGGAGAGGGGCTCACACGGGGGAGCGCGGCGAAGTCCGACGATAATGCGTTGAGGTAGGCGGACAGGTCTGAAGAACCTGTCCCTACGCGTTGTGCGGCAACTGCCTCAACACCATCGCTACGTGGTGAATCGCTCGCGGAGCAGGGCTTCGGCGATCACGAGGTCGTCGGGCGTGGTGATCTTGATGTTCGCGGCGTCGCCCTCGTACACGTAGACGGCGTGGCCCAGCGCTTCGACCAGTGCGGCGTCGTCGGTGGCGCTTGCGGACGCGGCGGCGTGGGCTTCGAGCAGGAGTGCCCGGTCGAAGACCTGCGGCGTCTGCGCGAGCCACATGCGCGTGCGGTCGGGCGTGGCGCGCACCACCGGCGGATCGCCATCGACTTCCTTCACGGTATCGCGCGCGGGGACGGCGCAGAGCGCCGCGCCGCGCTCACGCGCGAGGGCGACGCCGCGGGCGATCAACTCGGGCGTGACGAGCGGGCGGGCGGCGTCGTGCACGGCGATGATGGCGGCGTTGGGTGCGGCATCGATGCCGGCGCGGACGGAGTCCTGCCGCGCGGCGCCGCCCGCGACGATCGCGGTCACCTTCGTGAAGCGCCACTCGCGGACGAAGTGCTGCGTGCGCTCGACCGCGCCGCGGGCGGTGACGACGACGATGGCGTCGATGGCGTCGCATCGGTTGAAGGCGCCGAGCGACCAGGCGAGGAGCGGGCGGCCCATGAGGGCGGCGAAGATCTTGTCGGCGCCGCCCATGCGCTCGCTGCGTCCGGCGGCGACGATGATGGCGACGGCGGGGCCGGTGCGCGCTTCGGTCATGAGCGGCATGATACGGAAAAGCGCGGGTACACTCACGTCATGGACGAATCGCGGCTTCGGGCGGAGCAGCTGCTGACGCTCTCGAGCGGCGGGCGTCGGCTGGCGGACCTGGTGGCGGCCGCGGAAGCGCCGCTGCGGTACGAGGTCGTGCGCCACCTGCTGCGGGTGAGCGAAGAGACGATGTCGGAGGTGCTGGAGGAGGTCGTGGCGCTGCAGTTGGTGCGGCGCGGCCCCGACCCCTTCACGTACGTGCCGTTCGACGAGGCCATCGGCGAGGCGATCCGCGACGGCATGCAGGCGGAGCGGCTGCTGCGGCTGCGGGCACAGATCGAGGGCGCGCGGGCGCGGGTGATGGACGGGTGAGGTGGAGGAGGGAAGCGGGAGGCGGGAAGCGGGACGGGGACGGTGGAAGTCGGAGGTCGGAAGTCGGAAGTCGGAACGCGGACGATGGATGGTGGATGGTGGACGATGGAAGTTCCCGGCGTCGGGCGGAGGACGGCAGCGGACAGGTCTAAAGACCTGTCCCTGCGCGCGCCGGCGAGACAGGTGCTGGCGAGCGTTCACAACACTACTACTGCAGCGGCCGCTCGGCGAGGCTTAGCACCAGGTTGACCAGGGTGCGGACGGGGACGCCGCTGGCGCCCTTCACCAGCACGCCCTTCTCCTTGTCGAAGAAGTCGACGCCGGCGATGTCGAGGTGCGCCCAGGGGCGGTCGTCGACGAACTCGCGCAGGAAGAAGGCGGCGTTGATCGATCCGGCCTTGGGGCCGCCGCTGTTCTTCATGTCGGCGACGTTGCTCTTGTTGTTCTCCTTGTAGTCGGCGAACATCGGCAGCCGCCAGCACTTCTCGCCCGACGTCGTCGCGGCGTCGTCGATGCGCTGCGCCAGCGCGTCGCTCGGCGTGAAGAGGCCGTAGGCGACATCGCCCAGCGCGTAGGAGATGGCTCCGGTGAGCGTGGCGACATCGACGACGGGCGTGAGGTCGAGCTTGCATGCGTAGGCCAGCGCGTCGGCGAGGATGAGGCGGCCCTCGGCGTCGGTGTTGATCACTTCGATCGTCTTGCCGTTCATCGCGCGCAGCACGTCGCCGGGCTTGGTGGCGTTGCCGCCGGGCATGTTCTCGGTCGCGGGGATCAGCGCGGTGACGTTGACGGCGGGCTTGAGCCGGGCGATGGCGCCCATGGCGGCGATGACGCAGGCGCCGCCCGACATATCGCCCTTCATCTCCTCCATGCCGGCGGCCGGCTTGATGCTGATGCCGCCGGTGTCAAAGGTGATGCCCTTGCCGACGAGGCCGACGGGGCGCGCCTCGCCCGCGCCCTGGTAGGTGAGCACGATGAACTTCGGCGGCTGGGCGCTGCCGCGGGCGACGCCCAGGAACGAGCCCATGCCCATCTGCTCGGCCCACTCGCGATCGTAGATGTGGCAGCCGAGGCCGGTCTCGCGCGCCATCGCCTCGGCGCGGGCGGCCAGTTCGGTGGGCGTGAGGACGTTCGCCGGCTCGTTCGACATGTCGCGGGCGAAACAGGCGGCCTGGGCGAGGATGACGCCGCGGCCGACGCCGCGCTCGAGCGCGGCGACTTTGCCGCCGTCGGATTCGATGATCGTGATGGCGTCGACCTGCGATGCGTCCTCGTCGGCCTTCTTGTGGCGGTCGAATCGGTACAGGCCCAGCGTGGCGCCTTCGGCGATGGCCTGGGCGCAGGCTTCGGCCTCGAGCCCGGCGATGCCGGCGCCGTGCGTGATCGTGGCGAAGCTGGCGATGCGCTTGCCGCGCAGGAACTTCGCGACGCCGGCGCCCAGGTCGCGCACGCGGTCGAGGTCGAACTCGGCACTCTTGGCGAGGCCGGCGACGAGGACGCGGGGCGCGGGGATCTTGCCGAAAGTGTGGAGCAGCGTCATCTCGCCCCACTTGCCGCGCAGGTCGCCGGAAGCGATCAGTTCGCTGATCATGCCGGCCAGCGCGCGGTCGATCGCGCCGGTGCCGCCGCCGGGGGCGGTGATGCCCTCGAAGAGGTTGACGACGACGCACGGCGTCTCGGTACGCGTAATGTCGCCCTGCTGGACGCGGATCTCCATGTGGACGGCCCTCTCGTGATCGAGCGCGAACTTTGCTTACGAACTATAGGTACGCCCGGGCGGGTGGGGCAATGCGGGAGAACCCTCATGCTGGCGGGTAGTGGGTAGTGGGTAGTGGGTAGTGGGTAGTGATTGGTGATTGGTGAGTGGTCGGCGCCTGCGGCGGGCCGCACCCCGCCCATTCGGGCACCCCTCTCCCACGAGGGGAGAGGGGATTGGGGGCGGGTGCTGGTGCGCGTTCGGCTCGCGGGCAACGGGCGATCCTGCCGCACAGGCTCGTTAGCGGCGGTGTGCGGCGAGGCCGGCGCTGCCGGTTTCGGGTGGGGTGATGTTGCCGCCGTTGCGGATCGCTTCGATGGCTGAGACGAACTGCACGAGCGGCATGCGGGCGGCCGTGATCGTCGCGAAATCCTGGTCGTTGCCGGGATCGATGCGCGCCTCTACGCCCGCGAACAACCGGCGGTAGGTGGCGCCTCTCATTCGCGGGCAGGACAGCTCGCCGGGCCTAGCGCGGTCGCACATGACCACATCGTCTCCTTCGACGCGGAGCCGCATGAACGTGGCCGCAGAACCAGAACTCGTCTGCGCGGCCAGCACGACGTAGTGCGCTCCGACGCTGTAGCGCGGAGAGGCGTACGGCCCGCAGGAAGATGATGACGGATGTGTCTCGATGAAACGCAGGTCGCGCTCGAATAGTGCGCGCCGCTCGGCGTCGATGACGAACGGGCTTGGTGGCGGGCTGCCAGAGTACGCCTGGACGACGTCCAGGGTCGCGCGCATGCCGGTGAGGTCGTAGTACGGCAGTGGCGTGTTGGTCGGCGTTGGTGGCGGTGATTTGGGCGTCCTTGTCCGCGGCGTGGCGCTTGGCTTCGGCGTGCGGGTGGCGCTGGGAGCCGGAGTGTCAGTGGCGGTAGGGCTGGACGTCGGCGTCGGCGACGACGGAGGAACGCTGTTCTCCGGTCCGCCGGCCTCGACTACGTCGGCAAGGACAACGAACCGGACGTTCAACCTGACCAAGTCTTCGAATGAGTCAATCGAGGGTGTGCAGGCGAGGGCGGGCGCGGGCTCGCGCGAGGACGCGGCGAGCATGCCGATGGCGGCGATGCAGCCGGCGAGGAAGAGTGCGGTGAATCGGAGCATGGGAGGCCTCCTGCGCTATACAGGGATAACGCCCGGTGGAGGCAAAAGGTTAACGGCGATCGTGGCCAATTGAGTGAGATTGCGCGCCTGCGGCGGCCCTCACCCCGCCCTTCGGGCACCCCTCTCCCACGAGGGGAGAGGGGATTGGGGGCGGGCGCCGGTGCGCGTTCGGCTCGCGAGCAACGGGCGATCCTGCCGCACAGGCTCGTTAGTGGTGGTGTGCGGCGAGGCCGGCGCTGCCGGTTTCGGGCGGCGTGATGTTGCTGCCGTTGCGGATCGCTTCGAGTGCCGAGACGAACCGCGCGAGCGGCATGCGGGCGGCGGTGATCGTGGCGAAGTCTTCTTCAGTACCGTGATCGATGCGCGCTCCTACCCCGGCGAAGAACCGGCGGTACGCCGTCCCGTGCATCTGTGGGCAAGATCGATCGTCCGGGCGCGTGCTGTCGCAGAGGATCACATCGTCGCCTTCGACGCGGAGTCTCATGCTGGTGGCGGCGGCGCCTGAGCGCTCGTACGCTGCGAGGATGATGTAACGGGCGCCGGCGCTGTAGCGCACAACAGGGAATGGGCCGCAAATGCTGCGCTGATCTGCCTCGATCGCCCGCAGGCCGCGTTCGAAACGCGCGCGTTGCTCGGCATCAATGACGAGGGGGCTCGTCGGCGAGTCGCCGGCGTAGGTCTGGACAACGTCCAGCGTCGCGCGCATGCCGGTGAGGTCATAGTACGGCGGTGGTGTGCTCGTGGGCGTCACGGATGGCGGCAGTGGGGTGGGGGTCCGGGTGCGCGGCGTGGCGCTTGGCCTTGGTGTGCGGGTCGCGCCGGGAGCGGGGGTGTCGGTGGGGGTCGCGCTGGGCGTGGACGTCGGCGCCAGCGTGGGGGCGCTATTCACGGGCCCTCCGACCGCTTGCACGTCGGCAAGGACGATGAGCGGGACCTGCTTGGCCAGGTCGTCGAAGACCGTGGGGGCGAGCGAGCAGGCGCCGGCGGGCGCGGGTTGCCGTGAGGAGGCCGCGAGCATGGCGATGGTGGCGATGCAGCCGGCGACGAAGAGTGCGGTGAATCGGAGCATGGGAGGCCTCCTGCGCTATATAGGGATAACGCCCGGGAGTGGCAGAAGGTTAACGGCGATCGTGGCTAATTGAGTGAGATTGCGCGCCTGCGGCGGCCCTCACCCCGCCCTTCGGGCACCCTTCTCCCACGAGGGGAGAGGGGATTGGGGGCGGGCGCTGGTGCGCGTTCGGAGCAGCCGGCGTTGGGTGCAGGAGTGCTACATCGGTTGGATTACGCGGCGCCGTTCTCGAATGCGTCGCCGGGGGTGAGGCCGGTCTCGGTGGCGAAATCGCGGGCGGGGAGCTTCTTGCCGCCGGCGGGTTGGAGGCGCATGGCGTGGAGCGTGCCGCCGGCGAGCGCGATGTCGATGGCGTCGTCGCGGACGGCGATGACGGTGCCGGGGGCGGCGGCGGGCGCGTCGAGGGTGAGGCGGGCGTCGAAGATGCGGACTTGCGCGCCGCGGAGGATGGCGTGGGCGCCGGGGTTGGGGTTGCTGCCTCGGACCAGGTCGTACACCTCGCTCGCGGGGCGCTGCCAGTCGATGGCGCTGTTGGTGTCGGCGGCCGGGGGGTCGTACGTGGCCAGCGATTCGTCCTGCACGATGCGGGGGGCGGCGCCCTCGCGGACGAGGCGGACGGACTCGACGAGCGCGTCGACGCCGGGCTGGAAGAGTCGGTCGAAGTAGAGCGAGCCGACGGTGTCGTCGGGGGCGATCTCGACTTCGCGCTGCAGGAGGATCGGACCGGTGTCGATGCCGGCGTCGACCCAGAAGATCGTCAGGCCGGTCTTCGTCTCGCCCCCCCGGATCGCCCAGTGCATCGCGCTGATGCCTCGATGGCGCGGTAGCAGCGACGGGTGGTACTGGATGGTGCCCCGCGGCGGCGCCGTGAGGACGCGCTCGGGCAGGATGTGGGTGACGAACGCCATGACGCAGAGATCGGGCTGGGTGGCGGCGTAGGCCTCGAGTACGTCGGGCTTCTTCAGGCCCCCGGTGGGGAAGCGCGCGATGGCGGCGGCATCGGCGGCGGCCCAGAGCGGGTCGGGCCGCTCGGGCGTGCCGGTGATCGAGGAGACGGCGACGATCTGCTCGCCGGCGTCGCGGAGCGCGCGGAAGACGGCTTCGCCGAAGGCGGCCTGGCCGATGAGTGCTAGGCGCACGTTGGAAGCTGGAAGTCGGAAGTCGGAAGCTGGAAGTTCACAGGCTGGAGTCTACCCGTCGGCGCCGCATGAGTCGAAGTCGACGCTTGGTGCACGCGCGTCCGTCCATGCTGACACGACGGTGGCAGGAGGCGTGTTGGCTTCAACGCTCCGGGGATTCACACCGACGCGCGGCGGGGGCTAGGATAATCGACAATGACCGATGTTCGGGGTGAGAGAGGATTCCTGCGCTGGGAGCGGTCGATGGCATTCGATGAACGGCTGGCAGAGCGGGTGCGCGCGGTGCTGGACGGCCGTAAGGGGATCAGCGAGCGCAAGATGTTCGGCGGGCTCGCATTCCTGCTCGATGGCAAGATGTGCGTGGGCGTGCTCGGCGATGAGTTGGTCATTCGGTCCGGCGCCGAGCGGTATGCGGAATCGCTGAAGCGCCCTCACGCCAGGCCAATGGATTTCACGGGCCGGGCGATGACGGGCATGGTGTACGTCGGTCCTGCGGGCGTCAGCCGCGGCGCGGCGCTCGAGCGATGGATCGAGTTGGGCATCGAGGGGGCGAGAGCGGCCCCGCCCAGCAAGCGCCGCCGCAGGAAGCCACCGGATTGGTGCCGATGACGCCTAAGGTTCGGACAGCTTCCGGCGACCGGATGACTCGCTCCAACGGCTCAGCTTGCGTTTGAGTTCCGCGTGGCTGATGCCTTCGCCTCTGCGCGCCTCTTCAAGGCCGCGCAGCACGCTTGCGGCGAACCGCTTGCCCTCGATCGGCCCATCGTCGCGCGCGCGTCGGACAACGTCGATTGTCTCTTGCATTGCGTCATTCATGGTCAACGATAACCGTATCGCGAGGCGCTCGGCCGTCCCAGCGACCAGCTACCAGGCGACCAGCTACGGGTAGACCAGCTCGCGCTCCAGCAGGGATCTGGCGATGACGACGCGCTGCACCTGGCTGGTGCCCTCGACGATCATCAGCTGGCGCGCGTCGCGGTAGTGGCGCTCGAGCGGGTGGTCCATCATGTAGCCTTGCGCGCCGAGCACCTGCAGCGCATCGCTCGACACCTTGACGCCGACCTCGGTGGCGAACACCTTCGCGATCGATAGGTACGCCGCGTGCTCGCGGCCGTAGAGGCCCTGGTCGACGCGCCAGGCGCCCTGGTAGACGAGCATGCGGGCGGCTTCGATCTGGATCGCCATGTCGGCGAACATGAACTGGATCGCCTGCAGGTCGGCGATGGGCTTGCCGAACGCCTCGCGCTTGCGGGCGAACTCCAGCGCGTAGGTCATGGCGCCTTCGGCGAGGCCGAGGCCGCGGGCGCCGACGACGGGGCGGCAGGAGTTGAGCGTGAGCATGGCGTGCGTGAAGCCCTGGCCCTCGACGCCGCCGATCAGGTTCTCGCGCGGGACGCGGCAGTCCTCGAAGAGGATGTCGGCGGTGGGGACGCCGCGGACGCCCATCTTGCGGTCGGTGCCGGCGACCTTGAAGCCGGGCGTGTCGGTGGGGACGATGAAGCCGCTGATGCCCTTGGCGCCGGGCGTGCCGTTGGTGCGCGCGAAGGCGATGACGTAGTCGGCGACGGTGCCGCCGGAGATGTACATCTTCTCGCCGTTGAGGACGTAGTCGTCGCCGTCACGCACGGCGCGCGTCTCGAGGTTGGCGGCGTCGGAGCCGTGGTTGGGCTCGGTGAGGCAGAAGGCGCCCTTCATGTTGCCGCTGGCGATGCCCTCGCCGATCCACTTCTTCTGGTGCTCGTCGCCGCCGATCATCACGGGCTGCGAGGGGAGCGCGGAGAGCAGCAGCATGAGGCCGGAGGCGCAGCAGTACTTCGCCGCTTCCTCGACGGCGAGGGCGAGGGCGAGCATGCC
>Ga0315281_10005353_pt1 | contig 18401 bp, 21 predicted proteins | sample YL17G07_0_MG_FD_204540 | JGI IMG/M metagenome (GOLD analysis project Ga0315281, IMG submission 204540) | Sediment microbial communities from Yellowstone Lake, YNP, Wyoming, USA - YL17G07_0 | ecosystem: Environmental > Aquatic > Freshwater > Lake > Sediment | place: USA: Wyoming | collected...
TGTCCGGGTCACGAGTGCCTATGGGACCGTCATCGTAAAAGCGGTGGACGCGACCCAGGGGCCCCACCCCGGCCTCGGTTGGATCCCCATGGGTCCCTGGGCGAACTCCATAACGAACCCGAACACTTACTCCACGGGTATGCCGACTTTCAAAGGTGTGCCTGTCGAGGTCGAGCCGGCCCCGAACGAACCGGTCCTCCTCGGGATCGAACTCGTGCAGAAAGCCTGCCGTGCGGAAGGCTGACCGAGGTGACGAGAAGTGACAAAGACAGTAACTGACGTGATCTGCCCGTTCTGCGGAACACTCTGCGACGACATCGAGGTCGTACTCTCTGACGATGGCAAGAAGATCCTGGAGGTCATGAACGCCTGCGCCATCGGGAACGAGAAGTTCCACCACTCCCAGGCAGCCGACCGGCCGAAGAGGCCCCGGATGCAGCAGCCTGACGGGAGCTACAAAGAGGTCAGCTACGACGAGGCCGTCGAATACACGGCACAGATGTTTGCCAAGTCGAAGAAACCCCTCATGTACGGCTGGTCCTCCACGAACTGCGAGGCCCAGTCCGTAGGGCACGAAATAGGCGAGCTCTGCGGGGCAGTCGTGGACAACACGGCCACGGTCTGCCATGGCACGACCCTGATCGCGGTCCAGGACGTCGGAATCCCGAGCTGCACCCTCGGGGAGATCAAGAACCGTGCGGACCGTATCATCTACTGGGGCTGCAACCCGGCCCATGCCCACCCGAGGCACATGAGCCGGTACTCCATCTTCCCCCGCGGCTTCTTCACGGGGAAGGGGCAGGCGAGCCGGAAGGTCATCGTGGTGGACCCGCGTCCCACCGATACCTCCAACATGGCAGACTATTACTACCAGATAGAGCAGGGGAGGGACTACGAGCTCCTCCAGGCCTTCAGGACGGCGCTCCACGGGCATTGGCTCCCGGACATGGTGGCCGGTATCCCCAAGGAGAAGATCTACGAGGGCGCCGAGGTGATGAAGAGCGGGAGGTTCGGGATCCTCTTCTTCGGTATGGGAGTGACCCAAACGCTCTCGAAGAACCATAACATCGACGCCGCCATCATGCTCACCAAGGACCTGAACGAGTTCACCAAGTACAGCATCATGCCGATGCGGGGCCACTACAACGTGACCGGCTCCGGCGAAGTGCTGGGATGGCAGTTCGGGTTCCCGTATGCGGTCGACCTCTCGAGAGGTATCGCAAGGTACAACCCCGGCGAGACCACCTCCAATGACCTCCTCCGGAGGGATGAGGTTGACGCAGTCTTCGTCATCGCAAGTGACCCGGGGGCACACTTCCCCATCAGCTCGGTAAAGAAGATCGCGAAGCTCCCCTCGGTTGCCGTGGACCCGCACTTCACCCCCACCACCGAGATCTGCAAGCTTCACGTACCGGTGGCCTTTGTCGGGATCGAGTGCGGCGGGAACGCCTATCGCATGGACAATGTCCCCATCGACACGAGGAAGGTCGTGGAGCCGCCCGAGGGCATGCTCACCGACGAGCAGTTCCTTGAGAAGGTTCTCCACCGGATCAGGGAGATCAAGGGGGCAGCATAAATGGCCGAGTACCTCATCAAGAACGGGTTCGTCTTTGACCCCACCCAGAAGATCAAGGGGGACGTGGCAGACGTCGCCATCAAGGACGGGAAGATCGTCAAATCCGTGGAGAAGCCCAAGGTCATTGACGCAAAGGGCATGACCGTCATGGCCGGGGCCCTCGAGGTCCATGCCCATGTGGCGGGACCCAAGGTGAACATCGGCCGGATCTTCCGGCCCGAGGACAAGCTCTTCACCTTCCGGCCTTCGGAAGGCAGGCACCGGATGGAGGGCGGTTTCTCCATCCCCACCACGTACAAGACCGGGTACACCTATGCCCGGCTCGGGTACACCACGGTCATGGAAGCGGCGATGCCGCCGCTCTTTGCCCGGCATGTCCACGAGGAGATGCGGGACACCCCCATCATCGACGAGGGGGCGTACCCGGTCTTCGGGAACAACTGGTTCGTCCTCGAGTACATCAAGAACAAGGAGCTCGAGAACACCGCGGCCTACATCGCCTGGCTCCTCAAAGTGACCAAGGGTTTTGCGGTGAAGCTCGTGAACCCGGGAGGAACCGAGGCATGGGGCTGGGGGTTAAACTGCCTCCAGGTGAAGGATCCGGTCCCCTACTTCGATGTCACCCCCGAGGAGATCATTACGGGGCTCATCGAGGCGAACGAGCACCTGGGCCTTCCCCATTCCATCCATGTCCATGGGAATAACCTGGGGAACCCGGGGAACTACACCACAACGCTCGACACCCTGAAGCTCGCGACCGGCCACAAGGCCAAGAACAAGTTCGGCCGCGAGCAGGTGATGCACCACACCCACATCCAGTTCCACTCCTATGGCGGCACGAAGTGGGCAGACTTCGAGTCCAAAGCCCGGCCTATCGCAGATTACGTGAACAAGCACAAGAACATCACCATCGATGTGGGCTTTGTCACCCTTGACGAGACGACGACCATGACCGCGGATGGGCCCTTCGAGCACCACCTCACGGAGCTGAACCACCTAAAGTGGGCCAACGCCGACGTGGAGCTCGAGACCGCTGCAGGGGTCGTCCCGTACATCTACAGCCCTGACATCTTTGTCAGCGGGATCCAGTGGGCCGTAGGGCTCGAGATTGCCCTCCTCTCCAAGGACCCCATGCGGTGCTACATCACGACCGACCACCCGAACGCAGGGCCCTTCACGCGCTACCCGCGGATCTTCAAGTGGCTCATGTCGCAAAAAGCCCGCGAGGAGCAGATCAAGGCCTTCAAGGCAAGCGACAAGGTCGTGAATGCAACAGAGATCGCGAACATTGACCGCGAGCTCACCCTCTACGAGATTGCGCAGATGACCCGGGCGGGCCCGGCCAAGTGCCTCGGGCTTGCAAGCATGTACGGCGGGCTGAAGCCCGGCCAGGATGCGGATGTCGCTGTCTATGACTTCAACCCCGACAAGGAGCACAAGCCCATGGAGATCGAGGAGGCCTTCTCCGAGGTGAAGTACCTCTTCAAGACCGGCGTTCCGATCATCATGGACCGCAAGTTCGTCTCCGAGGGGAGGAAGCGGACCCTCTGGGTGGACGCGAAGGTGAACGAGAACCCGCAGGTGATGCGGGACGTGAAGGAGAAGTTCCTGAAGTACTACACCGTCACCCAGAACAACTACGAGGTGACAGGGAAGCACTTCATCCCGAACCCGTTCGCCATCGAGGTGGATGCAACCCATTAGGAGGCCAGGAACATGAACACTGTTACACTCACAATTAAAGCGAAACCTGACCTCCGCCTCGAGGTTGACAACATCACCCCCGACCGGTTCGCGGGGAAGACGAACGAGGAGATCGCTCTCCTCCATCTCTACGAGGGCAGCACCCAGCATCCCCTGGGAAAGTTCTTCGATGTTTCCGGGTCATCCGGCCCGACCGCGGCCGAGACGAGGATCGTGATCAAGGGCGACGCATCCCGGCTCAAGTACATCGGGATGAAGATGACTGCCGGCGAGATTCTCATCGAGGGGAACGCCGACATGTATGTCGGTGCCTGGATGCAGGGCGGGAAGATCCAGGTCAAGGGGGATGTTGACGCCTTCGCGGGCACCGGCATGAAGGGCGGGGAGATCCAGATCGAAGGCAATGCCGGGAACTACCTGGGGGCCGCCTATCGCGGTGACTGGCGGGGCATGCGGGGCGGCACCATCCGGGTGAAGGGGAATGCCGGGAGCGATACCGGCTACTTCATGAACGGTGGCACCATCATCATCGGCGGGAACGCCGATGTCCACGTGGCCACCCATGCCGAAGGGAACGGGAAGATCATCATCAAGGGCAACGCAAAGAGCAAGGTGGGCGGCCAGATGGTCGGCGGAGAGATCTATATCTTCGGCGACCTCGAGGTTCCCATGCCCACCTTCGAGTACCGGAAGGACGTGGAGCTCGAGGTCGACGGTACAAAGGCGAAGTTTGCCCTCTTTGAGGGAGACACGGCCGAACGCCACCCGAAGCGGAAAGGGGAGACGATCTACGGCAAGATCTATATGAAGTACTGATCCCCTTCCTTTTTTCCAGGACGCGCACCAGGTTAAAAAGGATTTTTCGGTACATTTATAATAATTGTCATAATCTTTATTACTATTATTAAAATTCTTCATACTGGCAAATTTCTGAACGGAATTTATAAACTGGGTATTTGAAGCTTATGCTTTCAATTCCTTTTATTTTAATTCTTTTATATAAAATATTTAGGATAAAATAGCAATGCTTATATGTGGGACGGGATGATTATCAGATGTCCCAAAGAGGGACGTGCAGTTAGTGACCATCACTCACCAGCAGTGATCGCGTAAAAAGCGCACACACTTCAGTTCTCGTAATGTATAGCCTACTGAAAGGTATCTACCAAAAGGTATCAATGGAGGAAATTTATGGCAAAATACAAGGAATCCTGTGACCTCTATGACGATGAGGGCAAGCTCCTGAAGAGCAATGTAGCCCTCGAGAAGGTCAGCCCGGTTGTTAACCCGGTCATCAAGAAGATGATCAACACCACCAAGCGAACGGTGGCCATCAACATGGCAGGCATCGAGAATGGTGTGAAGACCGGATCCTTCGGCAAGGGGCAGATCCTCGGCCGCGGGCTGAACCTCTCCATCACCAAGGATGTTGACACGCTCGCTGCGAAGATCAAGGAGCTCGTCCAGGTCAGTGACGGGGACGACACCAAGGTCACGAAGGTCAGCGGCGGAAAGCTCCTGCTCGTTGAGGTCCCCATGGCACGCCTCGACGCTGCAGCAACCTACGATGCAGCCTCTACCGCAGTCGCGGCAGCAGCCACCCAGGCCATCATCGACCAGTACAAGGTCGACATGTTCAACGGGTCTGTCGTGAAGTCTGCCATATGGGGCACGTACCCCCAGACCATGGACATGGCCGGCGGCAACATCATCACGGTCCTCTCCATCCCGCAGAACAACGAAGGCCTCGGCTACGCGCTGAGAAACATCAACGCGAACACTGTTGCGATGATGACGCACCGCAATGCCATGCAGACCTGCGCCCTCTCCTGCACCTTCGAGCAGGCCGGCGAGTTCGAGATGGGCATGGCCATCGGTGCCTTCGAGCGGGCCCAGCTCCTCTTATACGCATTCCAGGGCCTCAACGCGAACAACATGGTCTATGACGTCGTGAAGGCCAACGGTAAGAGCGGAACGATGGGCACCGTGGTCCAGTCCATTGTCGAGCGTGCCCTTGAGGACAAGGTCATCAAGGCAGGCAAGAAGGGCAAGTACTTCCAGTTCTACGACACCAAGGACCCGATGATGTGGAACGCCTATGCAGCCGCCGGAACCATGGCAGCCACCATGGTTAACTGCGGTGCGGGCCGGTTTGCCCAGGCTGTCTCATCGACGCTCCTGTACTTCAACGACCTGCTCGAGCACGAGACCGGACTCCCGAGCTGCGACTACGGCCGTGTGATGGGAACCGCGGTCGGGTTCTCGTTCTTCAGCCACTCCATCTACGGTGGCGGCGGCCCCGGTGTCTTCAACGGGAACCACATCGTGACCCGGCACGCTGCCGGCGTCGCCGTGCCGTGCGTCTGCGTTGCCTGCGCCCTCGATGCAGGAACCCAGATGTTCGGGCCTGAGCAGACCTCCAAGGTCTACCAGGACACCTTCGGCACCATCGAAGAGTTCGCGAGACCCCTCCAGGCTATCGCAAAGGGAGCTTAAAGGCGTTCGTGAGCTGAATGACAGAAGCCATATTTCCTCAGATCCGGATAATGCCGGCGCGTTTCCTCTATCCCGAGACTGCCGAGAAACTCCTGAACGGGATCTGCAAGGTGGGCGTTGTGCGGCGGATGATTATAAACGGTCCCCGCCTTCCCCCCACCATCACCGAAGGCCCAGGGAGAGGGCTTCCAAACCCCCACCCGGGCCGGAAGGTCATCCATGTCGGTGGCGAGGAGTTCGAGCTCCATGTCCAGATAGGTTACATCATCCTGGAACTGGAGAACTCGGACGCCATCCCGGTTATCAGGCAGGTGTGCGACGAGGTCTTTACCAACTTCTCGTACACCCTGCAGGAGGGCAAGTTCATGAAGTCCCAGATGACGGTCTCGGATTATGCGAAGTACGGCGTGATGGAGGACGAAATGATGCTCGGGATGTCCGACCCCAAGGGGACGCGGTGCCCGATCATCCTCCAGGGGACGAAGTGACATGTCCATAGGCCGGATCACGCAGGTGGTCGACTGCAGGGAGAGCGTCGGGATGGGCAAGGGCGGAGGGATCGCCCAGCGTGGAACCATCTCCGAGTGCCGCTACCCCGACGTGATCGTGGTAGCCATGTCCCCCGGCCACCGGCATGTGACAAAACCGGTCTGCGACATCACCTCTGCCCTCCGAAGAGAGGGGGCGGAGTTCTCTGTCACCACCCTGGTCCTCAACTCCGGGAGCGGCGTCCCCGATGACGCGCCCTCGGTAGGAGGCGCCGTTCTCGGCGCGTTCTTCACCCTGAACGAGAAGGAGATCCGCCAGATCGAGCAGCACAAGGTAGCTATCCTCCACCACGGGAACGTGCGATCGCACGTCGTCCACAAGGTGAGGAAGATCCTCGAACAGTGCGATGTCGCTGCGGTAGTCGTCTCCCAGGTCCCCATCGATTACGAGGACTTTGCAAAAGTCGGGGTGAAGACGGCGTACGTGATGCCGCCGGCCGATCAGATCCGGACCGAGGGAACGGTCATGGCCATCGTCACCGGTGTGACGCGGGGCCAGACCCCCACGAGGACAAACATCGCTGAAGTCATTCAGGCAGTCATGAAGGTCATGAGATCAAACAAACGGTAAGGTGAAAGAAAATGGCATACAAACCCCAATTCTGCGCGGGAACAACGAAGATCGCCGAGAACCGGCGCAACTTCATGAACCCGGCATACAAGCTCCAGAAGATCCGGGACATCTCCGACGAGGACGTGGTCCTGATCATGGGACACCGCGCCCCCGGTTCCGCGTACCCGACAACCCACCCGCCCCTCTCAGAGGCCGGTGAGCCGAAGTGCCCGGTCAGGAAGCTTGTCACCCCCCTCGACGGGGCCAAGACAGGAGACAGGGTCCGGTACATCCAGTTCGCAGATTCGTACTGGTTCGCACCCATGCACCCATACCTCCGCTCCTACATGTATTCCATCCGCTACCGCGGTGTTGACCCGGGTACTCTCTCGGGACGTCAGATCCTGGAGTGCCGCGAGCGGGACCTCGAGAAGATCGCAAAGGAGCTCATATCAACCGAGTGCTTTGATCCGGCACGCTCGGGCATCAGGGGCTGCACGGTGCACGGCCACTCGCTGCGTCTCGACGAGGACGGCATGATGTTCGACATGCTTGCCCGCCGCATCCTGGACAAGGACAAGACGGTCAAGTACGTGAAGGACCAGGTCGGGGTACCCCTCGACAAGCCCGTCAACGTTGGGAAGCCGATGGACGAGAAGTGGCTCAAGGCGCACACCACCATCTACAACTCCAACGGCGGCACAGGATTCCGGGAGGACAAAGAGGCGATCGAGTTCATCCAGACGATCCACTCCCTGAGGACCAAGTACGGCTTCATGCCGAAGGAGTGAGGTGACACAACATGGCAAAGATCGAAAGAGCCCAGAAACTCTTCCTGAAGACCCTCAAGACCCGGTTCGCAAACTGGGGCGAGGACGTCATGGGCGGAAAGACCGTCTACAAGCGCATCGGGCTGTCCCAGTCCCCGCGGAAGATGGAGTGGGTGAAGCAGGGCAATGCAGTCGCGCTGGCACGCGGGATCTCCGGGTACGACCCGGTCCGGTGCCACTGCGGTGGTATCCCGCTCGGCCAGAGGCAGCTCATGACCTACGAGGTCTCCACAACCGGAGTCTTCGTCGAGGGTGATGACCTGCACTTCGTGAACAACGCCGCGATGCAGCAGATGTGGGACGACATCCGGCGGACCGTGGTCGTCGGCATGGACCTCGCCCACCAGACCCTGCAGAAGCGTCTGGGCAAGGAGGTCACCCCCGAGACCATCAACGAGTTCCTCCACGTGCTCAACCACGCCATGCCCGGTGCAGCCGTGGTCCAGGAGCACATGGTCGAGACCTCGCCGGCGCTCACCGACGACTGCTACGTCAAGGTGTATACCGGCGACGATGAGATGGCGGACTCCATCGAACCCCAGTTCCTCATCGACATCAACAAGCAGTTCCCGGCCAAGCAGGCCGAGCAGATCAAGGGAGCCATCGGCAAGTCCATGTGGCAGGCCGTCCACATCCCGACCATTGTTTCGAGGACCTGTGATGGCGCTACCGCGAGCCGCTGGTCGGCCATGCAGCTCGGCATGTCCTACATCGGTGCGTACCGGATGTGCGCAGGTGAGGCAGCGACTGCAGACCTCGCCTTTGCTGCAAAGCACGCCGGCCTCATCGAGATGGCAAACCTGCTCCCGGCACGCCGCGCCCGCGGCCCGAACAATCCCGGCGGACTGAAGTTCGGCCTCTTCTCGGATATCATCCAGACGGACCGGAAGTACCCGAACGACCCGGCACGCTCCTCGCTCGAGGTTGTCGCAGCAGGCACCATGCTCTATGACCAGATCTGGCTCGGGTCCTACATGTCCGGCGGCGTCGGGTTCACCCAGTACGCCACCGCGGCCTACACGGACAACGTGCTCGATGACTTCACCTACTACGGCATGGACTACCTGAAGGACAAGTACAAGGGATTCGCGAAGGCGCCTGTCAAGCAGGAGGTCGTGAACGACCTCGCAACCGAGGTCACGCTCTACGGCATGGAGCAGTACGAGACCTTCCCGTCCCTGCTTGAGGACCACTTCGGCGGTTCCCAGCGTGCATCTGTCCTTGCGGCAGCATCCGGCCTGACCTGCTCGATCGGTACCGCGAACTCCAACGCCGGCCTGAACGGCTGGTACCTCTCCATGCTCCTCCACAAGGAGGGCTGGAGCCGGCTCGGGTTCTACGGCTACGACCTGCAGGACCAGTGCGGTTCCGCGAACACCATGGCCATCCGGTCGGACGAGGGCCTCATTGGAGAGCTCCGTGGCGCGAACTACCCGAACTACGCGATGAACGTCGGGCACCAGGGCGAGTACGCCGCCATCTGCGGTGGCGCCCACTACGCCCGGCAGGACGGCTGGTCCTTCGACCCGCGTATCAAGGTCTGCTTCGCCGACCCAGGGCTGCCCTTCGACTTCACCGAGCCGCGCCGGATGTTTGCAAAGGGCGCCATCCGCGAGTTCATGCCCGCTGGCGAGCGCTCGCTCATCATCCCGGCCCGGAGATAAACCTAACTAAACTTTTTTTTTAAAAAGCTTAATAAACCGATACTTCAGAAAGGGGCCTTCGGTAAACCCCCTGAAACTTCCGCAAAACAAGAAGGGTTAGTGCCCGCACTCCTGGAGTGGTGGACTGCATACGTATCGGGCATCACCACCCGACCGGGACACCACTTTCACCCACCCCCAACCCAACCCTGACATACCCTCATACCTCTCTCTGACCTTTCCAGGGACCGGCCGCCCAAGTGGCACGTGGATCACCTCCTCCTCTCACCCTCCTTCATCCTCCGGCATGTGGTATGCGGACCGTCCCGAAGCGGACCTGGAATGCGCTCTTGCCATGTCCCTCCGGAGCGGGGGCGTCCCCTCCTTCGGGTCGGGCGACTGCACTTGAGGGAGCACCTCTTTTACCGGCTGGCGGATCCCCTGAGAGAGGTGGTTGAAGCCATGGCCTCCCTCGGCCTCGCCCCCATAAGCACAACTATCAAGAAGGAGTAAGGTGAGGAAGGGTTTATGCAAGTGGTGGGAATCTCCGGATCCATGCGCAAGGATGGGAACACCGCCCGGCTCGTCCGGCTTATTCTTGATCAGGTGAAGGCAGCCGGGATCAAAACCGAATATATCACTCTCGCAGACAAGGTGATCAAACCATGTTTCGGCTGCGAGAACTGCAAGGAAGAACGGTCCTGCATCATCCAGAACGACGACTGGCACAGGATCATCAAGAAGGTACTGGCCTGCGAGGTCCTGATCCTGGGATCGCCCACCTATTATTACGATGTCAACGGGCAGACAAAGAACTTCATCGACCGGACCTACTCCCTGTATCACGACAGAAGCCTCGCGGGAAGGAGGGCGATCGGTGTCGCTGTCTGCTCCGATAAGGGAGGGGAGAGGGCGCTCCAGACCATGGAGGGGTTCTTCAGTTCCCACGAGTTCTCTTACCTCGGCCATGTCCTAGGCAAGGGATACCTTGCCGGCGAAGTGCTCGAGGACAATGCCGCGACCCAGGCCGCCGAGCGGATCGGGCAGAATATCGTGCGCCTCATGCGGCCCCAGGATTAAAGTTAACCTTCTGAAATAATGGAAGCCTATCCCATTTCAACCGCAGTGAATTCCTCCAGACAACGATAAGTTCTATTGCGTTCACGGGACTTTGGTGTAATTTGAATTGGGTGTTGCATGGGCGGGTCATGGAATATTTTTCTATTTTAATCTCGGATGGAAGTAATATTTCTTTCCCTTGTACTCGCTCGTGAACTTCGCAGTCTTCTCATCCACGGTCATTTTGCAGATTGGGTCGATTGCCATACACTAACCTCACAAACTACCTGATTTCTTTTCGTCCGTTCACTAACTTTAAGTATTTTTGCTCATATGAGTAATTGCGGCTTCCCTAGGGAGGAGCCCTGAGGCAATGATATGAGCAACGAACCCAATAAAATTCCGGTCAATTATACCGAGGCAGGCGAGACTCTCAAGAAAGTACTCAACCTGAAAGGGTCTCCGGTAGCAATCAAATTTGCAACAAGCAAAGATGAGATTCCCGCGGGCGTGGAGGAACTGGACAAAACAATCCGGCATTGCTCGATGGTGAACCTCGCCAGGAATGAAGGGAAAATCTTCTATGCCACTGCCGGAAAACACGAGTGCAACGGCGGTGCATGGGCATTGGGTCTCAGGGAGATAACTCCAACCCTGAAGACCGGTGATTTTTACTTCAGACTGGGAAAATATGACAGCGCCGCTGCCTGCAAACGAACCATCGATAGGGTTCCCCATCTCGGTTCAGGGAATACGTATGCAACGCTGTATGCCCCGCTTGAAAAGACGCCGTTCACCCCGCATATCATTATGATCGTGACAACTCCCCGGAACATGCTCAAACTTGCCCAGAGTACACTCTTCCGGCTGGGCGGGAGGATTCATGCAGAGTTCTCCGGAATCCAGTCAGTCTGTTCTGATGTTACGGCCCAGACCTACCTGACCGGGCTACCGAATTTCTCGCTCGGATGTGATGGATCAAGGAAATTCTCCGGTATTGCCGATGATGAGATGGTGATGGGGTTCCCGGCCGAGATGCTTCCCGAGATTACCGCAGCGCTAAAAATCGTAGTCGGTGCACCTGGTTCGAGATAGAGTTCTTTGGTTCGGGGATCTTTGCAAAAGAGCGAAGGCTGGCATGTCGGTGTCGGGATGACGACAGGGAGATGCCCAGGCGGCCTTCCATTCCATACCGGGTATCAGGAAAAAAGAGACCGGTGTTGGTGCCCGATTTATGCAGTCAATGAATGACCTGTAGTTAGAGAAGTGACATTATATTATTAATTCATCTTTCTTTCAAATTTATCGCAAAAATCATCATTTTGCACTGCTGACCCCTGCTCATATTCACTTATGGTAAAAGAAGGTGAGCGCCTTGTACATTCACCAGATTTCGCACGATAATCATTTAATTTCTTGAAGATCGCATCAATCGCAGGATCTTTAAATTTTAAAACCTTCTTTGGATCCACCAAAATGGGGCTAGCCTTCCAATATTTACAGTTTTTACATATCTTTTTCTCCCTCATGATCCCTGACCTGAACTTCTTTTCTGATATGATTTTATGCGAAGAGTCCGCTCACGAGGTATCGGGTAAAGGAAGGGTCAGTGCCCGCACTCCTGGGAGTGGTGGCAGCTGCTCTGGCCAGGTGTGACCTTTCCTGCGATAAAGTCATTGATGACCGCATCGATGGGTCCGGCGATGCCAAGGAAGACCTCGATATTGCTCGCGCAGAAGAGGTCCACCGCCCTGGGTCCCATTCCCCCGGCAAGGACGTGCGTGACCTGGTGCTGAGCGAGCAGGGCAGGCAGCAAGCCTGGCTCATGGCCTGGATTCTTCAGGATCTCCTTCTCTATGACTTTTGAGTCCTCTATCGTGAACACTGCATATTCACTGCAGTGCCCGAAATGACCGGAGACCTCATCCCCGTCCTTTGCAATCGCGACTTTCATGAACTGCCTCAATTCTTTACCACCGGCGGGCCCGGCGTCCCCCGCAGAATCCCTGCCCGCATCCCCACGGTATCCCGCCGCGTCCGACACCGTACACCGGTGTCTGCGTTCCGGTCTCCCGGGGCAGCAGTGCCGGCTGGCCTTCCTGCGGGGCACCGGCCTCCTGCGTCTGTTCCACCGGTGTGACGGACTCCCGGCGTACCGGTCCAAACCAGCACCGTCCGAACCCCCGTCCTGTCATCGGACCCTCTCCTGCGGGCCCGGTTCCTTTGAATCCTGGCATAGTGTTCTCCCGGTACCTTGCGGTACCATATCTACTCATATGCGCGTAAATATTTAAAAATAGCGGATTCTATCACCCGAGAGGAGATCCTGGAGTATCATCCCCATGAGCTCTCGAAGATATGACCACTTTCGGACAGAGCCCGCCATCCTTCTTCGGGCAGACTCCCTGGTTCCGCCATGGACAGTGCCCGTTTAACCGCTGCTGGCATCCCGCCACCTCGATGGTCTTGCCGTTCACCAGCGCGTCCGCGATCTTGCGCCGTGCATCGTGCAGGTCGCGCCAGACCGTCTTCCTCGAGACACCGAGCACCGCCGCCGCCTGTTCCTGCTCGAGCCCCTGCAGGTCAATCAGGCTCAGCACCGCCATCTCCTCGGGCAGGATCGAGACCATTGCCGTCTCTTCGCTCGGGCTGCACTGCGGTGCATAGCACCTCGGGGATGGCCCGCCTTCGAGGGAACGGTTCAAGCGGGGCCGTCCCCTGCGATGGCACCACTCCTTTCCCCCACCCGAAACGGTCATCGAACCCCGATCTCCTGATCTAATATAGCTGCCAGTCTTTGTATCTCTTGCGCTGCCGGAAAGGAAGAGAGCCGCGTAACAGGCGCACAGTTCCTGACTGCCTCGATCACCGCGGGGTCGAATGGGATCTTCCCGATCACCATGATCCCCTCGCCCCCGCACCAGTGTTCGATCGCACGGGTGAGGGAATCATCCAGGTCGAACCGGTTGATGGCCATAAAGATCCGCCCTGTAAACTGCCTGGCAACCTTCACCACCCTTTTGAGGTCATGGAGCCCCGAGACGCTCGGTTCAGTCACTACAAGAACTGCATCCATGCCGGTGACCGTGGACATGAGCGGGCAGCCGGTGCCGGGCGGTCCATCGACGAGGAAGAGATCGCTCCCCCGGTCCTCCTCAAGGGCGGTCTTTTTCACCGCATGGACGAGGAGCCCGGAGTTCCCCGCACCGGGCCGGAGCTTACCGTGGGCGAGGTTCCCGACCGCCGCTTTCGACAGGCAGATCTCCCCGCAGATCCGAGGCCCCATGCGTATCGCACCCGCGGGGCAGACATGCACGCACACTCCGCAGCCTTCACAGCGGAGGGGGTTAACGGTGTAGTCACCCCCGTTGGCTGCCACCGCATGGAACCGGCAGTGCTCCTGGCACTGCCCGCACCGGGTGCAGAGGGACGGATCGATGACCGCGGCCTTCATCCCGAAGAACGGTTCCCTGCGGATCAATTTCGGCGCAAGGAGGATGGGCAGGTTTGCTGCGTCCACATCGCAGTCCGCGAGCACGAGGCTCCGGGGGAGCAGGTGGGCGAGCGCTGCGGTGATCACCGTCTTTCCGGTGCCGCCCTTCCCGCTTATCACTGCAAGCCGGATCATCGGGTCCCCCGCACAAGATCTTCGCACTGGACAAAGAGATCAGCAAAGGCCTTCTGCCACCCAGGCATAGCAGCGCAGAGGAGTCCCCCCCGGTTCTGGATGGCAGCAATCCCGCGGTCAAACGGGATGGTCATCAGCACAGGGAGTCCCTGGTTCTGGCAAAACTCCCGGGTCTTCCCGTCATCCCCGTCGCTGCGGTTGATCACCACTCCTGCGGGCATGCCAAACACCTCCACCACCTCGGCAGCGAGCTGCAGGTCGTGGAGACCAAAGGGCGTGGACTCCGTGACGAGGATGGCGATATCGCAGCCGTCCAGGGTCTCGATCACCGGACAGGCGGTTCCGGGCGCTGAATCATAGATGACGAGATCGGCACCCGCAGCCATCTCTTTCGCCGCCCTGATGACCGGTGTTGCGAGGGGTTTTCCCTCGTCAAGGATCCCGGTGATGAGGGTCAGCCTGGGGGAGGGGTGGGCGGTTGTTACCTGGCCGATGCGCACCTGTCCTTCATGGATGGCGCCCTTTTCACAGGCCAGGGTACACCCTCCGCAGGAGTGGCAGAGCTCGGGAAAATAAAGGACCCGATCCGGAAGGACGGTGATGGCGCCATACTGGCAGGACTCGCCGCACTTCCCGCAACGGTCGCAGGTCTGCTCGTCGAAGACAGGCACTGGCACCGTTACTTCCGTGGTAGTTTCCGGCGCCTGAAAAAAAAGGTGCAGGTTGGGCTCCTCCACATCGCAGTCCACGAGCGTCGTGTCGCGGTCCAAGGAGAGGGTGAAGGCAAGGTTTGCCGCAACCATGGTCTTCCCTGTACCCCCTTTCCCGCTTGCGACTGCAATCTTCATTCCCACCATCAATGGATCTTCAGGTTCCCTTCCGCTACCCTGCACGTTCCAGCTTGTTCCCGATGAACTTTTCGAATGCGTCCATCACGGATCCGCTGTCCCGATAGGCATACATCGTGATCCCCGCAGCGGCAAGCACCCCGCGGGCGTTCCCGCCCACCTGACCGCTGACGAGCGCCTTTACCCCGTGGGCGATGAGCAGCTGGGCGGCTTTCGGGCCCACCCCGCCGTAGTCCCCGGCGAACCGGTTCTCCAGCGCTTCAAAGGATCTCGTATCTGTATCCATGATGATGAAATAGGGCGCCCGTCCGAACCGGTCTTCTGTTTTGGCATCCGGAGTAGGCCCCTGAGCAGTAATGCAGACCTTCATCCTATCCACCACCATTATTACTCATATGCGCAAAATAAGATAAATATACTGATGACACCCTGTCCTCCCCGAAGGCACAGGGTGAGGAGGGGGCATGGGGAAACATATCTTCGGGCCGGTATGCTCGCGAAGGCTGGGGCGATCCCTCGGTATCGATCTCCTCCCCTTCAAGACCTGCACCTACAGCTGTGTGTACTGCGAATGCGGGGCGACGACGAATCTCACCACCGAGAGAAGAGTATTTTTCCCCACCGAGGATGTGATCGGGGAACTGGATCAGGTGCTCTTAACAAGACCCGATCTTGACTACATCACCTTTGCCGGCTCCGGCGAACCCACGCTGTCGCTCTCCATCGGCCCGGTCATCGCCCATCTCAAAACTGCATATCCCCGGTACCCCGTCGCGGTGCTCACCAACGGCAGCCTCTTTCATCTGGCTGAAGTCCGCCAGGACGTGGTACAGGCAGACCTTATCATCCCGACCCTGACGACTGCGCGGCAGCAGACCTTCGAACGTATCCACCGGCCGGCACCGGGCCTCTCCATCGATGCAATCATCCAGGGGCTCATAGAACTAAGAGCTGAGTTCTCTCACGAGATCTGGCTCGAGGTCTTCATTGTCCCGCCGCTGAACACGACTGAGGATGAACTGACAGCACTCAGGGATGCCATCTACAGGATACACCCGGACCGGGTCCAGCTGAACACGCTTGACCGGCCGGGGACAGAGGCATGGGTGAGGGCGGCTGATCCTGATGAGCTGAAACGGTTCAGGGCATTTCTGGAAGACGATATAGCTGTTGATGTCATCGGGTTACCGCTGTCCAGGGCCGGCCTGCCCGGATTCTCCGGTGATCTCCTCACAGAAATCCGCGAGACCACCGCGCGGAGACCCTGCACTGCCGAGGATATCGCCCGGATGACCGGACTCCACCTTGATGAGGTCCTCAAGTATCTGGGAGAGCTGATGGTCCAGGGCAGGGTCCGCATGAGACGCGAGAAACGGGGAATTTTTTACCAGATGATTCCTGATGATTGATCCGGATTAGGGTTCCAGAGGTCCTGATGCGTTTACGGGACTTCGTGGAGATGGGGGGAAGAGCATTGCGTGCGAGAAGCAGTCGTGGCCGTCAGACCGTATCCCTTCCCTTTTCCGATCACCCCCAGATCGGGTCATCACCGAAACGCATCATCCAGTAGTCAGTGGGTGAACGTTCCAGGTCCAGAGTGAGATCTTCGATTCGGAAAGAGAATTCATGGTTCACGCAGTACCAGACCAGGACTTCATAAGACTCTCTCATGAGAATTGTCCTCTCGTGGGACAATCCGGGATCGTGCTGCGATCGATCGGGGTGCCATTCCTTCATGAGATCATAATACCGGAGACGTACCTCAGTCAGGCTTGCCCGGTCTGAAATTCCAAGGAAGTCCGCTGCCTCCCTGATGGTTTTTACGGTTATTTCCTTCATCGGATATCCCTTCCTCTACTCCAGCGATAAAAGTGATCAGGGCTTCCCTATCCCCGCCTCCTCTCACCCGCCACGGGCACCGGCCGGTGTAGGACTGATAACCGTTTGCGGGTCAGGACTCAAGGATTTTCACCAAGTTCTCCATTACCGCCTCTACCGCCTTCCAGGTTGGTGAATCGGCGGCGCGGAGTACAAAGGGACGCCCCTCGTCACCGGCCTTCACCATGGCGGGATCGATGGGTATCGCACCAAGGAAAGGGACGCCAAGATCCTCTGCCGCCTTCCGGCCTCCCCCGGTCCCAAAAAGGTTGATCTGCTCCCCGCATCGGGGGCAGACCATGCCGCTCATATTCTCGATGATGCCGAGAACGGGCAGTTCCAGTGCCTCGATGAACTTCACTGCCTTCACTGCATCGAGGACGGCGACATCCTGCGGAGTCGTTACGATAATGGCACCTCGCACATTCGGGGCGAGCTGGGCGATGCTGAGAGCCTCGTCCCCGGTACCAGGAGGGAGATCGACCACGAGATCATCAAGGGACCCCCAGTTCACTTCGTCGAGGAACTGCCGGATCGCAGCCATCTTCATCGGCCCGCGCCAGATGACGGGCGATTTCGTGTCCGGAAGGAAGAAGCCCATGGATATGACCGTGAGGGTGCCGGTCACATGGATCGGCTCAATCATCTTGCCAATCACCGCGGGCTTCTGATCCTCGATACCGAGCATCTTGGGGATGCTCGGGCCATGAATGTCGAGGTCAAGGAGCCCCACGTTCCTGCCATGGTTGGCAAGAGAGTAGGCAAGGTTCACGGCAACGGTCGATTTGCCGACACCCCCTTTCCCGCTCAGAATGAGGATGACGTTTTTCACATCGATCTTTGATTTTGGAGGCAGTTTGCCGTGACCGGCTCCCGCAGTTGGCTGAGTACTCTCCTGGTTTGCGTGTTCTGTCATGCTGGTCTCTCTCTTCCAGTCTTGTATGTTCACGGGATATTTATTATTACTCATATGAGCGAAAAGCCTGCAGAGATGGGTCTTCGATACATCTTCGAAGGAAAGATCCCAGGTCTTTCGCATCGGTTTGTGCCGTTTCAATACCAGCGTCCGCAAAGACGTACCCCGGCCCCTTGCCCGCGAGATCTTCCCGGGTGGTGATGATATCGGGCTTGAAGGTTACAAGGTATTTTGCCACACTGAGCCCCTTCCCCTTCACCACCTGCTGGTGAGGATTGGCAATGACCTCAGTCCGTTCAACCTTCCTTCCCGGGATATCGATATCCACAATGGCAAAATAGGGCGCCTCGCCAAAATGGCCGCTGATGGATCCCTCAGTATCAGCCGGGGAATTCCATACCGGATCCTTGCAGCATGCCGGGGCTCATAATGGAGTACGGTATGGTCAACATTGGGAACTTTTTTGGCAATTTCCCGTTCGATCCTCTGGCTGATCTGGTGTGCCCGTTCCAGACTGGGGGTTCGGAGCGTGATCTCGGCCTCTACAAAGACGTACCTGCCGGAATTCCGCCCCATGATCTTTTTCACCTCCACAACCGCGGGATCGCCATCGATGGTCGCCCGTATTATATCCAGGGTCTCGTGATCGATGGAGGCATCGAGGAGCACCCGCATACCGTTTACCAGGATACCCCAGCCTGCCTTCACGATAAAGACGGCTA
>Ga0315281_10005354_pt1 | contig 18401 bp, 14 predicted proteins | sample YL17G07_0_MG_FD_204540 | JGI IMG/M metagenome (GOLD analysis project Ga0315281, IMG submission 204540) | Sediment microbial communities from Yellowstone Lake, YNP, Wyoming, USA - YL17G07_0 | ecosystem: Environmental > Aquatic > Freshwater > Lake > Sediment | place: USA: Wyoming | collected...
TCGACGGTACCAACGTGGGTGGCTGGCGTCCGGATCTCCTCTTTCGCCAGGGCCTGGCCCATGTCCCGCAGGGCCGGAGCACCTTCCCCCAGATGACCGTTCGCGAGAACCTCCAGATGGGTGCCTACAGCATCGGCGACCGCGCCGCCGCGCAGGAGGGGCTGCGCCGGGCCGCCGCCCTCTTCCCGATCGTGGTGGAGCAGGCGGACAAGCGGGCGGGGCTCCTGAGCGGCGGCGAGCAGAAGCAGGTGGAGATGGCCCGTGCCGTCGTGACCTCGCCGCGGCTCATGCTCCTCGACGAGCCGACGCTCGGCCTGGAGCCGCGCGCCGCCCGTACCGTCATGAGCAAGATGCGCGAGCTCAACGAGAACGGCGTGACGATCCTCCTGGTCGAGCAGAACGCGCGCACCGGCCTCGGCACGGCGCGCACCGGCTGTGTCATGGAGCTCGGTGCGATCAAGCTTCGCGGCGAGGGCCAGCAGCTGCTCAATGATCCAGCCGTCAAGCGCCTCTACCTCGGCGAGGGCGCCGCCGTATGACCAGCTCCGGGTTCCTCCCATGAGCGCCGACCGTCCGCGCGCGAACGCGTCCAGGTCGCCACGCCGCGGCGAGGAGGCCGCGGGCAGCAGGCCTCGAGCGACGATCACCGACGTGGCGGCCGAGGCCGGGGTCCACCCGTCCACCGTCTCGCGCGTCCTGAACGACCATGCGTCGTCGGCCATCTCGGAGGAGACGCGAGGGCGGGTCCTTGCCGCCGCCGATCGCCTGGCCTATCGGCCCTCGGCCCTGGCCCGCAGCCTCCGGCTGCAGCGGACGCTCACCCTCGGCATGCTCGTCCCGGACATCACCAACCCGTTCTTTTCCTCGATCATCAAGGGCGCCGAGGATGCCGCCCGGGAGCGCGGGTACAACATGATCCTCTGCAACTCGGAGGACGATCCCGAGCGCGAGGCGACCTACCTGCGCGTGCTCCGGGAACGCCAGGTCGACGGTTTGCTCATCGCCTCCTCGCAGATGGCCGACGGGACGATTGACGAACTGCGCGCCGACGCCTTCCCCTTCGTCCTCCTGAACCGGGCGGCCTACGGCGACGATGACCTCGCGGTCCTCGTGGACAACCATGCCGCGGCGTTCGATGCCATCACGTATCTCGCCCGGCTCGGCCACAGACGCGTCGGGCACGTGGCGGGGCCGCAGAACACCACGACCGGCGCCGAACGGCAGGCCGGGTACCGTGCCGCGGTCCTCGAGCACGGCCTGGCGACCGATCCCGGGCTGCTGGTCGAGGCGGAGGCGTTCTCGGAGGAAGCGGGTCACCGGGCGCTCGGGGTGATGCTCGCCGGCGATGCCCGGCCGACCGCGGTCTTCGGCGCGAACGACCTCATCGCGATCGGCATGCTCCAGCGGCTTCGCGGGCTCGGCGTTCGCGTGCCCGGGGAGATCTCGATCGTCGGCTTCAACGACATTCCGCTCGCCGGACTGCTCGAGCCGGCTCTCACGACCGTTCGCGTTCCCCAGCTCCAGATGGGCGTCGCCGGCGCCCATCTCCTGATCGACCACCTGGAAGGCAAGCCTGTCGGCGCGGTTCGCGTGACCCTGCCGACCGAACTCATCGTCCGTGCGTCCTCGGCCGCGCCGGCCGCTATCGAGAGGCATTTCGCATGAGCAACCGGAACCCTGAAAAGCGACGCCTCGTGGACCTGACCCAGCCGTGGGGCGATCGGATGCCCACCTGGCCGCAGTTCGCCTCGATCGAGGTCACGGACATCACGACCCATCACCGTGACCGCAAGAGCACGATGCTCGTGAAGACGAACATGCATACCGGCACGCACATCGACGCGCCGAGCCACTACTGCGAGACCGGTCGGGACCTCGGCCAGATCGGCCTCAACGAGCTCTACGGGACGGGCCTGGTAATCGATCTCCGCCCGATCACCAAGGCGTGGAGCTACTACAGCCTCGCCGACATCCAGCGCTGCATCCCGAAGGGCGAGGAGATCCGCCAGGGCGACATCGTCGTGCTCTATACAGGTTGGGACCGCTACAACTGGACCAAGTCGACCCGCGATGACGTGACCTACTTCGACCGGCACCCGGGCCCGCAGCCCGAGGTCATCGACTTCCTGATCGACCGGCGGATCAAGTGGATCGGCGCCGACCTCGCCTCCATCGATCACTCGCTCTTCACGCGCGTGCGCCGGATGCGGCCGGATCTCGTCACCGAGTACGAGGCCATGACCGGGCGACCCATCGAGGAGACGCTGCCCGAGAAGGATTTCGAGTACATCCACTACGCGACCGCCCGCAACGACATCTCGATGCTCGAGAATCTCGGCGGCGAGCTCGCGGAGGTCGCCGGCAGGCGCGTGGAGATGGGCGCCTTCCCCTGGCGCTGGCAGGGCGGCGAGGGTTGCATCTGTCGCGTCGCCGCATTCGTGGAGGAATAGAGATGGACGCGCTCGTGCTCACGGCGCCGCACGAATTCGAGATCCGCGACATCCCCCGCCCGGAACCGGGCGCCAACGAGGTCCTCTGTCGCGTCCGGGCGATCGCGATCTGCGGCACCGACGCCGAGATCATCGAGGGCGGCTTCCCCGGTCGATGGCCGCGGGCCTATCCCTACACGCCGGGCCACGAGTGGTCCGGGGAGGTCGTCGCCGCAGGCCCGATCGCCGAACAGAATGGCTTCACCGTCGGCACGCGCGTCGCTGGGACCTCGCACTCTGGCTGCGGCTACTGCCGGATGTGCCGGATCGGCCGCTACAACCTGTGCTTCAACTACGGGCGCGAGGACCTCGGCCATCGCCAGTACGGCCACTACACCCAGGGGGCCTTCGCCGAGTACGTCGTCCAGACGATCAAGAGCGTTTTCCGGATCCCGGACGCGATGGCGTTCGACACCGCCGCGCTCTGCGACACCGCGTCGATCGCCATGCATTCGGTCCGCCGTCCCGGGATCGAGCCGGGCGACCTCGTCGCCTCGGTGGGCTCGGGCGGGATGGGCCTGCTCGTCGCGATGTGCGCCAAGACGCTCGGGGCGGCCCGGGTGATCGTCATCGGCGGCGGCAAGCGTCTCGAACGCGCCCGCGAGCTCGGCTTCGAGACCGTCGACTACCACGACGGCGATCCCATCGCGAAGGTCCGGGACTGGTCCGGCGGGATCGGCGTCGATGTCGCGGTCGACTCGGCCGGCTCCAGGGACTCCATCGGCCAGGCGATCGGGATGGTCCGCAAGGGCGGCCGCGTGGCCTTCACCGGGATCCCGAAGGAGCCGACCGCGGTCAACTTCCAGAAGATCGTCCTCGAGGAGATCGACCTCTATGGCGTCCGGGCCAACCGCAACACAATGGAATCGGTGATCCCGCTGATGGCCGACGGGCGGATCCCGGCCGATCGTCTGATCACCCACCACTTCCCGCTCTCCGAGTTCCGGGAGGCGCTCCGGACCTTCAACGAGCGAGTGGACGGGGCCCTCAAGGTGATCGTCGAGCCATGACGCCGGCCGATCCTCCGGCCCCCGGCAACTCCATGCGTGCCGTCGTCTTCGAGGCGCCCGGGCGGTTCGCCGTCCGCGACGTCCCGGTGCCGGAACCGGCGGCGGGCCACGCCCTTGTCCGGGTCGAGGCGTCCATGGTCTGCGCCACCGACCGCAAGATCCTCGCCGGGAAGTTCGCCGGCACCAAGTTCCCGCACATCCCGGGTCACGAGTTCGCCGGGACGGTCGTCGCGCTCGGGCCGGGGACGGCCGGACCGCCGCCCGGCACCCGGGTCGGGGCAGAGGTCCACGTCGGCTGCGGGGTCTGCGACCGCTGCCGCGAGGGGCTCTACAACCTCTGCCGGAACTACGGCCGGACCGAGATGGGGCATGCCCATGTCGGGTTTACGATCGCCGGTGGCCTGGCCGAGTTCGCCAGCGTTCCGGTCGCCGCGCTCCACCCGCTCGCCGACTCGATCAGCACTCTCGACGGGGCGTGGACCGACAATCTCGGGGTCGCCCTCTGGGCCCTCGAACGGGCCCGCCTCCTGGCCGGCGAGACGGTCGTGGTCATCGGGCCCGGCGCGATCGGGCTCTGCGCGGCGCAGCTCGCCCGGGCCAGCGGCGCGGGACGGGTGATCCTCGTGGGCCGTGGCGAGCGCCTCGAGCGCGCGGCCCGTTTCGTCGACGCGATCGTGAACGAGCGCGCCGCCGCGACGCTGGTCGGCACGGCCGACGTCGTGGTCGAGTTCGCCGGCACCGCCGACGCCGCCCGGCTCGCGATCGCGAGCGCCCGCCGCGGCGGGCGGGTCGTCCTCGGCGGCGCCACCGGGCAGGGGGTCGAGTTCCCCCCGATCGACCTCTCGACGATCGTCCGCGGCCACCTCGACATCCTCGGCTCGGTGGCCAATCCGAAGGGCGTCTCCGGCCGGGCCCTCGCCCTCCTGGCGTCGGGCGCGATCGACGTCGCCAGCCTCACCACCCACCACTTTCCCCTCGACCAGTTCAGTGACGCATGGGCGACTTTCATCGAGCGCCGGGACGGCGCGATCCGCGTGATGTTGACCCCATGAGGGGGAGCGCATGACCGTCGACAAGGCCACCGGGATCGACCTCTACCGGGTGATGCGGCGAGTGATGAAGGAGTCGGCCCGTGGCCACTGAACCGGGGAATCTCGTCCAGGTCGCGGCTTCGCACTGGAAGCCGCGTTTCGTGGCCAACGGGATCGACGTCAACGACTTCGAGCGCGTCCAGGCAGCCACCACCGAGTGGGCCGACTGGGGCCCGAACTGGAAGGCGGTCGGGGACATGCACCGGGTGCTCGGTGACGAGGCCGCGGCACTCGGTCGCAAGGTCACCGCGACCGAGGCGTTCCAGCGGGCGGCATGGTCGTACCACCTCGGGAAGTTCCTCTGGTTCGAGGACCTGGACCTCCACCACGAGATGAGCACCCTGGCGAGCCGCACCTACGCCCGGGCGCTGCCGCACCTGGATCCGCCCGGCGAGCGCCTGGAGATCCCGTTCGAGGGCACGACGATCCCGGCGAACCTGCGCCGTCCGCGCGGCGCCGCCCGCCCGCCGGTCGTCCTCCTCGTCCCGGGCCTCGATTCGGTGAAGGAGGAGCTCTTCGCGATGGAGGGCGACTTCCTCAAGCGTGGCATGGCGACGCTGACGATCGACGGGCCCGGGCAGGGGGAGAGTGCGCCGCGCTTCCCGATCCGCGCCGACTGGTCGAGCGTGGTGAAGCCGGTCATCGACGCCCTCGAGGCTCGCGCCGATATCGACCCCGGACGGGTCGGCCTGATGGGAATCAGCATGGGCGGGATCTACGGCCCGCTGGCCGCCGCGAAGGAGAAGCGGATCCGGGCACTCGTGGCCTTGGCCGGTCCCTATGACCTGTCCGAGTGCTGGCCGGCCCTGAACGCCCTCACCAAGGGTGGCTACGTCTTCTACACCAAGTCGAAGGACGAGGCCGAGGCGTTCGAGCGCACGAAGGCCCTCTCCCTGCACGGCGTGCTCGCGAACGTGGACCAGCCGCTCCTCGTCATCCACGGAGCCCGGGACCGGCTCTTCCCGCCGGCACAGGCCGAGCGGATCGCGCGCGAGGCGCCGAACGCGACGCTGATCATGTATCCGGACGGCAACCACGTCTGCAACAACATCACGTACAAGTACCGGCCTGCGATGGCCGACTGGATGCGGGAGAGGCTCGCCTGATGGCCGACGAGATCGAATCGATCAACCCGGCGACAGGCGAGGTCGTCGCCCGATACACCGCCCACACGGCGGACGAGGTCGAGCGCGCGATTGCCGGGGCCGACGCGGCGCAGGCGCACTGGCGCCGGACGACCTTCGACGAGCGAGGAGCGGCCCTGCGCCGCCTCGCGGCTCATCTGCGCGAGCGGCGCGAGGAGTACGCGGGGCTCATCACGGCGGAGATGGGCAAGCCCATCACCGAATCGCTCGGCGAGATCGAGAAATGCGCGTGGGCCTGCACCTTCTACGCAGATCATGCAGCGGGTTTCCTCGGCGACGAGGTCGTCGCGACCAACGCCAGCCGGAGCCTGGTGGCCTACGAGCCCCTGGGGATCGTGCTCGCGATCATGCCCTGGAACTACCCGTTCTGGCAGGTCCTCAGGTTCGCGGCGCCCGCGCTCATGGCGGGCAATGGTGCACTGCTGAAGCATGCGTCGAACGTCTCCGGGTCCGCGCTGGCGATCGAGCGGGCGATCGAGGCGGCGGGCTTCCCGGATGGCCTCTTCCGCACGCTGCTCCTGCCGGGCTCGGCGGTCGAGCCGGTGGTGCGCGATCGCCGGGTGCGTGCCGTGACCCTGACCGGGAGCTCCGAGACCGGGGCGCGCGTCGCGGCCATCGCCGGCGGTGCGCTCAAGAAGGCGGTCCTGGAGCTGGGCGGCTCGGACCCGTTCATCGTCCTTGCCGATGCCGACATCCCGGCCGCCGCGGCGACCGCGGCGCGGGCGCGCAACCAGAACACCGGCCAGTCGTGCATCGCGGCCAAGCGCTTCCTCGTGGCCGACGCGGTCGGCGACGAGTTCGAGGAGCGCTTTGCCGACGAGGTGCGGGCCCTGCGCGTCGGCGACCCGCTCGATCCGGCCACCCAGGTGGGTCCACTCGCCCGGGCGGACCTCCGGGAGGCGCTCGAGCGGCAGGTTGACGAGTCGGTCCGCCAGGGTGCCCGGGTGCTCGTCGGCGGGAAGCGCCGGAGTGGACCCGGGTTCTACTACGAGCCGACGGTCCTCGTGGGCGCCCGGGACGAGATGCCCGTCCTGGCCGAGGAGACGTTCGGTCCGGTCGCCGCCGTGCGGCGGGTGACCGGTGCCGAGGAGGCGATCGCGGTCGCGAACGCGTCCGATTACGGCCTGGGTGCCAGCATCTGGACGGCCGACACGGTTCGCGGCGAGGCGCTCGCCCGGACGATCGAATCCGGCGCTGTCTTCGTGAACGGCATGGTCGCCTCCGACCCGCGCCTGCCCTTCGGTGGCGTGAAGCGGAGCGGCTACGGGCGCGAGCTCGGCCCGTTCGGGATCCGCGAGTTCACGAACATCCAGACGATCTGGATCGGGCCGGCCGGAGCGCCGCCGGCGGCCTCCGCGGAGTAACGCCGCCGGGGGGACCCGCCACAGCCAGTCGCCCTTCCGGGCAGGGCCGAGAGGGCGACATCGCAGGAAGACCCGAGGAGGTGCCGGAGATGGCGATGACGATGGAGCAGCTGGAGCTCTCGACCGAGCAGCGGCTGATGCAGGCGACGAGTCGCGAGTACGTGGACCGGGTGGTGATCCCGTTCATCCGGGCCAACCGCGAGCGCGAGTGGCTCTTCGATCCCGACGCCCGGCTTCCGAAGGAGATCCTCGAGCAGGCCGATGCCGCCGGCCTCCGCGGGCTCGGCGTTCCGCCTCAGTACGGCGGGATCGAGCTCGACCCCGGCACCGAGGCCCAGACCTTCGCGCTGATCGCCACCGAGATCGGTCGCGGCGACGCCGGCCTCGCCGACAAGCTTTCGCAGGGCTGGAAGGTCTCGGTCCTCCTGCGGAACGTGGCCCCGCAACACCTCCAGGACCTCTGGTTCCCCCGCTACATGGCGGATCCATCGTTCCTGATGGCGCATTGCCTGACCGAGCCCAAGGGAGCATCGGACCGCTGGCTGCCGTACAACGTCCCCGAGGCCAACATGGACACCCGGGCCACGCTCAGGGACGGCTACTGGACGATCAACGGCCGCAAGCAGTACATCAGCAACGGTTACGACGCCTCCCTCTACGTCGTCTACGCCAACACGGATCCCGCGCTCGGCATGCTCCAGGGCACGAGCAGCTTCCTGGTCCCGCGCGACACACCGGGCCTGACCGTCACCCGCTGCAACGAGACGATCGGCGGCCGGTACATGAACAACGGCGAGATCACCTTCGAGGATTGCCGGGTGCCCGAGGACCATCTCCTGGTGAAGGGCGACGCGCTCGGCAAGGCCGGGGTCTACTTCCGCCCCGGCAAGATCCTGCAGGCCGCCAAGAACCTGGGCACCGGGATCGCCGCCTTCGAGGACACCGCGGCCTTCGTGCAGCAGCATGTCCAGGGCGGCCGGATCCTCATCAAGCACCAGGCCGTCGCGGTCCGGCTCGCCCAGATGGCCATCAAGCTGGACGCGGTCCGGGCGTTCGTGCGGTATGCGGCCAAGGCCGTCGACCACAACACCGCCGACGCGGACCAGCTCTGCAACATGGTCAAGGTCTTCGCCTCCGAGGAGATCTTCGAGGTCTGCAAGCAGGCGCTGGAGCTCCACGGCGGCCACGGCGCCATGCTGGATGTCGGCATCGAGAAGTACCTCCGCGACGCGTCGGTCTACCTGCACATGGACGCGACCGTGGATGTCTCCGCCTTCAAGATCATCAAGGCCATGTTCCCCGCGACCGCCGGGGCATACGCCGGCCCGGAGTGAATCGACGATCCGCGGTCCCTCGGTAGAGGGCTCTCGATCGCCCGCGAAATCGCTCGGGAAACCGGAGAGCCACCAGCGACGTCATCGGAGCACGCGGCCGGATGGCCGCACTCGACCGACAACTGGAGCCTCCGATGCCGACTTCGTCGATCTCGATTTCCATCCCCGTACCGGGAACCCGCGCCCGATGGCTCGCCGTCGGCCTCGCGGCGGGCCTGCTCGCCGCAACGATCGCGAGTCCCGCCTTCGCCCCCAGGGCCAGCCTCGCCACCGATCCGTCCAGCGCCATCGAGCACACGATCAGTGTCACGGGCACCGGGCGAGTGGTCATCAGCCCGGATATCGCCGACCTGCGCCTGGGCGTCAGCGTCACGGCCAGGACCGTGAAGGCTGCCCGGACCGCCAATGCCACCTCGATGACCGCGGTCATTGCCGGTCTCAGGAAGCTCGGAATCTCCGAGAAGGACATCCAGACCACCACCCTCTCGCTGAGCCCGGTCTACTACTACCCGTCCAACGGGGGCACGCCGAAGCTGACCGGCTACAACCTGACCAATACGGTCGCCGTGACCATCCGGAACCTCGACCTCGTGGCTGACGCGATCGACGGTGCCCTCGCCGCCGGCGCGACGAGCATGGACGGGGTGACGTTCCGGGTGGATGACCAGACCGCGGCCGAGAAGCAGGCGCGTGAGGCCGCCATGGCCCAGGCAAAGGCAACGGCCCAGACCCTCGCCTCGGCGGCCGGCGTCTCGATCACCGGCGTCTCCTCGATCAGCGAGACGGTCGCCCCGATCCCGTACCCCATCTACTACGGCAACGCGGCCGGTGCCGCCGTCAAGGACGTTTCGACGCCCGTGTCGCCGGGCTCCAACGAGGTCTTGATCTCCGTCGCGGTGGTCTACGTGATCGACTGAGGGATAGGGCGGCGGCGGGCTCGAACGGGGCGCTCCCTCGCGCATCCGAGCCCGCCGCCCCGGATCCCGGCCAGCCATCCCGTGCTAGCGTGGCCCGCATGCGCCGTGGTCTCTCGTTTCGCGCGACCGCCGCCGCGGTTCTCGGTTTCGCGGTGGCCATGGCCTACCTCGAGGCGGCGGTCGTCGTTTACCTGCAGCTCGCGCTCGGGGCGCAGGTCGGCGACATCTTCCCGCTCCGACCGGCGATCGAGGCTGGCGACCTCGTCCTGATCGAGGCCGGCCGGGAGGCGGCGACCCTCGTCATGATCGGGGCGATCGGCGCCCTCGTCGGGCGCACCGGCCTGGAGCGACTCGCCTGGGGCGCGGTCGTCTTCGGGGCCTGGGATATCGGTTACTACGCGTGGCTCCACGTCTTCAGCGGCTGGCCCCCATCGCTGGGCACGGTCGACCTCCTGTTCGTCCTGCCCGTCCCGTGGGTCGGCCCGATCTGGTCGCCGGTCGTCGTCAGTGCGGCCCTCATCGGGGTGGGCCTGACGGCCGCCTTCCTGTTGCGCTCCGACCGACGACTGTCGGTGAAGCGCCTGCACTGGGCCGCCGCGCTTGGCGGCGGCCTCCTCGTGATCCTGTCGTACACGCTGGATACGCGTCGGCTCTTCAGCGGCGGCCTGCCCGGGCCGTATCCATGGCCGCTCTTCGCGATCGGGATGCTGCTGGCGCTGTCGGCCGCGGTCCACGCGCTCCGGAGTGCCGGGCCGCGGGTCGAGCACCCGGAGGTCGCGAGGCGGTCGGGGAACTAGCGGTTGCGCTCCGCGCTGACGAACCGGACCGTTCCTACGGCCACGAAGACGACAAACATCGACCCCATGATGGCGAGGTTCGTTGGGGCGCTCGCGACCTCGGCCGGGACGGCCGAGGGCTGGAAGCCGTAGTAGACGTTGCGGACCAGGTCCACGGCGTAGCGCATCGGCGAGATGCGCGAAAGGATGTCCAGGAACCAGGGCAGGTTGTGGAGCGGGTTGATCACGCCGGCCAGGAAGAACTGCGGCAGCATGATGAACGGGAAGATCTGGTTGGCCGTCCGCTGGCTGCCGATATTGGACAGGATCAGGATCCCGAACGCGGCGCCGAAGACGGCGACGAGGCCGATGACCGCCATGAGCAGGACGATCGTGGCCGCTGAGAGCTTCACGCCGAGCAGGAGGCCGACCGCGAGGATCGCAACCGCCTGCGGCAGGGCAACAAGGGACTCGCCGAGGATCTTGCCGGCCACGATCGAGTAGCGCGAGATCGGCGAGACGAAGATCTCCTGGCTGAAGTCCTCGTCGCGATCGGCGATCAGGGAGATCACCCCGAGCGCCGCCGACTGCCAGACGGTCTGGGCGAGCACGCCTGTGAACACGAAGGCCTGGAGATTGAGGCCGCCCGCCGACCCGAAGCCCGCCTGGAGGGCGGGTCCGAGGAAAGCCACCAGGAGCAGCGGAAAGGCGAAGTCGGAGACGATCCGGGCCCGATCCCGGAGCAGCTTCACGAAATCCCGGTGCGCGATGGCGAGGATAGCCGACAGCTCAGTCATCAGCCCGACCCACGATCTCGAGGTACGCGTCCTCGAGGCTCGGCGCATGCGTCCGGACCACGCTCAGCGGGATCTCGATCGCCCTGAGCGTCTCGTGCGTACGGCGCCCATCCACGGGCAGCCGGAACGGGCCGTCACCCTCGCTCGTGAGCCCCAGCCGCGCAAGTTCGAGTCGCAGGGCCGACCGGTTGTCCGCATCCACCACGAGGTACTCGCGGGTGAGCTCGGCCTTGAGCGAGGCCGGGCTTCCCCGGGCGACGACGTGCCCGTGGTCCATCACGCAGATCTGGTCGGCCTGCTCCGCTTCCTCGAGGTAGTGGGTGGTCAGGAAGATCGTCGTGCCGTCTTCCCGACGAACCGTGGCCAGGTGGTCCCAGAGCGTTCGGCGCGTCGGCGCGTCGAGCCCGGCCGAAGGCTCGTCGAGGAACAGGACCTTCGGGCTGTGGATCAGGCTCCGTACGATCTCCAGCTTGCGCCGCATCCCGCCGGAGTACGTGCGTACCGGCGCGAAGATCTCCTTTTCGAGGCCCAGGAGGGCCGTCAGCCGCTCCACGTCCTCGCGGTACCCGCGGGCCATCAGCCGATATGCCGGCGCATATGGGTACAGGCCGTACAGGACGGCGTGGAAGCGGACGTTCTCCTCGGCCGTCAGGTTCAGGTCGAGGCTGGGGCGCTGGAAGATGATCCCGACTTCGCGCCGGACGGCAGCGGCCTCGGCCACGATGTCGCGGCCCCCGATGGTGGCGCGCCCCGAGGTGGGCGTCAGGGTGGTGGTCAGGATCGAGATCGTCGTGGTCTTGCCGGCCCCGTTGGGACCGAGCAGCGCGAAGAAGGCGCCGGGCGCGACATGGAACGAGATCCCGTCGACCGCGTTCGCCTTCGCCTTCCGGTAGCGTTTGGTCAGATCTTCAACCAGGATCACGGGCGACTCCCGTTCAGCGCGATAGTGGACGCGCAGATGATGACCGAGATCGCGACGGAGCTCGATTCCGGGTGACGCATACCGTCCGGTAGCGGTCCCCCGCGGTCGCACCTGGATGCGGGGGAAAGTGGCGCAACTTCGGGATGGCGCCCTGTCCGGCGCGGACGCAGCATCGGAGCGTCGGGGTCTCTCGACCCCGGCCCACGGTTCGGGTGAACGCTGACCACGGAGACCCGCATGGATCGGACACGACCCGGCAACGCATTCGGGACGGATGGCGCGAGGGCGTGGCCGAGTCGCGCAAACCGCGCTCTCACGATCATCGTGGCCGGATCGCTCCTGCTGGCCGCCTGCGGCAACGCAACGACGAAGACGGCAGCGCCCACCCCGGCAGGGCCCACCCCGGCAGGGCCCACCTCGGGCACCACGGTCCATCCCGCGGGACCGCCGCCTGAGCTCAAGATCCCTGCCGCGCCCGCGATGGCCGCGGCCGTCCCCGGCTCGGTCGACGACCAGGCCGCCGCCCTCGCCAAGGTCGTGGCACCAGGCGGCCAGGCGGCGCTTGCCCCCCTCCTCGCCGCCTACCGGGCGGCCGGGATCCCGGTCATTGGCGAGGACGGCCATCCGCTCGCCGGGTTCGAGGCCGACCAGGTCGGCCCCGGCTGGTGGCAGGTCTGGCTGTCGGCCGGCGGCAATCCCAAATTCGCCATCTCGCTCACGGACGCGACCAAGCTGCTCGTGGCGATGCCCGCGGCGCCTGCCCTCGACACGAGCGTGGTCGCCAACGCCGCGCTGGCGGATCTGCGAACCATGGCCGCCGATCCTGACGCAGGACGTCACTTCTTTGCCCGCTTCATTGCCGACCTGAGCACAGCCCGTTCCGGAGTTGACGTGCTCGCCGCGGGGACGACGCCCGACGACGTGCAACTCAGCCCAATCGCGGTCGAGTTCCTCATGGCCGGGATCCTGCGCAGCCTCGCCGTGGCCGTCGTTGCCACCGATCCCGCGTCCGCGATGGGGCCGGCGCCCCTTATCGCATCCATCGATGAGTCCCAGCCCTTCACCCGGCCGATACTCCTGGCTGACGCGCCGGCCGGGAATTCCTGCAATCCAACCGGCGACCTCGAGGCAACCAGCTACTGGACGCAATGGATCGCATCGAAGCTGGTGGGCGGCCTGAACCTGCCCGGCATGGACGGGGCGATGAAGTCGGCCGTCGAGCTGGTCGTCAAGAACGCCGAGCTGGCCGCGAAGGCCGGACGGGCCGCAGCGGTCCTCGGTGGCGCGATCGCCGCCCTGACGTTCCTGCTCCAGATGGCAACCCTGTCAGTTGCGATCGAGGTGCACCCCCCACTCGAACGAACGCATGACACGACCTACCCAGGCAAGCAGGCGGTCCTGGAGGCGACCCTCAAGTACGACCTGAACGGCTCCTCGCTCGATGGGGGCGTGGGGGTCAAGAACTGCCTCCTCGTCTTTCTCAACGCGCTCGGCATCCAGGCGGCGCTTCCGGCGGACGGTGGCGTAGTCGGCGCCAAGCTCAAGTTCCTGGGCGAGGAGGGCTTCAATCAGGGTCTGATCGATACGGGAGGATTCGTCCTCTTCACGCACGGTGCCGACGAGATCACGCAGACGACCGGCGATGGGGGGCTGGCGAAGATCGACGTCGAGGGACGCGCCCAGAAGAAGCAGATCCCGGACAGCGCGCCGGAATGGATCCGCGCTGCGACCGTCCGAATCTTCGCCCAGCCGGAGGCCTTGAACGGCCGGAGTATCGCCAGCATGTTCTTTGACAGCTTCGTTGCCGCCGGGGCGGGACCGATCGGAGCCATCGCCCCGATCATCGACGTCCTCAAGGGGAGCGAATACGACCTGGGCGACTATCAATTCCTGGTCACCGATTGGCAGGTCGGCTGGACCCTGAAGTCCACGTTGGTCGACGGCGCCTTGAGGGGGCAGAAGTGCGACACCATTGACGGCGAGTGGGTGATCGAGGGCGGCATCTCCCAACCAGGGATGACCAACAGCGTGCGGTGGACCGTCAAGATCGCCGAGAACAGCCGCGAGGGGACCTACGAGTACAGCACCAGCAATGCGGTCACATCTCCCCAGGGAACCGTCATCGCGACGCTGGACGGGGAGGGCCACGCGTCGATCGCCCTCCAGAAGGACGGCACCGTGATCATGACGCTCGACAAGACGACAGGAACAGGCAGGACGACCGCTGCCGGGACGACGATCACCATGAAGAAGCTGGGCATCCTCGCCGCGACATTCACGTGGGCGCCGCAAGCCTGCGATCCGCCCGCCTGATCGCTCGCCCGATCGCCCGCCCGGTCGCGCTCGCCGGCTTGCCCAACGTGAACCAGCGCCAGCCCCCGGCCGGGACTACGCTGCCGGGATGCAGCCGGTCAGCCTGTACGGACGCGATGCGCAGCTGGCTCGCCTCGGCCGCCTCATGGCGGACGGGCACGCGGTCGCGGTCGTCGGCGAGGCGGGGGTGGGCAAGACGACGCTCGTCCGGGCTGCCGCGGAGCGGGCGGGACTCGAGCTCCGCGAAGGCGGTGCCCTCGAGACGCTGGCCTGGACGCCGCTCCTGGCGCTCCGACGGGCGGTCGGCGACGGGCTCCGGGGCGACGCGACCGCGCTGGCCATCGAGGTCGAGCGGCGCCTCGGGCCGCAGCTGTTGTTCATCGATGACCTGCAATGGACCGACGATGCGACACGCCAGGTCCTCGCCCTCCTGGCCGGCCGGATCGCCCTGGTCATGACGATCCGTACGACCGATGCGGCCGCGGCCGAGGTGCACGAGGTCGCCGATGCGGTGCGGGCGGAGATCGTCGAGCTGGTCGGGGTGAACCACGAGGCGGCGGTCGCCATCGTCCGCCGGGCGAGACCCTCGATCGACGCGGCGGCGGCGGAGGTCGTGGTCGCCGAAGCAGGCGGGAACCCGCTGCTGTTGGAGGAGCTCGCGACCCGCGGCCGTCCGACCTCGACCCTCGCCCGCGCCCTGACGAGCCGCCTCGACCGCCTGGGTCCGGCCGGCCGGCGATCCTTCGCGCTCCTTGCCGTTGCGGGTCACGAGCTTCCGGCAGCAATGCTCGGGCCGGGGGCGGGCGAGCTGCTGACGAGCGGCGTGGCGATCGGCGATAAGGATGCGCTGGCCCCGCGTCATGGGCTCCTGGCGGAGGCCATGATCGCCACCCTGACCCCGGTTGCGCGGCGCCGCTGCCACGATCGGTTGGCCCTGCTCATCGCGGATCCGGGGGAGCGCGCCCACCACCTGGCCGGCGCCGGACGTCGGCAGGAGGCCATCCTGGCCGCCCTGGCCGCCCCCGCCGCCGCGGATCGGTCCTCGATGCCGCGCGAGAAGGCGGCGCTCCTGGAGTTGGTCGCCCGGCTGAGCGAGGGCCCGGGCGCGATCCTGCCGCGGATCGTCGCAAGCCGCCTTCTCGTCGCCGGCGGCGGGAGCGCCTCGGCCCGGGCGATCGAGCTCCTCGAACCCGTCGTCGAAGGCCCGCTGGAGCTGCTCGTCGAGCGCGAGGCTCTCCTCGGCAAGGCCTATTGGGATACCGGTGATCTCGTCGCCAGTCGCGCGGCATACGCACGCGCCCGTCGGATCGACACGGGTCCCGCGTCCGCCGCGGGCGCCAGCCTTGCTGCCGACGAGGCCGCCTTCGTGATGAACGTCGACGGAGATGTCGCCACGGCCAGGCGGATTCTCGGCGGGGCCATCGCTTCCGGCCGGGGCACGCCGCGGGTCGTGGCCACCCACGAAACGATCCGGGCGTTGGTCGACGGCGTGGACACGTTCGATGCAGTCCGAGCCGCCTACGATGCCCTGCTCTCCGATTCCGACGAGACCGGGGCCGCGTTCGGCACGGCTCGCAACGCCGCCTACCTGGCGATGGTCTTCCGGGGATATGAGGTTGCCCACACCTTCCTCGGCCGTGCGGTGAACGATTTCGACGTTCGCGAGATGGCGGGTCGAGCGGACGACCTTCGTGGCGAGGACGTGCAGGTCCTCCTGTTCGCCGGCAGACTCGCGGAAGCGTTGCGGCTCGCCGACGAACTGCTCGAGCGCCCCCTCAACCCCCGAACGCGGAACTGGACCATGACGAAACGAGCCCAGGTGCTGGCGGCTCAGGGACGGAGCGATGCCGCTGAGGGCGTCCTCGATGCGATCCTCTCGTCGGTCACGGGCGACTATCCGGGTCGCGGCGAACTCCTCGCCGCCCGGGTCGAGGTCGAATCGTGGGCGGGTCGACCGGCCGCCGTGCTCGAGGCATACGAGGCACATCTGGCCGTCCCGACGCCGAGCCGTGCGACCGACATCATGCCGCTCCTGGATGCGCAGTGGGCCCGACTCGAATCGGGTCTCGACCCGGGCGCGACGGTGCCCCGCCAACCGTGGCCGGTATTGGCGGGCGCGTCGGCCGAGTCAGAAGGCGTCCGGGCACTCCACAAGGGCGATCCCGTGGTCGCCGCGAGATCGTTCGCCGAAGCGTGGCAGACCTATGCGCCCTTCCACGTTGGGCGGGAGATCATCTGCCGTTGGGCGCATGGCGAGTCGCTCCGGCGCGCTGCCTCCCCGGAAGCTACGAGCGTGCTGCGCGAAGCCCTCGGTCGGGCGGAGGTGCTCGGATTCGCCTCGATCGCCGCGCGACTCCGGCGTTCGCTGCGGCTGGCTGGCGCTCGCGTGGCCCCGCCACGGCGCGAGACAGACGTCGACCGGTGGGCGCGGATGACCGGTCGCGAACGCGAGGTCCTCGAGTCGGTCGGCAAGGGGCTGACAACGCCCCAGATCGCCCACCGCATGGGCCTCGGCCGGGGGACGGTCGACCAGGTCCTCGGGGCGGCCACGCGAAAACTTGGCGCCGCGTCACGGATCCAGGCCGCGGCAATGCTGGCCGGTAGGGAAGGCGGCACCGGGCGGGCCCGGCGAGTCGTCGCCGTGCGCAACGAGGCCGACGCGGGCGCGGTCGTCCTGGCCGCCCTCGAGGGTGCCGCCGTGACGGTCGACTCCGCGACCGACCCGACGCTCGTCGAGCGGATCCAGAACGATCTGCGGCGCCTCGGGCGTGCCGACGCCGTCAGGCTCGAACCGGTTGTGCCCGCGGCAGCGCTCGCGCCCGACGGTCTTCATCTGCTCGGCCTTCTTGTCGAGGGGATGAGTCTTGGCGAGGCTGCCGGGTCGCTCCACCTCTCCCGCCGCACGGCGGACCGACGCTTGGCGGCTGCCCGCCTGGCGCTGGGTGTCGCCACCACCGCCGAGGCGCTGGTCAGCTTCCAGCAACGGTGGCGAAGCCCGGACTGAGGGGTCACGCCGTCACCGGTTCACGCTCCGCGAATGGCTTCTCGGCGTGTCGTTCGGTCGCGGTGGCACCCAGGACGCGGAAAAGTGGCGCAACTTCGGGATGGCGAGCGGTCGGGCGCAACCGCAGCATCGAGAGCGTCCTGGACCCCAAGGGAGACCTGCCCGATGTCTGTGCGTCGTCCGTTGGCGGGCCTCGCGTCCGCGGTCCTGGTGTTCGCAGCGTGCTCCGGCTCGGGGACTCCGCCGAACTCCGGGCCAACCCAGGCAGGACCGAGCGCCGCGTCGGCCAGCGCGCCGGCCGACGCGTCGGCCGGCGCGTCGGTTACGGCGCCCCCCTCGCCGAGCGAAAGTGCCGGCCCATCGCCCGTGCCGACGCCCACCCTTGCCCCGACCCCTGCCCCGACCCCGACGCCCGTACCGACGCCGACACCAGCCCCGACGCCCGCCGCCTTCACGCTCGACGCCACGGTCTGGTGGGCCGGCTACCTCATCAACGTGACCGGCGGCACCTGGGATCCGCTCAAGCACAGCCTCGTCATCGACGCGACGTTCAAGAACACGAGTACCCAGCAGGCCGAGGTGAGCCAGGCGAGCAGTGGAGTCAGGATCGTCTGGAACGGCCAGTTCCTGCCGGGCAACGTCACGCCCGGAGCCGTCCCCGTGGGCGCCACCGCCAGGGCCCGGATCGTGGCCCAGATGCCGGTGGGCTTCTCGGGGCAGGACGCCGTGCTGACGTTCGGCGCGCCGGATGAGCACCAGGCGATCGTGCCGCTTAACGGCGATCCCGCCACGTCCGATACGCCCGTGGACCTGGTGGTCAGCGGCAAGGTGAAGATGGGCAAGTACGCCGCCTTCACGGTGACCCGCGGGGTGGTGGTCCCGGCCGCGTGCAGCGGCTACCCAGAGCGGATCAAGTACGGGCCGCTCACGAAGGGCGAGGTCTCGATCGTCCTGTGGGGGGTGGCGACGAACACGAACGCGCTCAACGATGCGCTCATCGACCAGGGATTCCTGCTGGTGCCGGACGGCACGACAGCGGCCCGCAACCCCACGGGCGGCATCTACATCCCGGCCAAGGGAACGATCCGCAACGACGGCATGTGCTTCGATGTCCCGGCGCCCGGCAGTGGGTCGTACAAGCTGACGCTGCATGAATACCGCGCGCGGGCCAGCGGATCGATGACCTTCGTCATCCCCTGACCGGGGACGACGGACAGGCCGGCTGCCCGGTCAGCGAAC